>Ga0209770_10001943_pt1 | contig 10499 bp, 6 predicted proteins | sample LauGreSu1BDMLBDD_2_FD_187572 | JGI IMG/M metagenome (GOLD analysis project Ga0209770, IMG submission 187572) | Freshwater lake microbial communities from Lake Michigan, USA - Su13.BD.MLB.DD (SPAdes) (version 2) | ecosystem: Environmental > Aquatic > Freshwater > Lake | place: Lake Michigan, USA...
TCAAACCAATCGCATCAACAGTAGTATTGATGAGCGCGCTCAGCATCAATGAACAAGAAATACCAACTACACAATTGATGGTCTATCCAAATCCTGCAAGTTCAATTGTGACATTCGGAGCAATGGATTATGATACAATCACCATCGCAACCATGCTTGGTCAAACAATCACACAACTCAATAACACAAACACTTACGATGCATCTTCACTCACACCCGGAACATATATCGTCCGTGCAACAAAAGCCGGCAATATATCCGTGACGATGATGCAGATATCACGATAATTTACCCCCCCCCCCACAACAACAAAAGGAGTGTACTCGAAAGAGACACTCCTTTTTTTAATCTCAACGTCGGAATTCATGGAGTTTTACTAAGTCATACAATATCAAATATGTATGTATCTCTCAAAAGAGAACGATGTAAATATGACCAAAAAATTCTACAGTCCTATGAAGTGAAAACTGATTTGGAGGGAGATCAATTTTATTTCAAATGAGTCCTATAGGGAATCATGGTTACGATACATCAATCACTGATTCAATAGTAATTTTGATTTTACTTTGTTACTGTAGTAGTTGTAGTTGAGTAGATACCTAAGGTTAATGCACTAATTAAACCATCTACAAATGTATGTTGGGTGTTCACAGTATAATCACTTACTGAGCCTGCCATTCTTGCAGGGTTTGAAGTCCTTATTGGAGCTAAACCATAAATAAGATAATGGTTCTTTTGAGAAACCTTCAAGCCTAATCTTGATCCTTTACCAATTTTATAAGTAACTGAATAACATGAAGAAAGCAAAGAAGAAATCCAGATAATCAACAGTGAAATTGTAAGGCATTTTCTCATAAAAAACTCTTCTGAAAATTCATTTATCAGTTAGCATATTTGTTCTTCAATTAGTTTAATCAAACTTCTATTCTAAACTTCACTGTCTGCTATTGCTTTTGGCTCTATTAAAATATCTGAGTACTAATTGGGCATTTTCTTTTTCTGTTTTTCCACCCAAAGAATAAGGAATTACGTGATCTACTTCAGCATCTTCAATTGCTAAAATTCTTTGCTTTGATATGTTACAGTAGGGGTTCTCTCGAAACAATTCCTCTTTTAAGGAAAACGGGAATGTTCTTAGTTTGATTGATTTGTCTCCAATGATTCCTTCCAACATATCCATGTAAATCTTGAACCTAAGCTGAACATTATCTGTATTTGATGTTTTGAAACCTATCATTTGACTGAACTCTGAGTGGTTGATCATCAAATCAAGCAATCCTTCTCGAATTAGGTCAGCATTAGAAAGAACATCAGACTTACTATAATTTGAAAAACCTACCATCTGAAGATCAAACAGAGCCATATTTATTTGGTTATATGCCCATTTCCCTTGATCACCATGCTCACCTGAAATATATCTGCGAAATGCATTTTTACCATATACACTTTTTACTAGGTCAAGACAATGTTCAAATTTATGCTTGTACTCTATTGCTTTCTCAGGCACTAGATTTCTATTATCCCTAAGTTCTTTGTTGCAAAACTGCTTCATTGATGACTTGTAGTTCAAATAAGTTCGTTCAGATAGAGCGAAGAACCGCAAAATCATTCCTCGATAGATCATTCGGTTTTTAAAATTATCTTTATTTACTAATTCATTAAACGTTTTATTTTCACTCAACTCCGCCAGCAGTTTTACATAACTTCCCCTGTAAACCGTATTCCTTATCTCATCTTCATTTAGTTTAGTTGAACCTGTGTTAAGTCTTTCAAAGATCTCAAACTTTATATCTTCGTTCGATTCTTTCTTTATAATAATAGAATGAATTGTAGTTGTTTTTATTTTGGTCTGTAAATCTTTGTCAAGTTGATCATATTTTCTTTTGTTCAACTCAGATAATACTCTCAGACCTGATAACTTGAATTCCTCTCCATTAGGAAACTTTCCATCTAAATAACAAAGGAATGAAGTTAATCTCTGTTGCCCATCAATAACCGAGTATGTTCCATCAAGTTCCTCTGCCAAATACACTACTGGAATTGGTACATCAAGTAGAATAGATTCGATAAGTCTGCTTGCAATATGTTTCGAAGCAACATAATTTCTCTGATAATCAGGCTGAATTATTAACTCTCCATCTTGACGCATACTCTGAAACTCTCTTATTGAGAAGTCCTTTGCTTGCCATACAATCTTTCGTTTTGGTGGATCAATATCAATTACATCGTTATCATTATCGTAGTATTCCTCTGCTTCAACTGTTTCTAATTTTTCCATGATGGTAATTTCAATTAATGATAGACAATCTCATTAGTTATCTCATTATAATTTACGAATTAAACCAACACATCTTTATACTCATTATCTACTCAGAATGCACATCTTTACCCACTTTTTTTCTATCTTACTCTCCATGTTTTTCTGTACTTTTATCCATAATCTAAGGGCGATAAGCAATGCAAAACTTGTAATTCGCCTAAAAATGTGTCTACATATTACTCTTTCGCCTTTCCTGTGCGTTTTTTAGGGGCTTTTACCTTTTCTTTTGTAAATAAGTTTGCTGTGTATTTTTCATAGAGTTCAAACAGAAATTCCATTCTCTTGGCTTCACTGGGGTAGGGTTGAGGTCTATATGCCAAATCCACTGCCTTATCAAGTTCCTGATGTGCTTTGACAAGGGAAGGTGGCATTGTTAATGGATCATATAAATCTGCAAGAGAACTATTAGGGAATTCCTTTCTTGTATCTAAAACCTTTTGGGCCGCCTTTTCAATTGCTTCCTTTTGTTTCTCAGATGGGTTTTCAGGCCAAGGGTAATTGTTGTAGACAATATCTTTTGAATATCTAAAATCACTCTTTAGCCTGCCACAAACTGTGCGAACCCATGCCATGTGCATTGTTGAGGTTAAAATACCAAAATGGAATAATTCAGCATCAGGCATAATTAGATTACCATTTGTTGAAATCGTATTTTTATCAATAAACCCCATTGGAATAAAATTTCTCCTTTCAGAAGAAACTACTGGAATAACAAGACAATTATCAGGATTGTTTGTTTCCCGAAAACGTGTAGGAGTGAGGTTCTGCATTCCTTTGTCGGTGCTTTTTAATCTATCTTCCCTTACACGATTTACTCGCTCAATAACCATTGGCATTTTTCTTAATTCATCGGGTGGACAGTCAACTAGCCAAAGACAATATCGTTTTCTGTTATTAATAAATTCGTCAGCACCAATTAACTGTTTAATCCATTTTTCTGAATTAGGGTCATTCTTAATTAAAAAACCCAAATCTTCTTCTTCAATTATAAGTCCTTCACTTTTAGCATAGTAATTTCCTTTAATAATTGGTGGAACTTTACAAATTGGTTTTGTTTTTTTCTCAACTAATATGTCTTTTGCATCGACTAGGTAAGCGTTAATATTTTTTACCTTTTTTTCGTTAGGTTCGCCTTTAATATCTTCATACTCAAAAATGCTCTTGTTAGTGGTATCATGGTTGGCGAAACCAACGATTACGCAATAAACGGCTGCATTTCCTTTGCCATCATTATTCCATTTAAATGTTCTGTGAGCAAAGTGTATTATAATTTTGTATTTATTCTGTAGCAAGCCCCAAAGGAGATTTGTTTGTTCGCCTTGCACTATGGAATTTGTAGAAACAAAAGCCACTTTAATATTAGTGTCTTGTATGTATTTTGCTGCTTTGATATACCAACCTGTAACATAATCAAGAGTTCCACCACCTGCTGCATTATCAAATTCCTTTACAATTTGGTCACGCTGACTTTGTTTCATAATGTTTGAACCAATGAAAGGCGGATTCCCAATGATATAGGAAAGTTCTTTTTTCGAAACTATCTCATTCCAATCAATATCAAGTGAGTCGGCATGGATAATATGAGCTGATTTCTTCAAAGGAAGCCTTGCATAATATTGACCAAATTCCATGCTAACCAACATATTCATTTGATGGTCCATCAGCCACATTGCTACTTCAGCAATCCGAGCAGGGAATTCTTCAATCTCAATGCCATGCATCATATCAACTTCAAGAATAGCTGCTGTTTCCAAGACTAATTTTTCTTGATTATGTGTAAAAAGTAATCTTAGAACATCAAGCTCCAATAATCTCAATTCTCTATATGTGATTACAAGGAAATTCCCACATCCGCAGGCAGGATCAAGAAACCTTAGTTTGCTAAGTCTGTATTGAAACTCTCTTAATTGATTCTTGTTTCCTTTTATTCTCTCAAACTCTGCCCGTAAATCATAAAGAAAGAGTGGTTTTATGAGTTTCAGGATATTCTTTTCACTTGTGTAATGCGCTCCAAGATTGCGTCTCTCTTTGGGGTCCATAACGCTCTGAAACATCGAGCCAAAAATAGCAGGGGATATTTTGCTCCAATCCAGATAACAACATTCAAGCAAGCTCTGTCGCATTTTTGCATCAAAGAAGGCGTTCGGGAGGATTTCTTCAAAGAGCTTTCCATTAACATAGGGGAATGCCAATAATTGTTCATCAAGATTCTTGAACCGCTTCTCGATAGGGGTATTCAATACCTGAAACAATTCCTGCAATTTGGCAGCCAAATCACTGCCGTCTTCTGAAGTTCTTTGTTCTATGTAGTCCTGAAACTGTTGTTTCTCAAAGATAGTAGTGTCTTCTGCAAATAGGCAAAACAACACTCGAACAAGATACACTTCAAGGGGATGACCTTCATAGCCGATTTCTTTGAGTCTATCATGGAGTTTGCCCATGAGTTCAGCGGCTTTGATATTGACTGGGTCTTCCTCACGGTAAATCTTTTTCTGATATCCTGCTATGAATCCAAAATGCTCAACATTACTGACAAGGTCTTTGAGAAGGAATTCATGATATTCAGTATCACCTTTCTCTTCTAAATCATATAAGCGGAATCGTTCAAAATCAGAGACAAGAACATACTTTGGAAGTTCAAATTGTCCAAGACCATGTAGATAACCCTTCGCCTGACCAAATGCCTTGGTTAAATCCTTGCCCTTGGATTTCATTTCAATGAGAATCTGTCCTTTCCATAGCAAATCAATATATCCATCACCATTATCGAGTTTCTTTACTTTATGCTCGAATGTTGCTACTTTCCTTTGATTCAGCCCGAAAACATTGAAAAATGCCACTAAAAATGGCTTGGCATCAGCATCCTCGGAGAACACTCCATCCCATTCTTTAGAGAATTCAATGGCCCGACTCTTAATTTCATTCCAATTTAGTGGCATATTTCAATATGTAAAATCCCAAAACACATAGCTTAATAATGTGGAAAATACTCAATTCTTGATTGAAACTGAGTTAGAGTTATGTATCTAATAGGATTACATACCGAAACTGTATTTTACTTCCAATGATTAGCTATAATCCATTATAATGAATACAAGCATAGAGTGACTTCTTCATTTGATGTAAGAGTATAATTTGTCTGAAAAAGGTATACAAGACATTGGTCAACTAAATCTAATAGAAATCAGTAATTCTGGGTAAATTGCGTCAATATTAGGGCTCTTTCTGTGGGAAAGAGAAGTTATCAGAAATATATGGCACATTAATGAACAATAGCGGTTTCTCCTGGGTACAAACACATGAATATATTGTCACCTTTCTTCGAGATAAACAGAATTCTCAGAAGGAACTAATTGACCTATTGGCTTCAGTAGAAATCGGTCCTTTGAATGACAAGGATAAACCTGGCGATACTTTCATTCCTTTAACTGAAATTGACCCATTTACTTTTTTCTGTTATATCTATAAATATGGCTTTGAAAAAAGGCTAATGAAACTCCAAGAAATTGCAGAAAAGATTGGAGCACCATTTCCTGAAGGGACAGATGGTGTCCCTTCTGCACAGCCACAACAGGTATGGTTATTTGGATACAAGTATGAAAGAAAAGATGATGATATTCAAAAACTATGGTCTTTCTTTTTTAAAGCACTGAATGATACTATTACAGATGCAGATTTTGAGAACATTCTTAAGATTAAGTTAGTTGGTAAAACGAAATTAACAGAAGCACTTTTTGACATTCTACCGCATAAGTATTTTCCAATAAATGGTCCTGCTAAGCCTTATTTAGAGGAGGTTCTTAAAGTAAATACATCTTTCTCTACATATTCAGAGTACATGGCAATATTAAGTGCAATTCGAAAAAAGACAGATAGTCCTTTTTATGAATTATCTCATATTGCATGGGAATGGTCAAAAAGTAAAGGGGAATGTAATTATTGGGTATTTCAAGGAAACCCAAAATACTTTGACATTGTCCAATCATTACAAAAAAACTCGTTAAAGACATGGTCTGTAACATCCCATAAGGACAAAATTAAAATAGGGGATAAAGTGATTTTATGGGTTGTTGGTCAAAATCCTGGTTGCTATGCTCTCGCAGAAGTAGCATCTGATGTCCACGAAGGATATGATGAACAGATACAGAAACAATTCTATACTGATTTAAGCAAGGATCAGCTATCAAAAAGAGTAAAGATTACAATACTTCATAACTTTTCAAGTAATCCAATTACACTAGATTCTATAAAGAAGCATCCCAAGCTCCAAAAAGTAAAAATTCAACTCCAAGGAACAAATTTTACAGCTACAGCTGAGGAATACAATGCAATGCTAGAATTAGCACAACAGATTGGACCAAAATATTGGCTTTATGCTCCGGCTGAAAATGCTTCGTTGTGGGAAGAGTGTTATAAACAAGGTATTATGACTCTTGGATGGGATGAATTAGGTAATCTTGAACAATATCCCGATAAAACATCTATCGTAAAAGAATTGCAAGAGATTTATAGTACGAGTAGCTCTAAGAAAAATGATGCTACAGCAAATTATGAATTCAAGAAAGGTATTTCAATTGGAGATGTGATTATTGTTAAAAAAGGAAGATCTGAACTCCTTGGATATGGAATAGTTACTTCAGATTATTACTTTGATGATAACAGAGCAAATCACAAGTCCTGCAGAAAAGTTGATTGGAAGCTAAAAGGTAATTGGAAAACTGATCATAGTCTTGCTTTAAAGACATTGACAGATATAACTAGGTATAATAGTGATCATCCTGGTTACAGTAAATACTATGAAAGACTGTTAGGCACTATGCAAGAAAATTATGTTCCATTCTATGATGAGCAAGTAGAGAAAGTATCGCTTACTTATCCCCTCAATACCATATTCTATGGTCCACCGGGTACAGGGAAGACATATCACTCTATCAAGCGTGCTGCTGAGATTATAGAAAACCGGAAAATAGATGACTATGATGAAGCACTTCAGATATTTAATAAAAATCTCCATGACAGGATTGAGTTTATAACGTTTCATCAGAATTATAGCTATGAAGACTTCGTACAAGGATTGAGACCTGACACTGAGAATGATAGCCAATTGACATTTGAAAGGAAAGATGGAATCTTTAAAATGTTATCTCAAAAAGCACTTGATAATATCAATTCATCAGAGATAACTACAACTGAGAAAATGAACTTTGATGAGGCCTTCAAAGAATATTTCAAACCATTAACTGAAGGGTTGGTTGAGGAAATAGAAGTGAAGCAAAAGAAAGTATCATTCTATATTACAGATCTTTCAAAAAATTCGATTCGCTTCAGAAAGGCTAGTGGAAGTACTGCACATTCACTGAGTATATCGACTTTGATGAAGATGTACGATGTAGAATCTGTTTTGGATATTCAAGGCCTATCTGTATACTATACACCATTACTCGAAGAGCTATTAAGAATTGGTAAATCAAAGAAATCTACAAGAGATAAAGTTGAAAGACAAAACTATGTCCTGATCATCGATGAAATTAATCGAGCGAATATTTCAAGGGTATTCGGTGAATTGATTACGTTGATTGAACCTGATAAACGCTCGCATGGAGCTATTCCTTTAAAAGCAACACTTCCTTCCGGAGATGATTTTATAGTTCCTTCAAATCTCTATATCATCGGGACAATGAATACCGCTGATAAGTCTATTGCCTTGCTAGATATCGCATTGCGCAGAAGATTTGAATTCGATGCAATGTATCCTCAATATGAGATTAATGGTGAAGCAGTTCCGGATGCAGATGTCTTACGAAAACTCAATACATTGATTATTGATAGGAAAGGATATGACTTTCAAATCGGACATTCCTATTTCATGGATGATTCCCTCGATTTGATTCAAAGAATGAATAGAAAAGTGATTCCACTCCTTTTGGAGTATTTCATGAATGATGAAAAAGAAGTGAAAGACATACTCCAATTAGTCGGACTAAAGATTGAACCAAATACATGGCCAATCAAGATCATGGATAAAAATGATTAATCTCTTTGAATATAAAAACAAAGTTCACTTCGAAGAAGGTCTCTCTGAACTCGAGATATTTCTTGATGAAATATGGGTAAAGAGGGAAAAGTATTCAATGTATGCCGATGTCAATGATGAGAAGATTGAGACACAGCGGTTCATCCAGATCTTTCATAATACATCAGATATCAAGTCAAACAAATATGTGGGCGTGATTCATTTCAATGGCACAAAGATCAATCTACTGCCTAAAATCTTTTTTGACCCACAAAGAGAAGTGAATGATTCTGATATCATGCATATGCAACAGCATATCTTATGGTGGCTCAGCTATTGCAGGAAAATCAAGTTTCCGAATTATATGACATCCCTGGGTGATACAAAGAGTGATTTTCTGGAGATACTGATTTACCTCTTTGCTAAGTATACCAGAAATCTATTGGGTTCTACCGTTTTTCAGCAATATCAAGAGATACATGAAAAGACATCATTCATAAAGGGCAGAATTGATACTCCAAAGTATATTGATAGAAGTCTTGCAACAGGCAATTGGCATCATGTGCCATGTATCTATGATGCATTCGTGATGGATAATGAGTTCAATAGAATCGTGAAATATGTTGCTACAATGCTCTTTCATGCAAGCTCTCAACAGGAGAATAAAAAGTATCTGAGAGAGATTCTCTTTATCCTTGATGATGTAACTGATACAAGTGTAAGCGCTGAGCAATGTGCCCGCATACACTTTAATCCAATGTTCAAAGACTTTGAAACTGTTCGAGATTACTGCACTTTATTTTTGCAGAATAGCATTTCATTTAATTATAAGAATGAATTGAAACTCTTTGCTTTTCTTCTCCCTATGGAATATGTGTTCGAAGATTTCATATATGGATTCATTGAAAAGGAATTGAAAGAAATACATGCAGTATCTCAGGGTAAAAGTATACATCTTGATGAATCAAAATCTTTTGCTTTGAAACCTGATTTATTCATTCAAAATGGAGACCAATCCTTCATAGCTGATACGAAGTATAAAATTGTCTATTCTGATGAATCGGACCCTAAAAAGGGAATATCTCAGACAGATCTCTATCAAATGCTGGCATATTCAATCCGATTCAATGTAGATACTGTAATACTCTATTATCCGAATACGATAGTACATAATCAGCTCAGCAGTTTTGAGTTAACTATTCAAGACAGTTTTGCCGATAATAGAGAGATCACTATTCACGCCTATCAGCTTCCAATCATTCAAGAGGACTTATTTCATAATGCAGCGAACCATCATGATAGTTTGCAAGACATGTTCAAACCATTACAACAAGCTTTGATTGAAAGGTTAACTCAGACACTTTCTATGTGATTATATCAATATTATCAGATCATTGTAGGGAATATATATTTTTCATTTTTTTAAGGGTTACTCATGGTGTCAAGATCTTCCTTTCCTTCCATTCCTCTTCCCTGTCAGCAAAACTGGGAACACATGAAGCCGAATGCTAATGGCCGTTTCTGCGAGCATTGTCACAAAACTGTTATTGATTTTACTGGTATGTCTGCTCATGAAGTAGAGTCATATTGTGCCGAACATATCGGCGAATACCTTTGCGGGTATTTTGAACACAATCAATTATTTCCAGATTCTCCTGATCAATATGGCATGGTAGGTAGTTTAGATTTAGACTATTTGAATGGTTTTAGTGAAGACGTGTAGAAGGTGGAGGTGAAGGTGAAGAGATAATCCCCGCCTTTGGGGCACACTTCTGCACGAAGAGAATTGAAAAAAATTGAAGAATGTAAGAATGGAGAAATTGAGGAATGAAATTAGAAAAGGAGAATGAATATATATGATATAAGGATAATTCAAATTTGTTCATTTCATTTACCATTCATCTATTTATCATTTCATTCTTCCATTTTCCGGTTCTTCACTTCTTCCATTCGTACATTTCATTTACCATTCATCTATTTATCATTTCATTCTTCCATTTTCCGGTTCTTCACTTCTTCTATTCGTACATTTCATTTACTATTCATCCATTTACCATTTCATTCTTCCATTTTTCGATTCATCAATTCTTCCATTCCTCCATTTCATTCTCCATTCTTCCATTATTCATTCTCCCTTTTCTTTGCATATTCGGTATCTTTGCATTC
>Ga0209770_10001944_pt1 | contig 10496 bp, 5 predicted proteins | sample LauGreSu1BDMLBDD_2_FD_187572 | JGI IMG/M metagenome (GOLD analysis project Ga0209770, IMG submission 187572) | Freshwater lake microbial communities from Lake Michigan, USA - Su13.BD.MLB.DD (SPAdes) (version 2) | ecosystem: Environmental > Aquatic > Freshwater > Lake | place: Lake Michigan, USA...
TATTGAAGCTCTTGTTCTTCAGAAAGAAGACAAAGAGGGTCGCCTAATCCTTTCCAAGAAGCGCGCACAGTACGAGCGTGCCTGGGGAGACATTGAAGGCAAGAAGGAGCGCGACGAAGTTGTCGTCGGAACTGTTATTGAAGTTGTTAAGGGCGGACTTATCGTGGACATCGGTCTACGTGGATTCCTTCCAGCATCTCTTGTCGAGATGCGCCGTGTACGCGATCTGACTCCATACATTGGCAAGCAGGTTGAAGCACGCATCATCGAACTAGATAAGAATCGCAACAACGTTGTACTTTCACGCCGCGCATTCCTAGAGCAGACACAATCAGAATCACGTACAACATTCCTAAACCAGCTACAAAAGGGCCAGGTTCGCACAGGTGTTGTTTCATCTATCGTTAACTTCGGTGCATTCGTTGACCTTGGTGGCGTAGATGGTTTGGTTCACGTGTCAGAGCTTTCATGGAAGCACATCGATCACCCAGGTGAAGTTGTTGAAGTTGGCGACGAAGTAACTGTTGAAGTTCTCGAAGTAGATTTCGAGCGCGAGCGTGTATCGCTTTCACTTAAGGCAACACAAGAAGATCCATGGCAGGCATTTGCTCGCACCCACACAATCAATCAGGTTGTCCCAGGTGTTGTAACAAAGCTTGTTCCATTTGGTGCATTCATCCGTGTTCACGAAGGAATTGAAGGCCTTGTTCACATCTCAGAGTTGGCAGAACGCCATGTTGAGATTCCAGAGCAGGTTGTTCAAGTTGATGATGAACTCTTTGTAAAGATCATCGATATCGACCTAGAGCGTCGTCGTATTTCACTTTCGTTGAAGCAGGCTAACGAAGGTACAGAGATTGAGATCGAAGCATTTGATCCAACTCAGTACGGAATGGCTGCTCGTTACGATGCAGCAGGAAACTTCATTTACCCTGAAGGTTTCGATGCAGATTCACAAGAGTGGAAGCCAGGATATGAAACACAGCGCGAAGAGTGGGAAAAGCAGTACGCCCAAGCGCAAGAGCGTTTCATGGCACACAAGAAGCAGAAAGCTGAAGCCAAGGTTGCAGACGCTGCTGCAACTCCAGCAGAAGAAGCAGTTGCTGCTGAATAAATAGGAAAGATTCCGAAAAAGGAGTCCAGCTTGAAGCCGCGAGAAAAACGTTTGACACTCGCTTACTTCAACTGGACTCCTTTTTCTTTATCCAAAGATAAGATTCAAGCATGCGGGTAATCGCTTTAACGGGTGGCATTGGCTGTGGTAAGTCATTGGCGGCTCAGTACTTTGCTGAACTAGGAGCCCTTGTAATTGATGCAGATCAATTGGCACGCGCTGCCATTGAACGAGGCTCGGATGGCTTTGATGAAGTAGTCACATTGTTTGGTGATTCTATTTTGAAAGACGGAAACATTGATCGTCGAGCTTTGGGTGAACTCATTTTTAAAGATCCACAAGCAAAGTCTTCACTGGAAGATATTATCCATCCAATTGTGCGTAGAGAGTTTGAAGAAGCGGTTGCATCACTCAAAGGCGACGATGTTCTTGTTTATGAAATTCCCTTGCTATACGAAACTAATGCGCACGAAAGATTTGACCTTGTCATAACTGTCGAATCTGAAATGGAAAATAGAATTGCTCGTTTGCGGGGCAGAGGAATGCACATTTCCGAAATCGAAGGCCGAATAGCGGCACAAGCCACACGGGAGCAGCGGATCGAGATTGCCGATTTCCTGATCGAAAATGATGGAAGCGAAGATGAGCTGCTGCGCCAGGTGGAAAACATCTGGGATAGCCTTCACGATAGTTAATAAGTAGGCTTAGCAAATGCGCCCGATATCTGAACTTCAACGTCGGGTTGAACCCTTTCAAGTCATCAGCGACTATGTCCCGGCCGGGGATCAGCCTGCCGCAATTGCTGAAATCACAAAACGCATTAATGCGGGGGAACGCGATGTTGTTTTGCTGGGGGCAACAGGTACTGGAAAGTCAGCTACAACTGCTTGGCTAATTGAGCAGCTGCAACGGCCCACCTTGGTTCTTGCTCCCAATAAAACCTTGGCTGCCCAGTTAGCAAACGAGTTCCGCGAGCTACTACCCAATAATGCGGTCGAATACTTTGTCTCTTATTACGACTACTACCAACCTGAAGCTTATGTGCCACAAACAGACACCTTCATTGAAAAAGATTCAAGTGTTAACGAAGAGGTTGAACGGTTGCGTCACTCTGCCACTAACTCTCTTCTTACTCGTCGCGATGTCATTGTCGTTGCCACAGTTTCCTGTATTTATGGGCTTGGAACGCCGCAGGAATACGTGGATCGAATGGTCCGCCTACGTGTAGGTGAAGAAATTGAACGTAATGCTTTGCTTCGTAAGTTTGTGGATGTCCAGTACAAGCGCAATGACATGGCCTTTGAGCGCGGAACTTTCCGAGTACGTGGAGACACCATCGAAATCATTCCGATGTATGAGGAATTAGCTATTCGTATTGAAATGTTTGGCGATGAGATTGAGAAGATATCAACGCTTCACCCACTAACTGGCGAGATTATTCGAGATGAAGAAGAAATCTTTGTTTTCCCAGCTACGCACTATGCAGCAGGACCCGAAACCATGAAGCGTGCGATCGGGGATATCCAAGATGAATTACAGGTTCAGCTCAATCTTTTTGAAAAGCAGGGAAAGTTACTTGAAGCCCAACGGCTTCGTATGCGAACAACTTTTGATATCGAAATGATGGAACAAATTGGTTTTTGCAGCGGCATCGAAAATTACTCGCGGCACCTAGATGATCGTCCAGCCGGATCTGCGCCACACTGTCTCCTAGATTATTTCCCGGAAGATTTTCTAGTTGTAATTGATGAAAGTCACGTAACAGTGCCTCAGCTGGGGGCGATGTTTGAAGGCGATGCATCACGTAAGCGGACCTTGGTAGAGCATGGTTTCCGTCTTCCAAGTGCGCTAGATAACCGACCATTAAAGTTTCCAGAATTTGTGGAAAGAACTGGGCAGACAATCTATTTGTCTGCGACTCCAGGAAAATATGAATTAGCTAAAGTCAATGATGATGTGGTCGAGCAAGTTATTCGCCCAACTGGCTTGGTTGATCCTCAAATTGTCATCAAACCAATCAAGGGCCAGATTGATGATCTGCTCAACGAAATCAGTATTCGTGCCGCTAAAAATGAGCGAGTGCTTGTAACCACTCTTACTAAAAAAATGTCTGAAGATTTGACTGATTATCTTCAAGAACGCGGCGTCAATGTTCGTTATTTGCACTCCGAAGTAGATACCTTGCGCCGCGTCGAATTACTGCGCGAACTACGAACAGGTGATTACGATGTTTTGATTGGTATCAATTTACTACGTGAAGGTTTGGATTTACCTGAAGTCTCTTTGGTGGCAATTCTTGATGCCGATAAGGAGGGTTTCCTTCGTTCATCAACATCGTTGATTCAAACGATTGGGCGAGCGGCCCGTAACGTTTCAGGTGAAGTACATATGTACGCTGATCGAATTACGGATTCCATGGCTAAGGCAATTGATGAAACCAACCGTCGCCGTGCTAAGCAGGTGGCTTATAACTTAGAACGTGGAGTAGATCCGCAACCACTGCGTAAAAAGATTGCAGATATCACTGACCTGATTAATCGGGAAAGTGAAGATACGGAAGAACTTTTGTCCCATGAAAAGGGTGGAGCGAAGAAAATTTCCTCATCTGCCGGAATTTACGACAAGTCTTCCACCTCTTTGCCTCGCAAGGATCTGATTGCATTGATAGGCTCGCTCACCGATCAGATGCGTAATGCAGCATCTGAACTTCAATTTGAGGTCGCCGCAAGATTGCGTGATGAAATCAAGATATTGAAGAAAGAGCTACGAATGATGGAAGAGGCCGGGGTTTGAGCATCGATAAGTTAGTTGTTCGTGGAGCACGCGAACATAACCTAAAAAATGTCTCCATCGAACTTCCGCGAGACTCACTTGTTGTTTTTACGGGCCTGTCAGGTTCCGGAAAATCATCCCTTGCCTTTGACACAATTTTTGCCGAAGGTCAGCGACGTTATGTTGAGTCCTTATCAGCCTACGCCCGTCAGTTTCTGGGCCAGATGGATAAGCCAGATGTGGATTTCATCGAGGGACTTTCGCCTGCGGTATCAATCGATCAGAAATCTACTAATCGAAATCCACGATCTACTGTGGGAACAATTACTGAAGTCTATGATTATTTACGTCTTTTGTTTGCTCGCGCAGGAACACCTCATTGCCCAAACTGTGGCAAGGTCGTTACTAGGCAATCACCTCAGCAAATTGTCGATCAAATTTTGGAACTTCCAGCAACAACCAAGTTCCAGGTTCTGGCACCAGTTGTCAGAGCGCGCAAAGGCGAATTTGTTGAACTCTTCAATGATCTGATCACTCAAGGATATTCCCGCGCACGCATTGATGGGGAAGTAGTCCAACTCTCTGAGGCTCCTAAGTTAAAGAAACAAGAAAAACATACGATTGAAGTTGTGATTGACCGATTGACCGCTAAAGCTGAAAGTAAAACCCGCCTAACAGATTCAATTGAAAACGCGTTGCGCTTGGCATCTGGAATCGTTGTTCTAGATTTTGTTGATGCCAAGGGCGCAGATAAAGAGCGAACTTACAGTGAGCATTTGGCCTGTCATGACTGCGAATTATCATTTGAAGAGCTAGAGCCACGCTCTTTCTCATTCAACTCACCATTTGGTGCATGCGCCGAATGTTCTGGAATTGGAACTAAGAAAGAGGTCGATGAGGATCTGATCATCCCTGATGATTCAATTTCTATTAACGACGGTGCTATTGCGCCGTGGTCCGGTGGGCAATCCTCTGATTATTTCCTGCGTTTATTAGAAGCACTAGCAAAGGATCTGCCGTTTTCTTTAGATACACCGTGGAAGAAAATCTCGAGCAAAGCCCGCGAAGCTATCTTGAACGGCTACGAGTATGAAATCAAGATGAAGTACAAGGGACGCTACGGAGCGCGAAACTACACCACCGGCTTTGAAGGTGTCATTCCTTTTATACATCGCAGGCATGAAGAAACAGATAGTGATTACAGCCGCGATAAGTACGAGGCTTACATGCGTGAGATCGCTTGCGAAACCTGTAATGGTGCGCGCCTTAAGCCAGAGGTTCTTGCTGTAACTATTGGCAATAAAAACATTTCAGAGATTTGCGAGCTATCAATAGCTGATTGTGCAGTTTTTCTCAAGCAAATCAAGCTCAACAAGCGCGAAGCACAAATCGCAGAACGGGTAATGAAAGAAGTTAATGCCCGCCTTGGCTTCTTGCTAGATGTCGGTCTTGATTACCTTTCCTTAGCTCGACCTGCAGGTTCTCTTTCAGGTGGTGAAGCCCAGCGCATTCGCCTTGCAACTCAGATCGGTAGCGGATTGGTTGGCGTTCTCTATGTACTAGATGAACCATCAATTGGTTTACATCAACGCGACAATAAGCGTTTAATCGAAACCCTTACGCGCTTGCGCGATCTTGGAAATACCTTGATCGTTGTCGAACATGATGAAGAGACAATTCGAACTGCAGATTGGATTGTTGACATCGGTCCAGGTGCCGGAGAGCATGGCGGAAAAGTTGTTGTCTCTGGAAGTTATGAAGAACTGATCGCATCCAAAGAATCCATTACGGGTGCGTACTTATCCGGTCGTAGATCTATTGCGATCCCAAAGAAGCGCCGCCCAGTTGATCCCAAGCGAAAGCTTGTAGTTAAGGGAGCAAAGGAAAACAACCTCAAAGATATTGAAGTTGAGGTTCCGCTAGGAGTTTTTGTTTCTGTAACTGGTGTTTCTGGATCTGGTAAATCCACACTTGTAAATGACATTCTTTACACAACTTTGGCTAATAAGTTAAACGGAGCGCGTTTAGTCCCAGGTCGACACAGAACTGTTACTGGTATCGAACAGCTAGACAAAGTGGTTCACGTAGATCAATCGCCAATCGGAAGAACTCCTCGTTCTAATCCAGCAACCTACACTGGAGTCTTTGACAAGATTCGCGCCCTGTTCGCTGAAACAAGCGAAGCCAAGATTCGTGGTTATCAGCAGGGGCGCTTTTCATTTAACGTTAAGGGTGGGCGCTGTGAAAACTGTTCTGGTGATGGAACCATCACAATCGAAATGAATTTTTTACCAGATGTCTATGTTCCTTGCGAAGTGTGTCATGGAGCGCGTTACAACCGCGAGACATTAGAGGTTCATTACAAGAACAAGACCATTGCAGAAGTTCTCAATATGCCCATTGAAGAGGCCCATGGATTTTTCGAATCTGTTCCAGCAATTGCTCGCTACCTAAAGACCTTGAATGATGTTGGTTTGGGTTATGTTCGTCTAGGCCAATCAGCCCCTACTTTGTCGGGCGGTGAAGCACAGCGCGTGAAGTTAGCAACAGAGCTACAGCGCCGATCAACCGGTCGAACAATTTATGTATTAGATGAACCAACTACAGGATTGCACTTTGAAGATGTAAACAAGTTGTTAACCGTGCTTAATCGTTTAGTTGATACCGGAAACACGGTAGTCGTCATCGAGCACAACTTGGATGTAATCAAATGTTCAGACTGGGTGATTGACATGGGGCCTGAAGGTGGTTTCCGTGGGGGATTAGTTGTGGCTGAAGGAACTCCCGAAACAGTTGCCGCAGTCAAAGAAAGTTACACAGGCCAGTTCTTGGGTGAAATCCTAAAATCTAATAGAAAAGCCCAAGCAAAGAAGTAGTCCAATGGCAGATCCGCAAAGTTATCGGCCTAGCAATATCCCTGAGCACCCTGGGGTGTATCGTTTTTACAACAAATTAGACAAAGTAATTTACGTTGGCAAAGCAAAAAACCTAAAGAATCGCCTAAGTAATTACTTTCAAGCAAATTTGGCGACCAAGACGTATCGCATGGTTCACGAAGCGGTTCGAGTTGATTGGACCATTGTTAGTACCGAACTTGAAGCTCTAGCGCTGGAATTTAGTTGGATCAAGCAGTATCAACCTAAGTACAACGTGCAGTTCAAGGATGACAAGTCCTATCCATACTTGGCGTTATCGCTTAATGATGAATACCCAATGATTTTCATCACCCGCAAAGACAAGCGACCTGGGCTCAAGTACTTTGGGCCGTATACAAATGCTTGGGCACTTCGCAACACTTTTGAAGTCTTGCTCAAAGTTTTCCCGGTCAGATCATGCTCATCGGCTAACTTTACTCGAGCACAACGCAGTAAACGTCAGTGTTTATTGGGAGACATCGGAAAGTGTGCCGCTCCGTGCGTAGGGTGGATATCGCAAGAAGATCACAAGCAACTGGCTGGTCGTCTCAATGAATTCATGGAATCGGGCATGGAAAACATTCTCCCTAAATTGCATGAAGAGATGAATAGCGCCGCGGCTAATGAAGAGTTCGAACGCGCTGCAAGATTGCGAGATCAAATCGAATCCTTTGAAAAAGCGCAGAAATCAACTGAAGGCAACTTTTCAGATGATCTGGATGGAGATTTCATTTCGATTTACCACGATGGTTTCCATGCAGCAGGATCGATTTTTTCTATGCAACGTGGTTCGGTAAAGGGGTCTAGATCCTGGATTGTGGATCAAGAGATGGTTCTAGAAGGTCAAGATGTATTGACCTCTCTTTTGTATTCAATCTATGGAACGGGTGCAATTGCAGTCCCACGAAATATCTATATTAATTCTGAACCCGTAGACAAAGAGCAGCTAGAACAATGGCTGGGAGGAATTGGATCAACCAAAGTTGAAATCAAAGTCCCACAGCGAGGTGAGAAAGTTGAGCTTCTCGACACCGTAAAGCGAAACGCCCAGTATTCCTTGATTCAGTACTTGAGCAAGCGAGCAACAGATGCTGCGGTCAGCGGTAAGGCTTTAACTGAAATAGAAGAGCATCTCAACTTGGGACGTACTCCATTGCGCATTGAGTGTTTTGATATTTCCAACATTTCAGGCACATCAGTTGTTGCATCTATGGTGGTTTTCGAAGATGGCATGATCAAGAAAAGTGAATACCGCCGCTTCATTATTGATACCAGCGAAGGATTCGATGACACGCGTGCAATGCACCAAGTTATTACTCGCAGACTTAAGCGGTTGCTTGATGATCGTAAAGAGAATGAAGTCGAAGTTGCAGAATTGGGCGGGAAACCAAGTAAGTTTGCTTACCCTCCACAGCTCATCGTGGTTGATGGTGGTCAACCGCAAGTAAATGCCGCACAGCGCGCACTGGATGAGTTAGGAATCAAGGACATTGCGTTGTGCGGATTAGCTAAGCGCTTAGAAGAAGTGTGGATGCCTGGATCGAAGGATCCACTTATCCTGCCGCGCAACAGTGAAGGCTTGTACCTATTGCAGCGCATTAGAGATGAAGCCCACCGCTTTGCTATTACCTTTCATAGATCACGTCGTTCAAAGGTCATGTTGGAGTCAATTTTGGATGAGATTCCACAATTGGGCTCAGCCCGCAGAGCATCATTGTTAGAACGTTTTGGTTCGGTCGCGGCAATACGTAAAGCAACGGTAGAAGACATCGCAGCAACTCCGGGGATTGGCTCTAAAATTGCCTCAATCATTGAATCTCATCTGACTTCAATTGCCAGCCAGGGGATCAATACTGAAACGGGCGAGATATTGGAGAACAAGTAATGGGTAGCGAGTTTTTTGAACTACCGGCAGAAGAGCAACAAAAATCCCTAACCGCTTTTGCTCATGAACTACTGACAAACTATGGGATCAACAATGCTGAAGTCTCCTGCATCAACTTTGAATTTAACGCGACCTTTTCGGTTGAAACTGAAACAGGCGTCAAATATGCCTTGCGAATTAACATAAACTCAGCCAAAACAATTAAAAACCTGTTGGCTGAGATCGAATGGGTCCGACATCTAAACCATACTTCGGGCATCAATACCCCAGCTCCAATAGCAACTTTGAAGGATGATTTTATTGTCTCCGCTGTCCATCCCGAATCCGGACAGACATTATCTGCTGTGATGTATTCATGGCTTGAGGGAGAGGAAATAGGCGACGAACCAACTTTGGATCAGTTACATGAAGTAGGTAAGGCGATCGCGCTATTACATCAAGATTCCTCTAATTTTGTGCTTTCAAGTCAATTAGAATTGCCAACTTTCGATGATTTCTTTTGGAGTACGGAGGACTTTCTCTTCTCCGAAAAATCTACGCTTCCAGATCCAGATCGAAGGTTGATTCAAGAGGCCCACGATCTCATAATGGAGTTCACGCGCGATTTGTATGAAACTTCTCCGGTCCACATCATTCATGCGGATATTCATGGTTGGAATTTGATGTGGCATGAAGGCCAACTTTCAATTTTTGATTTCGATGATTGTGGCTTTGGTGTCGAAGCTCAGGACATAGCCGTTGCCTTGTATTACTTGGATTCACCAGAGCAAGAGCAGGCGCTTTTAGCAGGTTATGCAAGCGTCAAACCTTTGCCGGTGTATTCAGAAAATGCCATGAAGGGGCTTCTTCTCCAGCGTCGGTTACTCCTTCTGAACTATTTGTTTGAAACCAAGAACCAAGAGCATCAAGAAATGCTGCCGGCCTATCTGGAAAAGAGTCTTGAGCGTGTTTCGACCTTCTTGACAGATGTAAGAGGATAAGAGCATGAGCGGACAAGAGACTTTAATTCTGACTGGCATGTCAGGTGCTGGGCGATCAACAGTTGCTCACGCCCTTGAGGATTTAGGTTGGTATGTAGTCGATAACCTGCCGCCCGGATTACTTCCTGCACTAGTTAGTAAAGGAACAGGGCCACAAGGAAAAGAGTTAGCCGTTGTCGTCGATGTTCGAGGCGGAGAGTTCTTTGACGAGTTAACCCATGCTTTAACAGAGTTAAAAAACAATAAGTCCGCCTACCGGTTAGTTTTTCTTGATGCTACAGATCAAGCTCTTGTTCAAAGATTTGAATCAACCAGAAGGCCGCATCCATTGCAGGGCAAGGATCGAATCGTTGATGGAATCGCACGCGAACGCGAAAAGCTAGAAGATATTCGTTCACAATCTGATGTCGCAATAGATACTTCAAACCTCAATGTTCATCAATTAGAAAAGCGAATCGGTGAGATATTTGGTGCTGGAAAGTTACAAGGAATACGAGTTAATGTTTTGTCATTTGGTTACAAGTATGGAATCCCAGTTGATTCAGATTTAGTTCTTGATTGTCGATTTATCCCAAATCCACATTGGATTCCAGAACTTCGTCCACTCACGGGATTGACTCCACAAGTTAGTCAAAAAGTTTTGGAAAGCGACGGTGTCAGTGATTTTGTTAAGGACTACGTTGCGTTAGTGAATTCGATGTTGCCTGGATATATGCGCGAAGGAAAGAAATATGTGACCATCGCAGTCGGTTGTACCGGTGGAAAGCACAGAAGTGTTGCAATCACCCAAGAAATCGCGCGACAACTTAATGAGATTGGTACAGAAGTTT
>Ga0209770_10001945_pt1 | contig 10491 bp, 12 predicted proteins | sample LauGreSu1BDMLBDD_2_FD_187572 | JGI IMG/M metagenome (GOLD analysis project Ga0209770, IMG submission 187572) | Freshwater lake microbial communities from Lake Michigan, USA - Su13.BD.MLB.DD (SPAdes) (version 2) | ecosystem: Environmental > Aquatic > Freshwater > Lake | place: Lake Michigan, USA...
CTCGTTTTGCTCGAGAAGAGATTGAAGCCATTGAAGGTCGCACGCGTGGACTTCCCGTATCGACGTGCCGGTCGTCGTGCTCCTGACCGAGCGAACGTCTTGATGGACTGTGTCCGAGACGAAGTCGAACGGGCAGCCAAGAGATGGAAAGTGCCGACGTCGTCGATAGTTATTGGAGGACGATCCATGGGTGGACGAATGTGTTCGATGGTCGTTGCCGACGCAGAAGACCCACTCGATGTCGGCGGGCTGATTCTGATCTCCTATCCGTTGAATCCGCCGGGAAAGGCAGACGCGGGCCGTGCCGCCCATCTTGGTCGCGTACACGTGCCCACGCTTTTTGTGAGTGGAACACGTGACCAGTTCTTCACCCCGGCCCAATTACGAGTCGCTGCACGTCGCGTGAAGGGTCCTCGAACCATGACATGGATCGACAACAAACGCCACGACTTGAAGGGCGCCGACGAGACCATCGCCGATCACGTGGAGAGTTGGCTGTCTGATTTCGCGTCGCTGCGTACGTGATCGCCGGGGTTGATGTCCTCTAACTCGAGATGAGCGGTTTCGGGATATCGCTTCCACACGATGATCGAACTGAGGACAGGTCCGAGAGCCATCAAGAACATCGTGGGTGCATACGAGTCGTTTGCTTCGATGATGAAGCCACCCGCGATTAAACCGATGCTTCCGCCGACAAGTGCAGAAGTCATGATGACCCCCCCGGCGAGGCTTCGCTTGGCGGTGGGGAACAACTCGCCCCGATACACAGCCATGGCGGGGTATGCGGTGCCGAACACGAGTCCTGCCGCGACTGCAGTCGTCCACATCAGCGGCCCGGACACTGCAAATGAGGTGGCGAGTAGTAACGCGCCGATCGGTACGAGTGATGTGGCAATGATGCGTCTTCCTCGAACGTCAGCGATGCGTCCGCCGATCACTAGCCCGATCGACGCTGGAGCAGAGGTCGCGATCGTGAACACTGCGACGAGTAGAGCGCTGAAATCACGTTCATCTTTCAGATAGCGATTCTGAAATATCGATGCAGTTGCGATGAATAAATTGCTCAAGAACACGACAGAGGAAATAGTGACAAGACGACCGACATCAAGGTGCCCATCGACGACGCCACGATGAGAACGTTCCTCGAAACGGTGCGTCTCAGGGAGGTTCTTGAGCAGTGCCACTGCGACGGCAAGCCAGATGAGACTCAGCACATAGATGTAGCGCCACGACGTGGGACCTACATCAGCAAGAGGTAATGCTGCGACGGCGACACCAGCGCCGCCACCGCTTGCAACCGCGAGTAGTCCCGTGGCGTATGCGCGCGAGTTGCGTGGCATCTCCTCGATAGTCACCACCATGATGAGAACCTCGAGAGTCAAACCGAGTGGCCGACCGACTGCTTGAGTTGCGACGAGCGCACCGAAATTCGGTGCGATGGCACCGAGCGCACAGATGAGTGGCGCCACCCATGCCATTGTCACGAGCACTCGTCGCCGACCGGTGCGATCTGCGAGAGCAACGAGAGGTAATGAGATGACGATGCCCCAGCGAACAATCGCAGCTGCGATGCCTTGAGCCGACTCTGACACTCCGAACTCATCGGCGGCAAACGCCACAGTCTGAGTGAAGAGCGTGTTCACGTACGCCGATGTCAGCGAAGCCAAGGCGAGCAAGAGGAGAATCTTTCTCTGTCGGCCGCTCAAAGCGTCGGGGACTCGCAAGAACTCGGTCACGGCCATTGCGCGCGAGCATACTGATAGGCATGTCGAGCCTGACCTCCGAGAGCGTGATTGTGTGCTCTCAGAGCGGACCGCTGTCCGGGGAAGTCACCGTGCCAGGCGCCAAGAACTCGGTGCTGAAGCTGATGGCCGCGACTCTCCTCGCCGATGGGGTGTACGAGTTGAGAAATGTCCCTGACATCACCGACGTCGACTACATGACCGATCTGCTCGTGGCACTCGGTCTCGACATCGAACGTGGCGATCGACATCGTCTGCGTATCGTGAACTCAGGTCGAATTTCTCCCGTGGTCCCCTTTGCTTTGGCAGATCGAATTCGAGCCTCGGTCAATGTCCTCGGTCCTCTCATCGGTCGGTTCGGAGATGTGCAACTGGCGCTTCCAGGTGGTGATGACTTCGGTGGTCGACCGATCGATATGCACTTGTCCGGACTCGAGGCGATGGGTGCACAATTCGAACTGACAGACGACGGTGTCCTCGGTCGCACATCTGGGCGTCTGAAGGGAGCAGACATCACGTTCGCTTTTCCAAGTGTGGGAGCCACAGAGAACATCCTGATGGCGGCCGTCGTTGCCGAAGGGGTCACCACCATTTCCAATGCTGCGCGCGAACCCGAGATCGGGGACTTGTGTGCGATGTTGCAGTCGATGGGTGCCCATATCGACGGTGTCGGAACGTCGACATTGGTGATTCGAGGTGTGAGTCCGGCATCGATGCAGTCCTGCGTACATGCAGTGGTGAGTGACCGGGTGCAGGCAGCCACATACATTGCAGCAGTCGCAATGTGTGGCGGAGACATCGAAGTTCAGCGAGCAGTGCCAAGTCACATGGAAATGCTGCTCACGCGTTATGCCGACATGGGAATGTCCATCTTGCCCATCGAGGATGGCCTACGTGTGTCTTGTCACCACCGACTGTCGGCCATCGATGTTGCGACGCTTCCTTACCCGGGTATCGCCACCGATTACAAACCTCTTCTCGTTGCGATGCTCGCGACCTCCGACGGAACTGGGATCGTCACAGAGAACTTGTATCCAGGCCGCTTCCGATACATCGAGGAACTACGAAAGCTCGGCGCCGATATTTCCGTCGACGGACATCATGCCGTTGTGCGTGGACGTGACCATTTGGTCGGTGCCACGGTCGTGGCCCCAGACATTCGCGCGGGAGCAGCACTCGTGGTGGCCGGACTTGCAGCACAAGGAATGACTGAGATCCATGACGTTCATCACATTGATCGTGGATATGACGATCTGGTCGGTCGCCTCGCCAATCTGGGTGGAAGTATCAATCGGATCGGTTGACTGCGTCACTGCTCGTGGCCCTGGAGGCGGTCGCAGCTTCTCGATCGCGCTGAACTGCCTTTGCCCGTTTGTTCGCAATCGCGAGTAGACCAACTATCAACAGGATCGGCCCTGCCACGAACAGCAATTCGTCCCAACCGCCTTGGTGTGCCAACACACTCATCAGCGTAAAGGTCGACACGGTTCGAAAGAGTAGTCCTGTGACGGTACATTTGAGCATTGTGTCTATGCGTACGCAGGTAGAAGAGACAATCGAGGTCATTCGCCCGGCTCTGCAAGCCGACGGTGGCGACATCATCTTGCGCGACGTCGACGAGACTTCTGGCGTCGTGTCCGTCGAGTTGGTGGGTGCGTGCACCACCTGTCCGGCATCTGACCAAACCATGAAAGCCGGTATCGAGCGCATCATGAAAGACCGCATCGACGGTGTCACTGTAGTGGTGCAGGTCTCATAAGTGTCGCTTCGCTCCGCTTCGCCGCACGAACTGTTTGACGCCGCATCGAAAGGTGATCGAGGTGCGTTGGCGCGAACATTGTCCTTGCTTGAACGCGGCGGAGATGCAGCTCGCGAGCTCGGACGTCTCGCGTATCCAAAGAGCGGAAGTGCCTACACCGTAGGTATCACAGGTGCTCCTGGGGCCGGCAAGAGCACGCTCACGAGTGCGACCATCAAACACATCAGGTCACAGTCCATCGAGGTCGCAGTGCTCGCCATCGATCCGTCCTCGCCGTTCACTGGTGGCGCAATTCTTGGTGATCGAGTGCGAATGCAAGACCATGCCCTCGACGCCGGCGTGTTCATTCGGTCGATGGCGACTCGCGGACATCTGGGTGGCTTGTCTTTGGCTACCCCCGAGGCCATCCGATTGCTCGATGCCGTGGGAAAGAAGTGGATCCTCGTAGAAACGGTCGGGGTAGGTCAGGTCGAAGTTGAGATTGCCGGCAAGGCCGACACGACCGTGGTCGTGGTGAATCCCGGTTGGGGTGATTCTGTCCAAGCCAACAAGGCCGGCCTCATGGAGATCGCCGACATCTTCGTCATCAACAAGTCGGACCGAAAAGGCGCCGACGAGACCAGACGTGACCTCGAGCAAATGCTCGATCTGTCAGACCTGTCATCAGACGACTGGCGGCCTCCGGTGCTCGCGACTGTCGGCACGAGTGGAGAGGGTGTGCCAGCACTGTGGGACGAGGTCATTCGGCATCGACAGTTCATCGACGCAAGTGGCGAGCTCGGTCGGCGACGTGACTTTCGACTTCGAGAAGAACTACGAGAAATTGTCGCGAGACGACTCGAGGATCGCGCGCGTGACATCCTCACTGGTGAGCGTTGGGATGCGATTCAAAAGAGTGTTCTCGAACGTCACACCGACCCATGGTCGGCGGCAGACCAAATGTTGAGGGGAGTCGGAGCGTGAGCGACGACTCGTCCAAAGTGATTATCGAAACGCCCGACGCCGGCGTTGCCCGTATCACCTTGAACAACCCAAAGATGAATGCCTTGTCGGCGGAAGTTCTTGTCGCACTCTATGACGCCACCCAAGATTCGCGTGTGTCCAGCGCCGCAGTCGTCATCATCACTGGAGGCCCACGGTTGTTCGCTGCAGGTGCTGATGTCACCGAATTCGGCGGCCAACACGAAGCTCGCCTGATCACCGACAACTTTCACCGCACCGCAGATGCCATCGCTTCGTTGCGAGGGTTTGTCATTGCGTCGGTCAGTGGTTATGCCCTCGGTGGAGGATGTGAGATTGCGCTTGCATGCGACTATCGCATCGCGTCCACAAAGGCAGTGTTCGGGCAACCAGAAGTATTGCTCGGCATCATTCCTGGCGGAGGTGGCACACAGCGTCTTCCACGAGTGGTGGGTCGCTCACGTGCACTCGAGTTGATGGTGACGGGTCGGCAAGTGGCGAGCGAAGAAGCACTTCGCATCGGACTGGCTGACGAGGTGACCACTCCGGAGAATCTCGACGAGCGCACTCTTGCGTTGGCTCGCGAGGTGGCATCTGGTGCGACGGTGGCTCAGCGACTCATCAAGCGAGCCGTCGATGACGGCATCAATCGCTCCCTCGCCGACGGCCTCGCGCACGAGCGCGACCTCTTTGTCGAAGTCTTCGCCTCAGAAGACAGTCGCATCGGTGTGGCGAGTTTCCTGCAGAACGGACCCGGCAAAGCCACCTTCACTGGGCGTTGAGCAGTGTCGCGCCAATTTGTGCCACACGACATGCGTGATGTCGTACGCGCTTCTGTCGTCATCGGAGTCGCAAGCGGAATTTATGCCATCTCGTTCGGCGTGTTGTCCGTTAGTGCTGGTGGGTCGGTGCTGCAGACCTGCCTGCTCTCATTGCTGGTTTTTACCGGCGCTTCCCAATTCTCGGCAGTCAGTGTCATCTCGGCTGGCGGTTCAGTGGCGAGCGCGGTGAGCGGAGGGCTGCTACTTGCAGCGCGCAACGGCGTGTACGGACTTGCCCTGTCACCGTCAATCAGAGGTTCGTTGGCAAAGCGACTACTGGCGGCACAGTTCGTGATCGACGAGACCACTGCCATGACGTCGGCTGCATCAGATCAACGTTCGAAAGATTGGGCATTCTGGTCGTGTGCGGTGATGTTGTTCACCTGCTGGAATCTTGGAACGCTCGTCGGGGCGCTCGCAGGGTCTTCAATCAATCCCGAGACTTTCGGTCTTGATGCCGCTTTCCCGGTGGTGTTCGTTGCGATGATCGCCCCCCACCTAGCCACCCGAAGCGGCAGGCGAGCAGCCTTCATCGGGGCCATCGTCACGATCGCCCTGACACCATTTCTGCCGATAGGTCTGCCGATACTGCTGTCAGCAGTCGGGGTCTTTGTCGGACTCTTGCCACATGACGATGCACCGGCCTTCGCCACAGCCGAGGATTCACAATGAGTTGGTGGTTGGTCATCTGGCTGTCGGCTGGCGCCTACCTGTTCAAGGTGGTGGGTGTCGTCATGCTCGGTGGTCGTACATTGCCGCAGGTGGTCAATCGGTGCTTGGCGCTCATTCCCGCCGCGTTGCTCGCAGCTCTCATCATGAAAGACACACTCACGTCGGGACAAGAACTGGTGATTGATGCCCGTGTCGTCGGAGTTGCCATCGCGACCCTGGCCACCGTGCGACGCCTTCCATTGACTGCAGTGTTGATTCTTGGCGTCGGCTCAACCGCGCTAGTGCGGGCAATCGCGGGTGTGATCTAGTTCGACTCGACGAGTTTTTTCAGCGCCACCAGATTGCGGCGCCAGATGAACTTCATGACGACTTTGCCGCCGATGATCTCGCCGAGCTTTCCGCCGAGCCACCACGGAAATGACAGATCTTCAGTCCACGTGAAGATGGTCTTTCCCGGTGCATCCTCGTCCAGCGTGAAGCGACCGGTGCCAGTGACCACCCCCGTATGGCGTACACCCATCGCCTTGCCCGGCGACCACTCTGTGATGGTCATCTCGTCAACCAACGTGATGGGTCCGACTTTGGTGTCGCACAGGAAAGTGGTTCCCACTCCGCGTGTCTGGTCTGAGGTGAACCGAATTGCGACGGCATCTGCCATCCAGTCGACATGACGCTCGACAGGTTCGACCACTTCCCAGACACGGGCAACTGGTGCGTCGATGGTTACGGAAACCTGAATACGTCCCATGGTGCGTTCGTCAGACCGCAGCCGACGTTTTACGCAGTTCTGCAGCGGCGTCTTCTGGTGGCACGACGTTGATCATGACGCCGGTTCCACGTTCGAAACCTGCGGTCGTGCTGAGTTTTGGCCAGAGGTGCACATGCCAGTGGTACTGACCAGAGTGGTGCGACGGCGCGGTGTGGAACGCGACATTGAATGCAATGTCGCCGAGAGTGCGTACCAACTGGTCGAGTGCGTCACGAATGGCGCGACCGACACCCGCGAGTGTGGTGTTGTTCGAATCGGTGATGTGTGCATCGTGCGAACGAGGCATGATGAGCAGCTCGTAGGGACCGGCGCTCCAGAAGGGGCACACGACGACTGCATCGTCTGTTTCGACGATCACGCGTTCGCGCTCGGCGCATTCGGCTTCGATGGTGGTGCAGATGATGCACCCACCCTTGAAACGTTCGAACGCTCTCTCTTCTTCGAGGATCTCGCCAGGAACGAAGGGGAGACCCAGTAATTGACCGTGAGGGTGTGACAGTGATGCACCAGCTTCGCGACCATGGTTGATGAATGCTTGCGTGTAACGCACGTTCGGCAACTTGCCGTGCGCCATGAACCGGTCACGCAATGTCATCATCATGTCGGCGATGATTTCGTCGTCGAATTCGTTGACGCGTCCGTCGTGTGAACGTCCCAACACGAAGACTTCGTGTGTGCCACTGGCTTCAGCCATGACATGGACAGGTCCGAGGTTGCGTACGGCGAGCGATTCGTCACCTTCGAAGGCAGGAAACTTGTTGGCGACCACACGAAGCGTCCATTCGCCGTTGCCGTCGCGTTGTTCGATCAGCATCTCGCGCTCGCTCTCTTGCCCCGGACAGAACGGACATGGCCGACTCGGGTCGGCCTCCACTTGGGTGTTGCGCGGCGCGAAGTCAGTGGGGCGCTTGGCCCTGTTCGACACCACCGTGACCCATCGACCGGTAAGGATGTTCAAGCGAAGTTGACTCACTAGTACCCAAGGATACGGGTGCAGCCTCGCTAAGTGGCGACACGGAACCTACTTATGTGTCGCGAGATATGTGGTGCCCAAGGTGCGCCAGAGCCATCAGCGACGCGTTCGACGCAGTGCAGACCGCATTGACGTGCAAGTTCATCGAACTGTGCCGGCGTCCAGTACCTGATCGACCATGGGTATCTCCGCACATCGTGGGGTGAGACGAAGTGCACGAATTCCCCGGTCACCGTCTGGGAATTCACATCGTGAGTGCTCGAGATGAGCACGGAGTTCCCGCCACGGGACACGGCAACAGGACCGCGAGAGGTCGTGGCTTCGGCAGCGAGAGGGGTGGCCATGTCGACGAAAAAGTCACCGTCGCGGTGCAGGACATGCGCCACCTCCCGCAAGCAGCCGGTGAGGGAGTCGTCATCTGGAAGATTGAAGATGGTGTTGTATCCGCAGAACACCACGTCGAATGGGCCTTCGGGTAGGGCAGCTGCCATGTCCCCTAGAACAGTCGTGACGGGCAAGCTGCGTCGCCGAATCTTGAGTTGCTCGAGCATGGAGGCCGACGAGTCGATTCCGACAAGTTCATCGCGTGCATGACCCCTGGCGACAATGAACGACTCGAGTAGTCGTCCGCTGCCGATACCCAACTCAAGTACTCGAAGATGATCCTGTTCACTTCGACAGCGGGTGATATAGGCGATGAAGTCCGCATCGTCAAGGTCGGAGTACCACTCGTCGTACACCGGCGCGAATACCTCTCCGTAATGTTCAGGACCGGTGCCCATGAGGACAGTTCAGCACGAGGCTTACCCGCGATGGGTATCGGTAGCCTTGCTGATGTGAGCGACACACGCACAACAGGTGCTGGCGAGGGCTACATCTACCTTGACCATGCAGCGACGTCGCCATTGCGCCCTGAAGCACGAGAGGCGATGGATCCTTTTCACGACGTCGTTTTTGCCAATCCATCGGGCTCTCACCGTTTCTCGCGGGTTGCACGTCGTGCCATTGACGAAGCCCGTGACGTCGTATCCGAGGTGATCGGTTGCCGGCCCGGAGAAGTGGTCTTCACAAGCGGTGGAACCGAAGGAGCAAACTCTGCCGTCTTCGGTGCGGTTCGACGCCACGGAGGCGTCGCAGTTTGTTCTGCAGCCGAGCATCATGCAGTGTTGCACTGCGTCGAGCATGTCGGTGGTCGAGTACTTCCGGTGTCGAGCACTGGCGCCCTCGATGCATCTCTCGTGCGCGAGACCTTGCGTGATGATGACGGCACCTCGGTGGTGTCCGTGATGACGGTGAACAACGAAGTCGGTGTCGTGAACGACATGGTCGAGATCTCGCGAGCAGTTCGTCGCCGCGCACCACGAGCAATTCTGCACACCGATGCAGTGCAGGCTGCATGTTGGCTCGACTTGCGCGATGTCTGGCCTCACGTCGATGTCATGACTTTGTCAGCACACAAGTTCGGCGGTCCAAAGGGAATCGGAATCATGGCCGTTCGAGATGGGGTGAGTCTCGAACCACTCATTCACGGCGGTGGGCAAGAGCGTGACCGGCGAAGTGGTACGCACAATGTCGCTGGCATCGTGGGCGCCACGGCAGCTCTTGCCGTGACACATGTTCAGCGACAAGAGGAATTGGCACGCATCGAAAGTCTGCGAGAGGTGCTCGTCGGCGGGCTGCTTGATGCAATCGAAGGTTGCTCGCTCACCGTCGCCCCACATCTTGCTGTGCCCGGAATCCTTCACGTGTGCATTGAGGGCATCGAGAACGAGGCTCTCCTGTACTTGCTCGATGAGCAGGGTTTGTGTGCATCAGCTGCTTCTGCATGTGCAAGCGGCGCAATGGAGCCATCTCATGTTCTGGCGGCGATGAATGTGTCGAAGACCCGGTCAATTGGTGCGCTCCGCTTGAGTCTTGGTCACACGACCACTCGTCAAGATGTCGAAGAGGCAGTACGCATAGTGACCGAGGCAGCCTCGACGTTGCGGTCGCGGTCGAGTGCGGCAGGAGTGCGATGAAAGTCTTGGTGGCAATGTCAGGTGGGGTCGACTCATCGGTGGCCGCACTCTTGTTGCGCGAACAGGGCCACGACATCGTCGGCGTCACCATGCGACTGTGGGGTGGTGAGAGTGACACGGGTTGTTGTTCCGTGAGTGATGTCGACGATGCTCGGCGGGTGGCTCAACAGCTCGATATCGACCACCTGGTCTTCAATTTTGCAGAAGACTTCGATGCCCACGTGGTCGATCCATATGTTCGCGCACACGAGACGGGCATCACCCCGAACCCGTGCGTGGAGTGCAACAGGCACCTCAAGTTCGACAGATTGCTCGAGCGGGCCGACGCACTCGGATTCGATGCCGTGGCAACGGGGCATCACGCGCGAATCACCACAGACAGCCATGGTGCCCTACGCGTCACACGTGGTGCGGACATGCAGAAAGATCAGAGCTACGTCGTGCACATGCTGCAAGGACGCGCGCTCGACCGCACCCTCTTTCCAGTTGGTGGTCTCACGAAGGCCGATGTTCGTTCGCGCGCGGCACAACACGGCCTGCGTACCGCCAGCAAGCCCGACAGTCAAGATGTCTGCTTCATTCAATCAACGACAGGTCGTGAGGGTTTTCTCGAGCGACGAATGACGTTTAACCCTGCAGAAGTCGTCGACACCGAAGGTCGGCATGCTGGACACGTCGCAGCAGTCGAGCTCGTCACTGTCGGGCAGCGTCGTGGTCTCAACCTCGGCGGTGGCGACAAGCGATATGTGGTCGATGTTGACGTTGCGACGCGACGAG
>Ga0209770_10001948_pt1 | contig 10481 bp, 10 predicted proteins | sample LauGreSu1BDMLBDD_2_FD_187572 | JGI IMG/M metagenome (GOLD analysis project Ga0209770, IMG submission 187572) | Freshwater lake microbial communities from Lake Michigan, USA - Su13.BD.MLB.DD (SPAdes) (version 2) | ecosystem: Environmental > Aquatic > Freshwater > Lake | place: Lake Michigan, USA...
GGTAGGAACCGCCGCCGCGGCTGGCGGCCGGGCTCAGAACTTGTCGGGCCGCAACACGGCGACGTCGGCCACGAACAGGATCATGGCGTAGTTGTCGTAGTAGCGCTCGCGGAGCGCCGCGGCGATGGCCTGCGCGGTGGCGTCGGCGCAGACGACCTCGATGCGGATGTTGGCGCTCGGCGCCCAACTGGCGTTGCGAACGCCGCGGCCACCCTGGCCGCGGGCGTCGGTGATGGTGTAGCCCGTGCCGCCCAGGCGAAGAATCTCGCCCGCCAGTTCGTGCTCCAGCGCGGCCTCGGTGACGATGGTCAACAGCTTGCGATGATCGAGCGGCATGATGTCAGCCTCCGAGGCGATGAAGGTACTCGGCGAACCGGTGATAGAGCGGGATGCCGGCCAGGATGTTGAAGGGAAACGTCACCCCTAGCGAGGCGCCCAGCGAGAGCGCCGGATTGGCCTCGGGCACCGACAGGCGCATCGCCGCCGGCACTGCGATGTACGACGCGCTGGCCATCAGCGTCGCCATCAGCGCCGTGCCGCCAACCGAGAGGCCGAGCAGCCATCCCAGCGCCGCGCCGAACAATCCCGACACGACCGGCATGGTGATGCCGAAGGCGATCAGGAACACGCCGTGGCGGCGGAGGCTGGTGGTCTGTCCCGCGGCGATCAAGCCCATCTCCAGCAGGAACAAGGCGAGCACGCCCTTGAACAAGTCCATGAACAGGGGGGCAATCGGCAGGAGGCCGTCGCCACCGGCGGCCCAGCCAATCAACAGCCCGCCGATCAACAACACGATGCTGCGGCCGAGCAGCACTTCGTGCGCCATCGGCCGCCACTGCGTGCGGCGGTTCACGCCGCGCGCCAGCAGGATGCCGACGACGATTGCCGGCATCTCCAGCAGTACCAGGAAGACCGCGACATACCCTTCGAACGCCACCTGCCGGTAGGCCAGGTAGGCCACGGCCACGGCGTAGGTGCCGACACTGACCGAACCGTAATGAGCGGCGATCGAGGCCGCATCGGCCCGGGCCAGGCCGCCGGCGAGACGCAGAATCGGGTAGGCGGCCAGCGGCAGCAGAACGCCCGCCAGCACCACCACCAGCACCTGCGGCAGCAGCGCGGCAAACGGCTGTGCCGCCAGCTCGACGCCGCCCTTCATGCCAATGGTCAACAGCAACAGGATGGTGAGGAAGTCGTAGATGGCGGGTGGCAACCGCAGGTCGGCGCGGAGCAGACCCGCCGTAATCCCCAGGACGAAGAACCACACCACCGGATCGAGTGTTGGCACAACCGTGCGAGCATCACCCGCCGCACGGCCGCCGGCAAATAGATAGTTTCTATCGCACCTATTGGCTATTCGTTGGCCGCGCCGATGTATTGGGAATTACTCAATTGACTTGCGGTTGTAAAGGCTAGAACTATAGGTCATGCCCGTGCCGGAAGTCCCGATCTGGCTCAACTACCATCACCTGCTCTACTTCTGGACCGTGGTCCGGGAAGGCGGGGTGTCGAAGGCGGCCGGCAAGCTGCGCCTGTCGCAGCCGACGATCAGCGCGCAGGTCAAGCTGCTCGAGGATACGCTGGGCGAACGGCTGTTCCAGCGGCAGGGGCGGACGCTCGCCCTGACCGACTCCGGACGCGTCGTCTTCCGGCACGCCGACGAGATTTTCGGCATCGGCCGCGAGTTGATCGAGACGCTGCGCGGCCGGCCGTCGGGGCGGCCGCAGCAACTGGCGGTCGGCGTGGCCAACGCCGTGCCGAAACTGGTCGTCTGCCGGCTGCTGCGCCCGACCACCCGCCTCGACGTGCCGGTGCACCTCGTCTGCCGCGAGGACAGCGCCGAGCAACTGGTCGCGCAACTGGCCTTGCACGAGCTCGACGTCGTCATTGCCGATACCCCGGCCCCGCCGCACGTCCGCGTCAAGGTGTTCAATCACCTGCTGGGCGAGTCCGACACGGCGTTCTTCGCGCCACCGGTCATGGCCGCGCGACTCCGCCGGCAGTTTCCCCGCTCGCTGGAGAGCGCGCCGATGGTGCTCCCCTCGCTCGATACCGCGCTGCGCCGCGACCTCGACGCCTGGTTCGACACCATTGGCGTGCGGCCGCGAGTGCTGGCCGAGTTCGAAGACACGGCCCTGATGAAGGCGTTCGCGCACGATGCCGGCGCCGTCTTCCCGGCGCCGGTCGTCATCCAGAAAGACATCGTGCGCGTCTACGGCGTGCGCCTGGTCGGGCAGACCGCCGCCGTGCGGGAGCGCTATTACGCCATCTCCGCCGAGCGCCGCGTCAAGCACCCCGGCGTGCTCGCCATCACGGACGCGGCGCGCGACGACGTGTTCAAGTAGCAGCGCCCGCCTCGAGAAGAGCGAAAGGGAACAGACGCCACCGGCGCCTCGCAGGTATTCAATAAGAAGATATACGTTCACTAAAAAATCGAGCTTGTGATGCATGTGGTTACTCGCAATAATACGCACCGTTGTCGGCAAGCCTACCCAGGTTCGGGTCACGCGCGTCGGCACAGGAGTTTGCCGATGTTTCGACCCATGATGATGCTCACGCTCACGGTCCTGGTGCTGGCGGCGACCGTCTCGGCCCAACCTGCCCCCGCCGACCCGCTGGCGCGACTGATGGCTGGCAATGCTCGATACGTTGCCGGCAAGAGCCTGCATGCCAACCAGGATCGGGCCCGGCGGGCCGAACTCGCCAAGGGCCAGAAGCCGTTCGCGATGCTCCTCAGCTGTGCCGACTCGCGCGTGCCGCCCGAGATCCTCTTCGATCAGGGCCTCGGCGACCTGTTCGTGGTCCGCGTCGCCGGTAACATCGCCGACGCGCACACACTCGGCACCCTCGAGTATGGCGCGCAGGTGCTGGGCGCCCGCTTCGTGATGGTGCTCGGCCACGAGTATTGCGGCGCCGTGGATGCCGCCGTCAAAGGCGGACGCGTCGGCGGCAACATCGACAGCATTATCGACACGATTGCTCCCGCCGCGGCCCGGGCCAAAGCCGATCCCGCGAAGACCGACCTGCTGGACAAGGCCGTCACCGAGAACGTCCGCGAGGTCATTGCCTCGCTCGGCAAGCGCAGCCCGGCGATGGCGGCGATGGCCGCCAAGGGCGAATTGAAGATCGTCGGCGCACGCTACGACCTCGACAGCGGCGAGGTCACGGTGGTGCCACCCGCGAAGTAGCCCCTCTCGTAGTTCGCGCGGCTCGCGCCTACCAGTGCCACGGCGGTGCTCGGCCTGTTCACCGCCTGCGACAGGACGAGGGCGAGGGCAGCCACGAGCCACGCCCATCGCGCGCCTCAGGGGCGGCGTCAGTTGCGGCAGTTCGGCGTAGCCGAACGCCTTCGCGAACCCGATGAGGTGAATGAGTCCGTGAACGGCCAGGACACCATCCACCAGCCAGCGCGCATCAGGCTTCGAGCGCCGAGGCGGGTTCGGGCTTGGCCGCGGGGATTTCGGTCATCGTCGCGTCGGTCAGCAGCAGCACGCCGGCCGCCGACACGGCGTTGTCGAGCGCCAGGCGCACGACCTTGGTCGGGTCGATGATGCCGGCCTCGACCAGGTCGACGTAGGCGCCGGCCGCCGCGTCGAAGCCTTAGTTGCCGGTTCCGTTCTTCATGCGATCGACGACGACGCCGCCGTCCACGCCTGAGTTGGCGGCAATCTGGCGAGCCGGCGTCTCGAGGGCCTGCTGCAGGATCAGCAGGCCGGCGCGTTCGTCGCCGGCGGCGCGCGGGGCCTCGGCTGCGACCGCGGCCATCGAGCGCAGCAGCGCCAGGCCCGCGCCCGGCACGATGCCCTCGGCAATGGCCGCCCGCGTCGCGTGAATCGCGTCGTCGAACGCCTCGCGCCGGCTCTTCATCTCGGCCTCCGAGGGCGCGCCGACCCGGATTACGGCGACGCCGCCGGCCAGTTTGGCCAGCCGCTCTTCGAGCTTCTCGCGATCGTAGTCGGACGTCGCATCGGCGATCTGCCGGCGCAGTTCCTGGCACCGGCCCGCAATCGCCGCCTTGTCGCCCTTGCCGCCGATGATGGTCGTGTGCTCGCGGTCGACCACGACCCGGGTGGCGTGGCCGACGTGGTCGAGCGTCACGTTCTCGAGACGCAGGCCCAGTTCGGGCGTCACCAGTTGGCCGCCCGTCAGCGTGGCGATGTCCTGCAGCATGGCCTTGCGGCGATCGCCAAAGCCTGGCGCCTTGACCGCGACGTTGGCCAGCACGCCGCGCAGCCGGTTGACGACCAGCGTGGCCAGCGCATCACCGTCGACGTCTTCGGCAATCACGAGCAGCGGCGTGCCGCGCTTGGCGATCTGCTCGAGCAGCGGCAGCAGCTCCTTCAGGTTGCCGATCTTGCCGTCGACCACCAGGATCACGGGCTCGTCGAGGCTCGCCTCCATCTTCTCGGCATCGGTGACGAAGTACGCCGACAGGTAGCCGCGATCGAACTGCAGGCCCTCGACCACGTCCATCACCGTCTCGGTGCCCTTGGCCTCCTCGACGGTGACCGCGCCCTCGGCCCCCACCTTCTCGATCGCCCGCGCCACCATCTCGCCGATGGCCGGGTCGTTGTGCGCCGAGATGGTCGCCACCTGCTGCTTCTCGCGCTCGGTGCCGACCGGCCGCGACTGGCGCCGCAGCGCCTCGATCGCCACCCGCGCGCCGCGGTCGAGGCCGCGCTTGAGGTCGATGGCGCTGGCGCCGGCGGCGATGTTGCGCATGCCATCGGCGACGATGGCATGCGCGAGGATGGTGGCGGTCGTGGTGCCGTCGCCCACGGCGTCGCCGGTTCGCTCGGCGGCGCCGCGCAGCATCTGCGCCCCCATGTTCTCTTCGGGGTCCTGCAGCGAGAACTCACGCGCAATCGTGACCCCGTCGTTGCACACCAACGGCTTGCCCCACTTCTTTTCGATCAGGACGCACTTGGACTTGGGTCCAAGCGTGACGCGCACGGTGTCGGCAATCGCGGCCGCCCCGCGCAACACTTTTTCCCTGGCCTCGGAACGGAAGAGCAAGTGTTTGTGTGCCACGGCGTGCCCCCTAGGCGGCCTTGCTGGCCTTGGCGCCGCCGTCCTGGATCTCGACCTTGCGAGCGGCGGCCGGGACGGCCTTGGCCGGCAGCGGCACGCTCACCTCGAGGACGCCATCGACGAAGCTCGCCTTGACGTCGTCGAGCTTCACGCCCTCGGGCAGCGGCACGGCGCGGTAGAAGCTGCCGTACTCACGCTCGCAGCGGTAGAAGTCGTTCTTCTTTTCTTCGCTTTCCGACTTGCGTTCGCCCGAGATGGCGAGCCGGCCGTCGATTACCTCGACCTTGACGTCTTCCTTTTTCAGGCCTGGGAGATCGACCTTCGTGACCAGCCGGTTGTCTTTTTCGAACACGTCGATTTGCGGGTTCCATGCGGCTGCCTCGGCCAGGCGCTGGGACTGCAGCGCCGGCCACCGGAACGACGGCCATCCGGCATCGTCGAACATCCGATCGAAGTCGGTTGTCATCTGGCGAAGCAGGTCAAACGGGTCGCGCCCGGTGCGGGCCAGGGCAGTTTCTTTGTTGCGGAACATGACGTACACCTCCGAAATGCGCTCCGCCGGAATGGCGGGGAGGCACCACGGTGGAGACAGCAATTCACATGCCCCGCCGGGGGCGGAACTGGGCCAAAATCCAGCCCCGCGCCGGCGGCGGCAGGCCGGCGGGGGGCTTTTTCCGGGAGGGGTGCTGAAATTTACCGTCTGCGGCTACCGGGGGTGCACGATCAGCACCGGGCACCGGGCGTGGCGGATCACGTCCTGGGCGTTCGAGCCAAACACCGCCCGGCTGACGGCATTGCGGCCTTGCACGCCCATCACGATCAGGTCGATCTTCCTGGCATCCGCCATGCGCAGCACCTCCCGCGACGCCTTGCCTTCGACCACCGTGGTTTCCACCGTGCAGTAATCGCGCACGGCGAATGGGATTAGCGCTTCCAGGCGGACCAGTTGCGATTCCTCGGCCCGGGCCCGCACTTCCTCGACGTTGTAGTCGTACGAGGTAGGCGGCTCCCGCAACTCGGGCGGCATCTCGATGGCGTTCAGGATGGTGACGTGGGCGCCGGCCTCGGCGCCGAGCGACAGCGCGTAGCTGAGGGCCTCGCGCGAGCTCTCGGAGAAATCCACCGCGCACAGGATGCGGTCGAATTCGACGTTGCCGGGCGGCACCGGGTGGTCGGTGCTGTGCGGCACGATCAGTACGGGGCAGCGGGCCAGCCTCAGCACCCGTTCGGCCACTGAGCCCAGCACCAGCCGCGTCAGCCCGCCGTGACCGTGATTGCCCATCACGATCAGGTCGGCCGGCCAGGTCAGCGCCTGGTCGAGAATCTCGGCGGTCACGTTGGGCGACTCGGCCACCACCATTTCGGCCGAGGCCTCGGCACCCGCCGCGAGCGCCACCTGGCGCATGTGCGCGGCAATCTTCTCGCGATCGCCGGGCGCCAGCGTGAAGTCCAGCGGCGGGCTGGTCAGCGGCGGCAGCATGCCCACCTGCGGCGCCAGCAGAAACACGTGCAGGGCCCGCAGGTGCGCGCCGTACCAGCGCGCCACGGCGGTGGCGTGGTGCAGGGCCCGGTGCGAGGGCTCCGAGAAGTCGATCGGGCAGAGGATGCGCGAAATGTCGACGGTGGTGGGTTGGGTCACGGGGATGCTCCCACCGAGAGGAGAAGCAATCGCCGTGCCCGGCCGCCTAGTCGCCGGTCTTCAGGGAGCGTATCTTCAGGGCCAGCGCAACGACCACCAGCAGGATGACGCCGAGCGACACGGCCAGCCCGGTCTTGCGGAACGACACCTCGTCCAGGGCCGCCTGGCCCTCGGCGTCGACCTTGGCGGTGATGCCCAGGCCGGCCTCCAGGACCGTCGTGACCGCCTTCGGCTCGAAGGCGTGCATCTCGGTCCGGGCGAGCGTCAGGTGGTTGCCGGCCTCCCGTAACGCCAGCGTCTGCTCGTCCATGGCCATGCCGGCATTCTCGGCGGTCGCCACCAGCGCGTGCGAGCGATCGATGGCCGCCTTCAGCTTTTCGATCTCCGCCCGCATGGTGGCGGCAGCCTTGAACCCGTTGTCGCCATCGCTGTGGCAGGTCACGCACAGGCTCGACTGGCCGGTGCCGAGCAGCGCGTCGGTCGGCTTGACGATCTCGTGATTGCTGTGGCACTCGACGCAGCCCTTGTCGAAGATCTGGCTGTGAGTGCTTAGCGCGAACTTGGTGGCGAACACGCCGTGGCAGGTGCCGCACACGTTGGTCACCGCGCCCACGCCGGGCGGGGCCGCGCCGTGGTTGCCGTGACAGTCGTTGCAAGTGGGCGCCGACAGATCGTTGCGCGCCGTCATGGCCGCGTAGTGCACGCTCTTCTCGTACTTGGCGCGCTGGTCGGTGGGCAGCGGCGACCCGTCCGGCAGCTTGTAACCCTTCATGTGTTCCGGGTCGGCGTGACACTGCGTGCAGGTCGCCGCGACGTTGACCGGATAGACCGGCGACTTGGCATCGCTCACCAGGCGCACCCCGTGCGCGCCATGGCAACTGATGCAGGTCGCGACCTTGGTGTCGCCTTTGGCCAGTTGCTGACCATGCACGCTGGTGGCGTACTCCGCGCCCTGGTCAACCCGTTGCTTGGGGGCGTACTTCCGCATCAGCGTGGCGTCGCTATGGCACCGCGTGCAGACCGCAATCACCGCCTGGCCCGACGGCTTGCCCTTGAACCCGGTGGCCGGCGCCTTGGCCCGCACCTTGTCGGTCTCGTTCGGGTTGCCGCCATGGCAATCGACGCAGGTGAAGCCGCGTTCGCGGTGGACATCGGTCTGGCCGAAGGCGCGGGCCGGCGCCGAGAGCGCGGGCAGGGGATGGTCCTGGTGGCACGTCTCGCATCCGGAGGCCTGCGCGGGCTGGGCCGCGGCCGGCGCCGACACCGCCAGCACCAGCGCCGCACCGGCCAGAACGTAGCGTCCGGCGTGAGCCGGGCCAATCAGGTTACGCAGCCAGGTAGCCATAGATGGTGAACACGACCAGGTAGATGACCGCGAGAATGCCCGCGGCGGTGATCACTTTGCTCGGCCGCCCGTCGGCGGCGTGGCGATCGAGAAACGGCATGACCAGCAGCAGCCCGGCCGCGGCACTGAAGCCGAGCACGCCGAGCATTTCGCCTTCGAACCCCAGCACGTGGCTGGGGATCAGCTTCAGCGTCTGGAACATCGCGAGGAAGTACCACTCGGGGCGGATGCCCGCCGGCACCGAAGCAAAGGCATCGGCCTTCTTGCCCAGCTCCCAGGGCAGGAACAGCGAGAGCGCGGCGAGCACGGCCAGCGCCACGTACCACCACATCACGTCGTGCAGCACGTAGTTGGGGAAGAACGGCTCCTGCGGAATCTTCTCGCCGGCCTTCTCGCGCTTCTCCACGCTCGGCGGCACGCTCATGCCCTGGCGCTGGATGAACAGCAGGTGCATGGCGAGCAACACCGTCGTGATCAACGGCAGGATGGCGACGTGGATGCCGTAGAAGCGCGTCAACGTCGCGCCCGTGACATCGTCGCCGCCACGCAGGAAGCGGACCAGGAAGTCGCCGACCAGCGGCACCGCACCGGCAATGCCGGTGCCCACCTTGGTGGCGAAGAACGCCAGCTCGTTCCACGGCAGCAGGTAGCCGCTGAAGCCGAAGCCCATCATGATGAAGAGCAGCAGCACGCCGGTGATCCAGGTCAGCTCGCGCGGCTTGCGGTAGGCGCGCAGGAAGAACGTGCTGAACAGATGGACGAACGCCATCAGGATGAGCAGGTTGGCCGACCAGCTGTGGAGGTTGCGGATCAGCCAGCCGAATTGCACCTGGCTGACAATGAACTGCACGCTCTCGTAGGCTTCGCCCGCGCTCGGGCGGTAGTACAGCAGCAACAGGATGCCGGTGGCCACCTGCACGCCGACCAGGAACAGCGTGATGCCGCCCATGTAGTACCAGACGCTGTGCCGGTGTTTCGGCACCGTCTTGTCGGCCACGAAGGCGCGCAGCCCGCTCAGGTCGAGCCGTTCGTCGAGCCACGCAAACACCTGCTGGGTCACGACTCCACTTTCTCGCGTGTCAGGTCCGCGAAATGACGACGTCTTCCTGCCCGGGCTCACCGCGCAGGTTCACCTGGAAGTTCTCGAGCGGCCGCGGCGGCGGGCCCGACACGACCCCGCCCGAGAGGTCGTAGATGCCGTTGTGGCACGGGCACCAGATCTGCGAGGTGTCCGGCTTGTACTGGACCGTGCAATCAAGATGCGTGCACACCGCGCTGAACGCCTTGAACTCGCCGTCGCTGGTGCGCACCAGGAGGGCCGGCTTGGTGCCGAACTTCAGGACCGCGCCGGTGTTCGGCTTGAACTCCGTGATCTTGCCGGCGATCACGCTGTCGGTGGCCGGTTCGGCCGAGGCGGGCGGAATGACGTAGCGCCAGACCGGATAGAGAACGGAAATGAAGGAGGAGGCAAAGCCCAGTCCGAGCAGTGCATCGAGAAACGATCGCCGCGGCGGGTTGGGCGCGTCCTGGGACGACATGGTGGTGCCCCCGATTGCGGCGTGACGAGTAATCCGTGATTGCGAACGACCGGCGGGCCGCGAACCGCTGAGGTAAAGTATACAGCGTTAACTCATCCCGGGAGGGTACGAAGATGCTGCCTCCGACGGGTTCTTTCGACGATCAAATCGCCATCCTGACGCGCCGCCTGGCGGCGGTCGAAGCGCGCCTCGCCGCGCTCGAAGGCGCGCCGCTCCCGGCCACGGAGACGGCGCCCCGAGCTTCACCTTCCCGGTCAGCCGCCCCCGTGTTTGATGTCCTGGGCAGCCTTACCAACCTCGGGCGGGCCCTCATCATCCTCGGCGGCGCCTTCCTGTTGCGCGCCCTCACCGAATCGGGCACGTTGCCGCCCGCCGCCGGCGTGGCCGTGGGCCTCCTGTATGCGTTTGCGTGGCTGGCCACCGCCATGCGCGCGGCCGCCGCGGGCCATCGGCTGCGCGCCGCCTTCGACGGCGGCACAGCGCTCACCATCGGCTTCCCGCTGATCGTCGAAGCGGCGCTCAAGTTCGCGCTGCTCTCGCCTGCCAGTGCCACGGCGGTGCTCGGCCTCTTCACCGCCTGCGCCCTGCTTTCGGCCAGTCGCGCCCGGATGCCGGAACTGGCGTGGCTGGCCACCGTGGGCGGACTGGTAACCGGGGTGACGTTGATTGCCCGGACAGGTGCGCTGGCGCCCCTGGCGTTCTACTTCACGAGCCTGGGCGTCGCAACGTTGTGGCTGGGGTACTTGCGCGAGTGGCGCGGCCTGCGCTGGCCGACCGGCGCGGTGGCGGGCTTCGCCGTGCTCGGCGTCACGCTGCGCGCCGTCAACGGCGAGGAACAGGCATTCGATGACGTCGTGCTGGCCTGCCACGCCGACCAGGCGCTGGCCATGCTGTCGGATGCCTCGCCGGAGGAGCGCCGCGTCCTCTC
>Ga0209770_10001950_pt1 | contig 10479 bp, 9 predicted proteins | sample LauGreSu1BDMLBDD_2_FD_187572 | JGI IMG/M metagenome (GOLD analysis project Ga0209770, IMG submission 187572) | Freshwater lake microbial communities from Lake Michigan, USA - Su13.BD.MLB.DD (SPAdes) (version 2) | ecosystem: Environmental > Aquatic > Freshwater > Lake | place: Lake Michigan, USA...
TAATCGCAAATCTTCCGCGCGTGCCGTCCTTCGCGAGCGCAAACGAGCGAGCGGACCGACGGCGATCAGCGCAGCGAACAACAAGGCTATTTCCAGGTGATAGACGAACAGATAGCCGGTTGCCTGTGAGGTCAGTGCCGGCCCCATGGCGCCGCTCACGGCGAGATCGCCAATGATATTTGCGGTGGCGCCGCCAGCCGCGATCGCCAATCCGGCTGCGGTCGCTTGCACAGCGCCCCAAGCACCTAGAGCGAGACCGTTGTCGTTTTTGCTCAAGGCCATCGCTGCCAACAGAGTGCCGACTGCGAAGAGTCCGCTTCCGAAGCCGATCAGCGCAGCGCCGAAACGGAACAGGCCGGGCGAGTTCACGGGTTCTGCAAAGACCACGGCAGCGAAAGCAAACACGCCGATAAGTACGCCTGCGGCGGCTACCCGCAGCGGATCGGCGCCACGCTGCAGTCCGCGGGCGGACAACCAGAACGCGAGCAGTGAGCCGCCGGCAGAGAGCGCCGTCAGCAAACTGGTCGCGCCGACGGACATGTGCAGAATTTGTCCGCCATACGGTTCAAGTAGCACGTCCTGCATGCTGAAGGCGGCGGTGCCGAAACCCACCGTGGCGAGCAGGCGTCGAGTCTGGGGCGGAGCGGTGAAGTCACGCCATGCGTGGGAGAACCGCTGGCTCGAAGGGGGTTCCTGTAGCCGCGCCGTGTTGCGTGTTTCCTGTTTCCACAGGGCGATGACATTCAGTGCCAGCGTCACGACTGCGGCACCTTGGATGGTTTGAATGAGCCGTAACGGCGAAAATTCGCCGCTCAACAGCCAGCCAAACGCAGTCGAGCCGCCCATCATGCCGAGCAGGAGCATGACGTACATCAAGGCAACGACGCGGGGGCGAGTTTCTGTCGGCGCGATATCCGTTGCTAGCGCGAGGCCGGCGGTTTGTGTCGAGTGCAGGCCAGCACCGAGCAATAAGAATGCTAGCGCCGCGCCGATTTCACCGACGATTACGGGCCCGCGTCCCTCACCGCTCAACACGAGCAAGGCGAACGGCATGATCCCGAGCCCTCCGTACTGTAGGAGCGTGCCGAACCAGATATAGGGTACTCGGCGCCAACCAAGCACCGAGCGGTGTTGGTCGGAGTGGTAGCCCATGAGCGCTCGAAACGGCGCGAATAGCAGCGGTAGCGCGATCATCGTCGAGACGAGCCATACCGGCACGTTCAACTCCACGATCATCACTCGATTCAGCGTGCCGTTCAGCAGCGCAAGCGCCATGCCGACCGACACCTGAAAAAGTGACAAACGCAATAGGCGATGCAGCGGCAGGTCCGCACTCGCCGCATCCGCGAACGGCAGGAATCGAGAGTCGATGGTGAAGCGAGGTCGAGCCATCATGCGTCGACCATCTGCGCTGGTTGGGCCGCATGATTGTTCAGCACGGTCTGTTCGCTAGGTGCGAGGGCGCCGCCCTTGCGTGCCAGATAAAGCTTGTAGAAAAACTGCAGTGCGTTCACGACGTAAGTGCCGTAGGCGATCAAGGCGAGCAGCATCTGCTCGCGCACCGGCAGGGTGCCGGTCAGCATCGCGTACAGGTACGCCGTGTGAAGTGCGATGACGGCCATGCTGACCACGTCTTCCCAGAAGAAGCTCGGGGCGAACAACCAGACGCCGAAGACCTCTTTTTCCCAAATTGCACCCGTCACCATGATGGCGTAGAGGAACAGGGTCTTGATGACGATGGAGATCGTCGCAGCATTTTCGCCATCGCCGGTTTGCAGGAAGGACAGCACCAGCCAGACGCTGACCAGGAAGGCGAGCAATTGCAGTGGTGCGAGAACGCCTTGCACGACCGTCCACACCGAACGGTCGCGACGGGCGCGTTCCTCGGCGGTGTACAGCGGTCGGCCCATGGAGGGCGTTGAGGCATTGGACATGGGTGGTCTCGCACCACGGATTCAGCCCGAATGTATTAAAGAGAGGGCCGAATGTCAATTTAGGTTTACGTCTAGCGTAATTGACAAATTAGGGTCTCGGCGTTTATATGTGTCAGTCTGCGACGAAGCGGGAGGGGACCTACGGAAAACACCCTCTCAAACGGTACACGGAAGTCGTCGCGCGGACGGGGGCCAATCAGGCATCGAGCATAGGTTCGGCCCTGGTCGAGGATGACGGCATGACTGACTTCACGAGTTCATCGACGGCCCAGGATGGTCGTCTTACGCTACTTCGGACCATCGAGGGCGAAGTAATCCCGCGTTTGGTGCTATCTCATCGAGGGCGCGTCTCCGACGCGGCCTGTAATAATTCGGTCGCGATTCGGCCGGGTATCAGCGAGGTCCGACATCTCACTGAGCTTGTCATTTCGGGCCAGATGGCTGAAGCCACCTCTTATTTGCAAGGTTTGTTCTACCTCGGTACGCCACCGGAGGTGGTCTACCTAGATCTGCTCGCGCCCGTTGCCCGAAAGTTGGGCGTCATGTGGGAGCGTGATCAGGTCGACTTTGTCGCTGTGACGCTGGGATTGCGACGATTGCAGCAGTTGGCGCACCAGATCAGCGAGAGCGCCGATTGCGGCGAGGCGGCGACCATTAAGTCCGGTCATCGCGCCTTGTTCGTAACATTACCTGGTGAGCAACATGTCTTCGGTACCCAGATCGTCGGCGACATGTTGCGCCGCGTTGGCTGGGATATCTGGGATGCACCCGGTGCTACCGAGAGGGATATAATCGCCCTGACGAAAAACGAATGGTTCGCGGTGGTCGGGCTATCCATTAGCGCGCCAGAACAATTGGAGCCTCTTGCCCTCATCATTCGACAGATTCGGCGCCAGTCGCTGAACCGGGCGGTGCGCATCATGGTTGGTGGGCACCTGTTCGCCGGGAACCCTGACTGGGTTGCACTGGTTGGTGCGGACGCGACTGCAACGGACGGCCGAGATGCCATCCTGCAGGCAGAGCGATTGCTGGAGTTGATGAGTCAAGGGAACTGACGCGGTCAAAAAGATGTGAAAAAGTTCAAGGTGCCAAGGAAGGCCCTGAGTGATCTAGATGCCGACACGGTAGCGACCGTCGTCATGGCTGCAGCGGACATTGCGCTGATCATCGATCGTCGGGGTGTCATCAAAGATCTCGCGATCGGGCAGGCAGGGCTTTCTGCCGATCTCGAGCCCGATTGGATCGGGCGACCGTTCGCCGAGGTTGTCACCAGCGAGAGTGAGCCTAAAGTTCGCATGTTGCTCGCCGAGGGCGAGACAGCCGATCTTGCGGCGCGCCAATTGAACCACCCCATTCGCGGTGGTGCGACCATTCCCATCAGTTACAGCCTGCGGTCGCTCGGTAAGGATGGGCTTCGACTGGCCGTCGGCCGTGATCTTCGCGCTCTGGCGGAGTTGCAGCAGCGGTTGATCGAAACTGAGCAATCGCTCGAGCGCGATTATTCTCGCTTACGACATGCCGAGACGCGCTATCGACTCTTGCTGCAGTCGAGTACCGATCCGATTTTGATCGTCGATGCAGCCACTCAGAAGATCGTCGATCTCAATTCAGGGGCGGCTAAGTTATTGGGTGCCGCGCCGCAGCGACTTCTGGGACAAGCCTTTGGCGAGAGCCTCAAACCCGCCTCGTCGCGGGCTTACCTCGACTGGATGACCAGTCTGCGCACGACCGGCAGAGCCGACGTCCTGCGCGTGCGTTTCGCCTCCGACAATGGTGAGCAGCGTATCGCCGGTGCCTTGTTCCGACAGGAAAACGTGTCGCACGTCCTGTTGCGAATCACGCCGGTTACCGCGCCCGTCACGGGGCAGGGTGAAAGCCCGACGCGCCTGACGGATATCGTGCGCGCTTTGCCCGACTCCCTCATCGTCACTGATGGCGATGGTCGCGTTTTGGGTTGCAACCGCGCGTTTCTCGATTTGGCGCAACTCGCCACCGAGGAGCAGGCACGCAACGAATCGCTCGAGCGTTGGCTCGGACGGCCGGGGGTCGACCTCGGCGTCTTGCTTGCCAACCTGAAGCAGCATGGCACGGTGCGCTTGTTCGCGACGAGTGTGCGTGGCGAGCTCGGTTCCTCTGCCGACGTCGAGATTTCGGCGGTGGCGGTGGGCACGTCCGCTGAGCCGGTCTACGGATTCGCCATACGTAACATCGATCGACGGCGTGGTGCCGATACTCGAGCAGGCAGAGAGCTGCCGCGTTCGGTCGAGCAGCTCACGGAGCTGGTTGGTCGCGTATCACTGAAAGATCTGGTCCGCGAGACGACGGATGTCATCGAGCGACTCTGCATCGAAGCGGCCTTGGAGCTGACTGCGGACAACCGCGCATCTGCGGCGGAGATGCTCGGTCTCTCGCGGCAGAGTCTCTATGTGAAATTGCGTCGTTACGGACTCGGTGACCTAGATGAGTCCGGTGTAAATACAGATTGACACTCTATAGTGTCATGGCTATGTTTCAGCCATGGCACGTCCGGCAAGTAGCGTTTGGACTCTGCGGATTCCCGCGAGCTCGGCCATGCTGGAGTTGCTCAAACCGGTTACCTGGTTCCCACCCATGTGGGCCTTCCTGTGCGGCATCGTGGCCTCGGGCGTTTCAGCCGAGGGCCGCTGGGGTCTGATCGCTGCCGGTGTGTTTCTAGCCGGGCCGCTCATTTGTGGCACGAGCCAAGCCGTCAACGACTGGTTCGATCGGCACGTGGATGCCATCAACGAACCGCGTCGCCCCATTCCTTCAGGTCGTTTGCCGGGCTTCTGGGGCCTTTACATCGCCATCTTCTGGACTGGCGTGTCCCTGTTCGTCGCATACCAATTAGGTCCGTGGGTATTTGCCGCGTCTTTGCTCGGCATGGCGCTCGCGTGGGCCTATAGCGCACCGCCGTTCCGCTTAAAGAAGAACGGGTGGTGGGGCAACTCCGCCGTTGCGCTGTGCTACGAAGGCGTGCCGTGGTTGACGGCCGTCGTGGTGATGACCGGCACTTTGCCGCGGATCGAGATCGTGGCGATCGCGCTGCTCTACAGCGTGGGTGCGCACGGCATCATGACGCTCAATGATTTCAAGTCGGTGCAGGGCGACCGACGCATGGGGGTCGGTTCGCTACCGGTTCGTCTTGGGGTCGATGTCGCCGCCCGAGTTGCCTGTGTCGTGATGATTGCGGCACAGGTTGCCGTCATCGCCTTGCTTTTTCTTTGGGCGCTGCCACGGCAAGCCGCATTGATCACCATCTTGCTCATCGGCCAGATGTTGATGATGCGGCGCTTGCTGCAACGACCGGCTGAACTCGACGTTTGGTACAACGCGCTCGGTGTACCGCTGTATGTCGCCGGGATGATGGTCAGCGCTTTCGCTCTGGGTGACTTGCCATGAATCCTCAGCCGCTGGGTTGGTTCGGTATCTTCAGATTAGGCCTCGTGCAGGCTGCCATCGGCGCCATCGTCGTCATCACGACTTCGACACTGAATCGTGTGCTCGTCGTCGAGTTAGCGCTGCCTGCGATGATCCCCGGTGCTCTCGTAGCGCTGCATTATTTCGTGCAGATTCTCAGGCCGCGACTCGGCTACAGCTCGGATATCGGCGGACGCCGTACGCCGTGGATCATCGGTGGCATGGGTGTGCTCGGCCTTGGTGCAGTCCTGGCCTCGCTCGCCACGGCGATGATGGCAACTCAGTTCTGGGCCGGCCTTGCACTCGCTGTGGTCGCGTTTCTCGTGATCGGTGGTGGCGTCGGTGCCTGCGGTACGGCGCTGTTGGTCTTACTCTCGAAGAGTGTCGCGCAGACGCGCCTTGCCGCAGCCGCGACGGTTACCTGGGTCATGATGATCGTCGGTTTCATCGTCACCACGATTTTGGCAGCCAAGATGCTCGAGCCGTTTTCTTTGACTCGCTTGGTCGAAATGACGGCGGTCGTGGCGGCAGCGGCTTTTCTGGTCACCGTGATCGCAACCCGTGGTATCGAGTCATCCGTTGCACGACCCATACCTGGCATGGCGCCGCTGCGTCGTGATGACACGGGCTTTCGTGAGGCCTTGCGCGCCGTTTGGCGTGAATCACATTCGCGGCGACTGACGAGCTTCGTTTTCATCTCGATGTTGGCGTACAGCGCACAGGATTTGATTCTCGAACCTTTCGCTGGTGCCGTCTTTGGTTTGTCACCCGCGGAGTCGACGCGCCTGTCGGGTTTGATGAGCTCGGGCACGCTGATCGGAATGATCCTCGTGGCGTTCGTTTGTACGGTCGGTGCGAAAGCCAAGGTCGGGCGTTTGCGTCTGTGGACGATCGGCGGCTGTATCGCTTCGGCGAGTATGTTGCTGACTCTCGCGGTATCCGGATTTGTGGGGCCTGCCTGGCCGTTGCATCCCACGGTCTTCCTGTTGGGTCTCGCCAATGGCGCTTATGCGGTCGCGGCGATCGGCACCATGATGGGCTTGGTGGGTCGCGGCCGCGAGAGCCGCGAGGGCACCCGTATGGGTTTATGGGGTGCGGCGCAGGCGATGGCGTTTGCCGTCGGCGGGTTGGCCGCCACGGGTCTCGTTGATCTTGCGCGCTGGGCGTTCGAGTCGGTGCCGCTCGCTTATGCGGTGGTCTTCGTCGGCGAAGCGGCTTTGTTTGTGTGGGCGACGGTGTTTGCCGTGCGTTTGAGTCGCGAGGATACGGCCGGACTCGTCGAGGTCGATCTGCAAGAGCGCTCAGCCGTCTACGTGACCGAAGCAGGTCGGGGGTGACCCATGGATGAATTCGATGCCGTAGTGATTGGCGGTGGTCCCTCGGGTGCAACCGCAGCCGACGATTTGGCGCGCGCCGGATGGCGGGTTTTGCTGGTCGATCGCGCAGGCCGAATCAAGCCCTGCGGTGGGGCGATTCCACCGAAACTAGTCGAAGAATTCGACATCCCCAACGAATTGCTAGTCGCTCGGATCCATTCGGCACGCATGATTTCGCCTACGGCGCAGTGCGTCGACATGCCGATCGACGGTGGCTATGTCGGCATGGTCGATCGCGAACCGTTTGATGAATGGTTGCGCGAGCGAGCGGCTCGTCACGGAGCGACGCGTCTGTCGGGAACGTTTCGTCGCATCGAGCGTGATGAGGATGGCGATGCCATCGTCATCATCGAGCCCAAAGCTGGCGGTGCCGATATTTCCGTGCGGGCGCGGGTGATCCTCGGCGCCGATGGCGCGCGATCCGAGGTTGCGAGGCAATCGATCAGCGGTGCGGACGAGGTTCCATTCGTCTACGCGTATCATGAAATTCTCCGCACGCCCAAAGCATCGATTGATCCCAGTCGTTGTGATGTCTATTACGACGGTAAGTTATCGCCTGACTTTTACGCCTGGGTGTTCCCGCACGGATCCACGATCAGTGCGGGCGCGGGTACCGCCATCAAGGGTTTTTCGATCAGGAATGCCGTTGGTGATCTGCGGCGTGTCGCTGGGCTCGATGATGCCGAGATCGTGCGCCGCGAGGGCGCGCCCATACCGTTGAAGCCGATGCGTCGCTGGGATAACGGGCGAGATGTCCTCGTGACCGGCGATGCCGCTGGTGTCGTTGCACCCGCATCGGGCGAGGGCATTTATTACGCGATGGCGTGCGGGCGCATGTGCGCCAAAGCCACAGATCAATTCTTGTCGACACGCAATGCACATGCACTGCGCAAAGCACGCAAGGAATTTTTGGCTGCGCACGGGCGGGTATTTTGGGTGCTCGGTCTGCTGCAGCGTTTCTGGTATACCAATGATCGACGCCGCGAGCAGTTCGTGAAGATGTGCCGCGATCCCGACGTGCAGCGGCTCACCTGGGAAGCCTACATGCGCAAGGAATTGGTGCGTCGCAGTCCGATGGCGCACCTGCGCGTCTTGTTCAAGGATGTGGCCCAACTGCTCGGCCTTGCGCCCGGCTGAAATCGATGCTGCCGGATTTTCTGGTCGCTGCGATCGAGAGCGGCCGCTTGTTCGAGTGGATCGTGGTCCTCGTGAGTCTCGAGGGGCTCTTTCTCCACTGGCTTTGGCGACGCCATGCAGTGGGTCTTCCCTGGCATCAACTCGTCGGCAGTTTCACTTCAGGCGCGTGCTTGATGCTGGCGGTGCGTGCCGCTGTGGTGGATGCATCGAGCGCCGAGATTGCGTTCTGGCTGGGGCTGTCGCTGGTCGCGCATCTCACTGACTTGGGCTTACGCCTTCGTCGGCGTTGATGTAGCGGGGAAGGGCGGAAAACTCAGCAATGCAAAACAGCCGATCACCAATAGGCCACAAAGAGTGAACATGGCGGCAGAGTAGCCCCCGCGCTCGACGATCATGGCTGTAGTAAGTGGCCCGACACCACCACTCAAAGAATAAATTCCGTAGAAGCTGCCGTAGATTCTCGAGAAGTGCAGCATGCCGAAGTATCGGCTATTGAGATAGGCCAAGACGTCGACCTCGGCGCCGACGGCGAGGCCGATCATCAGCGCTGCGACGACGGCGAGCCCATCAGGAATGTCCATCGCGAGCATGGCTAGCCCAGCGATGGGTGCTAGTAAAAATGCCAGCGCAACATGCGGTGCGAAAAACCGATCCATCAACCAACCGGTGACGAGTCGTCCGGTCGTGACAGCGAGGAACATCATCGACTGCGCCATGGCTGCGGCCATCGGTGATATGCCGCGACTCGTGAGCAGCGGCACGAGGTGCATCAGTGCGCTTTGAATGGCGAAGCCGATGACGAAAAACGTCAGCAGAATGGTCCAGAAGGTTCGGGATCGAACTGCTGCACCGAGCGTGATTCCAGTGACCGGCTGAGCGATTGCCGAGTCGCGTGAGTCGTCGATATCACCGTCGGGTCGTTGGCCGAGACTCGCGGGATCGTCGCGCAGTAGCCAAGCGATGGTGGGTAATGCGATGACGCCGATGGCGACTGCGAGCAGCACGTAGGCCATTCGCCAGCCATGGGCTTCGATCATCGCCTGCACGAACAACGGCCAAATGAAACCGCCGATACCCACTCCAGATAGAGCAATGCCAAGCGCAAGGCCGCGGCGACGATCGAACCACAGTGTGATGACTCTTGCGAACGCGACGTGCGTCGTACCGAGCGCGAATGCCGACAGCAGGAAGTAGCGAAGGTAAAAACTCCAAATATCGGGCCCTTGCAGTGCAAACGAGGCGAAGATGGCGATCTCGCAGACAAAGCCGACGAGAATCACTCGCTTGGCACCGAAGCGATCGACGATGGCGCCCATCAGCGGTGACATCAAGGCAGCCGTGAATGTGACCGCGATGAGTGCGGCAAAGGCGGCGCTCTGTGACCAACCGGTTTCCAGTCGGATCGGGCCAACAAAGATGCTGAACGTGGAAGCGCCGAGCGTGGCGATGCCACAGGCGAGACCCACGGTCGCGGCCAACACGATTCGCCAACCATCGAAACGGTGCTCGGTCATGGCTGATCCCCCCAATGCCAATGAGCGTCACTGTAACGCGCTGGTAGACTCATGCCTACTTGAGCGATCGTGATTCACCGCCTAAACACGGAGCAGCGATGATTTATCTCGTCTACCGGATGCGCCTCAGTCCTCGAGCCCAACAAGATATGCCCGGTTTCTGGAAGTGGCTGGAGCAGCGCGAAAGCTGGTTCTACCGGGACCTGCCGATGGTGCGGGGCGTGCGCTGGTTCGTCACCGTCATTGGTGAGATCTACACACTGGAGTGTTGGGCCGCTTTCGAGTCCGAGGCCGACTACGGGCGGTATCGAGCTGGCCTCGCAACGCTGAAGAAAGACACTGACTGGGAGCGTACCCGCGTGAGTCAGGGCGAGTGGTGGGAGTTCCTCGACTCGCGGTTGGTGGCGGATGTGCCGTGTTCGGTCGGCTTCGGTCAATTCGGTGCTGGCAACTCGAGCCATTCACCGGCGGCACCGAGCACGACCTGAACTCGTTCGGGAGACCGAGTTCTTCCGACGTCGAAGCTGACCATGGCGATGCCCGGCGGCAACTCGCCTTCGCGACGGGGACGTGGCTGCGATGCGCTCGGATGTTCGTCTACTTCGATCAAGTGAAATCTCGGCAGCTTGACGATGCCAAGCGGCACGCGTGCGTCGTCGCCGAGCGCAAACTCGTCGTTGATGATGCGCACGTTGACCGGCGCCGGCGGCAGCGTCGTAGTCAAAAGTCGTGTTCGATAAAAGCCGAGCATAGCTTCGATGTTGGGGCCACCTAGGATCGCAATGAAAGGCTCATCGACTCGTTGCTCTGCCGGACGAAGGTCGAGCAAGGCTTTGTGGGTCGGCAGGGACGTGAAGTAGATCAGCTCGCCCGCCGGACCGATTACCTGCATGGCATGCAGGTCCGGATCGAAGGGCAGCGGCCTCGGTGGAATGACAACCCTGAACGGACTGCCTGCGAAATCCTTGGCGAGCTCGTACGGGTTTTGGCAAAGCACTTCCATCGCATTCCAGCCATGCCCGAGTAGCGGCATCCCGGGGAAGGGCGCTTGCTCGACGAAACGTACGAAACAACCGGGCC
>Ga0209770_10001952_pt1 | contig 10470 bp, 5 predicted proteins | sample LauGreSu1BDMLBDD_2_FD_187572 | JGI IMG/M metagenome (GOLD analysis project Ga0209770, IMG submission 187572) | Freshwater lake microbial communities from Lake Michigan, USA - Su13.BD.MLB.DD (SPAdes) (version 2) | ecosystem: Environmental > Aquatic > Freshwater > Lake | place: Lake Michigan, USA...
TGTTTTTCATCACGTGAGTATTTTGAATACAATCCAAATGCATATCCACCAAAAAATACTACTCCTTGATTTATTAATGTATCGCGCAGTATAATATACAATTGTTCTTCGTTCTCCATCTTGCTATCTAACCCTCTTTGGAAATCAATATGAGAACATTCACTTTTAGACATTGGATAATATTGATTTAATAAATTCAATCTAGACAACACCTTCTCCCAACGAGATATATCACCAGCAGGTCTAGATAATTCTAAATACATAGCCATACGTAAATAGTTTGGTGGTGCATAATGAATGCCAGCTATAACAATCGTCTCTGGATGTATGGCATTATATATTTCAGGCACTAAGTACGTGATATCCGCAATGGGTATAAAATTTACAAATACCTTATATGTTCCAACGTGTACTCCCGACTTTGCCTCAGCATCCGTAAATCCATTTTCGTAATATATATCAGCTAGTTCCTTGCAATCGTCAATTGGATTAGGTGAAAAGAAATCATAGTCAGGTATTTCGGTTTCTTTATTATAAAACTGTGCATTCTTTGGAAGAATGTTATTGATTGCCGTCCCACCGTAACATATTAACTTCTTTTTTACTATAAAATCTTCTACGATTTTCAACATTTTCTTTACATCTTCATTATTTACTACTCGTCTCCCTTGAATTTCTTCATTTTCATCTACATTATGGCGCAAGATTGCCATTTCACATTCTTGAAATGTCATATTATCAGTGCATTCGGCATTTTTAAATTTTTTGCGTTTTGTAGTATGTGATTTATTTGAACGCTTCTTGTTATATTTATTTACCATATACATATAACACGATATTTTGTATTCCAACTAAACTACTTCGTTCCTTCTCGCTTCTTAATATAATCTAACACAAACGCAAGTGGTATAATGCCACTCTTGTTATCGTGAAACATTTTTTCATATTTATCTAAATTCTCATCTCTTATATAAAATCGGTTGGTTACTAATTGACATCCGTGTTTTCCGATCAGTTCGTGTACATCCGGATTATATGAATTATTCAATTTGTCTGGAATAACCATTCTATGTCGTTTAACATCCGTGCAAATATCACACTTATCTTGAATGCGTACTATATCATAATTTTGGTTCAATATATCTGTATATGTATTCAGATACAGCAAATCCGAGCCACTCTCTAAATTTATATACTTTGACAGATTATAACAATCTTTCTCCTTTATTCCACACGCACTGTCCTGTGCATATTTGCGATTGACAGATTTATCCATTATTATAACCACTTTTCCCATAACATCAGACAATTTCGTCTGATTTGTTATTTTAGTGGGATACAACTTTGCGCGAAGCGTTGCATCAATTGACTTTGCGACTGCCTTATAAATCGCATTGTTATTTGATTTTATACGCAAGTGTATAAATAACGGATCTTCATAATTCGGACTTGGTTGGGTAAATGCCTGAGACACGGCAGCAGTCAATATATTATCAAGCAACACCTTATTATCTGTATTGATTGTCTCTAACTTGGAGTCAGTGGTATATGTGACAAATGGCTTGTCCTCTATATATAAAACCTCAAAGTCTAGCAGACGACACCCGCGTTTCAATAAATACTTTACCATCTCCGCATTCACATAATTTCCAGTAATTGCACTATTATAAGAGCTCTTTATTACATACTCCTTCAATGGCCTGTACGTATAACTCTTTCCAAGCGATACAATATTGTTTGCGTCTTCGTTGATAAGACCCATATATTCTGACTCGGGTGACCCAAATCCCTCAATTCGGTCAATATGGTTATTACCGCATTCCGGGTTTTTGCACTTTTGTTTACGTTTTACACCTTCAATGTGTAATTTATTGCACAGCTTGCTTACATCTCTGCGTCGTTTAAAAAAACGCCATAATGCGTATAACAAAATCATTGCTGTAATTACAAGCACCACTTTTTGATATTTCTTCATATTAAACGCCTAGTATAAAGAATAAGGAGACAATAAAATAAATGTTATTATCTATAACAAATATAATAATAGTAAAATATATAACTACATATAAATGGCAGGCGGATTACTAAACATCGTTGCTCTTGGGAATAACAATTTATTTTTAACAGGAAACCCTAGTAAAACTTTTTTCAAGGTTACATATTGTAAATACAGTAACTTTGGACTTCAAAAGTTCAGATTGGATTATAATGGTTTAAGAGAGTTGCGATTAACCGAAGATTCTACATTTACATTTAAAGTTCCTCGTTATGCGGAATTGCTTATGGATACCTATATTGTTGTAACCATACCAGACATATGGAGCCCGGTTCATCATCCAGTATCAAGTTCAGTAAATGGTACGGATTTTCGATGGGCGCCCTACGATTTTAAATGGATAGAACATCTCGGTACAAATATGATAAAGGAGGTGGTTATCACATGTGGGTCACAAACCCTGCAAAAATATACGGGTGAATATCTACAATTAATGGTTGAACGCGATTTTACTGCGGAGAAAAAGGAACTATTCAATCAAATGACTGGACACGTTCCTGAAATTAACAATCCAGCAAATTCATATACTCGGGCTAACTCATATCCATCCGCTATATATGGCAATGGTACAGTTGGCGCCGAGCCATCCATTCGTGGACGAAATTTATACATTCCAATAAATACGTGGTTTACATTAAATGCTGGTTGTGCATTTCCACTCATTGCATTACAGTACAATGAATTGGTAATAAATGTCACTATGCGTCCTATACGAGACCTATTTACAGTCCGTGATGTATTTGATAATGAAAATAATAGACCTTATATTCAGCCAGACTTTAATGAAGCAAGATTTCAAATGTATCGTTTTTTACAATCTCCACCAAATGCACCTATCCCGATATATGAAACAACTGCTAACACAAAAATTGTAGGGTTTGAGCCAGTTGTATATGAAAATCAGATCTCTACTTGGAATGCAGACGTACATTTGATTTCTACATACTGTTTTCTTTCAAAAGAAGAGGCTCATATTTTTGCAGCAGAGGATCACGTTTATTTAGTAAAAGATGTATTTGAGCATAAATATGAAAACATCACTGGCTCAAAACGCATCAAACTGGAATCAAATGGCATGATTTCTAGTTGGATGTGGTATTTACAACGCAATGATGTAAATATGCGAAACGAATGGTCAAATTACTCTAACTGGCCTTATAAAAATATTCCAGTCGACATTTCAGTATATAGAAACGATGCAAACTTGCTAGGTGATTATCCAAACGTAGATCCAAGGGATACCCGTACAACTGGTATATATATTACTGGCAATTTTGTTGTTGATAATCACAAACATATATTAGAAACTATGGGGATCGTTTTAGATGGAGAATATCGCGAGAACCTATTAACCCGAGGAATATATGATTATATTGAAAAATATACTCGCACAAAAGGTCACGCGAAAGAAGGCATTTATTGTTACAACTTTTGTTTGAATACTAGTCCATATGAATATCAACCATCAGGTGCGATTAACCTGAGCAAGTTTAAAAATATTGAACTTGAAATATCCACATACGTTCCGCCAATTGATCAAGTAAATTCTAGTTTTGATATTATATGCGACGTTTCAGGCAATCCAATTGGTGTACGCAAATCTAATTGGAAATTGTATGAATACAATTACAACATGACGTTGTATGAAGAACGGTATAATGTTTTGTCATTTGTTAATGGCAATTGCGGAATGATGTATGCAAGATAATTCCGTATGAACGTTTGTTTTATTATGCAACTGTATAGTATAAGGATAATACTATACATATGACACAAATATCGGAAAATAATATGGATAAAAGATTTAGTAAGTCACCAGATACCACCAATTTCCAAACCGAAACTATGAAGCATAAAATAAGGGCAGTGCATAAAAAGAAAAAACGCAAGAATTTCAAGAATATTGAGACTTTGGAGAATATAAATGAACCGATTGATGCAAACGACAACTCTGAACCCATCATAGAAGGTCTCGATGTTCTTCCAATTGCCAAATTTGATGAGAATGACTGGACCGAAAGTGATAATATTTATGAAGGCGGACGACAATCAGCCCCCACTAAAAAGTTTTCGGCAACGGAAACGGTAAACTACATATTCGATCAGATTGATCTCGGAATAACTAAAATTGCAAAGGCAATTGTGCACATAAGTACACTTCCAGGCATAGCTAAAAACACAACGGATGCTGAAAATGACACGCGAGTTGTAAAAAAATATGTTGTTTGGGGCATTGCACTTGTAATTGCTACCATTTCGGTTTATAACTGGGCGTTTTTAATGGTATACCGAGTTGGTGGAGAACGAGTTCCATTATTTGATATTTCTCGTGAAAGATTGCAGGCTGCTGGTTATACAAATAAAATTTATGCATTAATTGAATTCTTGATTGACATTCCAGTGATGTTTCCTGAAAAACTACAAGAATATTTTGTCAAAACTTGGCCGGATTTCATTGTTAGTTATACACACGTTGCTGGTTTCTTTGCAATATTATTTACATTACTAACTCGGTTCTTTTACACTGCATCCGTATCTATTCGCACTATGCTTATTGACATTCTAAATGTAAACATGTCAAACAAGATATTGTCACTTATGTATGCTACTACATTCTTATTATATGTATTGTCATTCTTTGAGATCCAGCCAATATCTACCGCTATAAGCGTAGTATCACTTGTAGCCGGATTTCCAGCATCACTCATACGACCCGTTCTTTCTAACATATTCAAACTATTCTTTCTTATTATGTTTGCTGTACCCATTGCATCTACAATGTGTTTCTTATATTTGTTTGTATTTTCATTCTTTTCAATGATATTATTAGGGGAAGATGGATTTTTCGGTGTTTCCAAAACAATCGAAAAAATTAAACGATATATCAAATCTAAGCGTTTTCCTGTCAAGGACGATACTATATGTGACCCATTAACATCGATTGACCGCATAATGAATACGTTATACCGATTTTTAAATTTTATTAGCGTAAACATAATAAATGTTGGATATATCGTAATGCTCGTTTATGGCATTATTGATTATATGAAACATATTAAAAATCCTCCATTGAAAGTATTATTAATGATAATCAATATTATGGCAATCGTGTTTTTCGGTTATAGTGCACAAGAATCTTATTCCAAAGCAGACCCACCAGAAGAAACTCCACCAGATACTACGAAACAAGACGTTGGGTTTGAAGATAGTTTACAGGCAGATATAGATGTTGCGTCTGGGTATATGCAGGGAATATACAACGAACTTCCAGACGTTAGTAAGTTAAAAGAACAGATACCTAGTCTGGATCAAATTAAACAAAATATTCCTACGTTGGAATCAATCAAAGAGAAGATCCCTGATGTAAGAAATGTTGTTGCAAATGTGCAACCAACTACTGACATTGCACAACAAATAAATGCCGCATTAAAAGATGGGAAGAAACTTGTTATAAGTTTAGAAACCGATAAGCCAAACGCGGCTAGCGTTGCTCCTGCACCCTAATGAATATTACACTACTATTCTACTAATACATAACAATATAATTAGTAGAATACGCATATAAACACATATCTTTACTATAATTATATTACAGAATGAGTAAATCCGCTAATAATATGGCATCTAAGTTGCCGATGGTAAGCGTATGCACTCCAACATTTAACCGTCGACCATTCATACATAACATGTTTAGATGTTTTGCCAATCAAGATTATCCAATGCACTTAATCGAATGGATCATTGTAGATGATGGAACCGATAAAATTAAAGATTTGGTTCTCGCATCTGGTATACCTCAAATCCGGTACTTTGAAGTTCCTGAAAAAATGACACTCGGAGCAAAACGCAACTACATGCATCAGTTCGTTCGTGGGTCAATCATTGTATATATGGATGATGATGACTATTACCCCCCTGAACGAATTTCTCACGCGGTAGAACGTCTCCTAGGAAAACCCGAAGCGTTGTGTGCTGGATCCAGTGAAATTTACATTTACTTTAAATCTATGAATAAAATGATACAATGTGGTCCGTATAATGAGAACCACGCAACTGCTGGCACTTTCGCATTTAGAACCGAAATGTTAAAGAATACAAAATATGAAGACCACGCTGCACTGGCCGAAGAGCGGGCATTTTTAAAAGACTACACTATTCCGTTCGTTCAACTTGACCCGTTGAAAACCATTCTTGTATTCTCTCACGATCATAACACATTTGATAAACGTAAGATGTTTGACCAAAATCAAGATCCTCGATTTTTTAAAGAATCGCCTAAAACTGTGAATACATTTATACGAAAATCGAACGAGGGGGCTATTAAAAAGTTCTTTATGGAAGACATTGATGGTTTGTTAGAACACTATGAACCAGGTAGACCACATATGAAACCTGATGCTTTGAAACAAATCAAAGAAATTGAAGCAAAACGTGAACAAATGCTTGAAGAGGCCATTGCTGAACAAAAAGCCAATGGGCCGATTATGTTACAACGACCCGGACAAGAACCGTTGAGGTTAACCAGCGAGCAAGTAGTTAATATTATCAAACAACAACAAGAACAAATGCAAGCATTGGAAGAGAAAAACAATCAAAATGCAAAATATATTGGATTATTACAACAAAAATTAATAGAATTTAAGAAAAATCCAGTCGAAAATAACCAGCAGACTGAAACCCCGGCAATTAATGCACAACTGAATGAGTACATTGCAGCAAACCAGTCATTGCAAGAACGACTAATTGCAAGTGTTAGTGAGATATCCACATTAAAACAGGAAATCACTCGCCTAAATCAATATATTGCTACTACTGCTTCTCGTGCGGCACAAGCGCCTGAAAATGTTCGTTTATCCGTAGTTGAAGAAGAACCTGCGGAAGAGGCTGTATCTAAAACCAGTCCTGAGATTATTGTTGATATGTCCGACATTTAGTCGGTAAATATTTTGTAAATATTTGTAATGTGCAAATATTTACACCTATATGATTGATTATATATGGATTACAATGACATGTCGTCACTAATATCATCACTTATATTTATTAAATCCTTTTTCACATTTTTATCCATATAACGATACATTCGCTTTACATCCAATTTGGTTAAACCGTAATTTGTAAATATTCCCTCATATTCATTTATTCTCGTCGGTTGATTACAGAAATCTTCTCCATTATTCAGTCTGAGTTCTTGAAACATTGATACCAAATCGGCTTTGTCCATATCTAATGCCTGACACAAATTTGTGATAAATACCATATTATTGTATTCTGTTGAATATTTTGTTAAAATCTTTGTAAACCGTATTTCAGCCAATTTACATTTTTGTCTATTTTCAGGAAATGCATTGTGGTATATGTAGTTATTATAGAACGTTTTTATCAATGAACTCATCTCGTTAAATTGCCAGATTTGATACTGAAATGTTATACGGTCTATGTAATCTGCATAACACATATTATTCAATAATTGTAGATATACCGGCAACGTCTTACTTTTTGCATATGGCGAAAACGTGTCTACAATGTTTTCGTGCCACAGCAATGCGACTATTGTCCGTTCGGTTTCATTCATAATCAGGGTGTGCTTAGATATGTGCGTTGGCGATTGTATTAAGGTATTTGTAATCTTTTTTGCATCCTCATTATACGTTTTTGTATGAAAAATCGTTTTGATGGTTTCCGTTGTTAATAGTTCTGAACCAGACTTGAACATATCATACACAAACCCCAATTTTCTCATATCAGATTGTATATAATTTAATAACGTTTCCATTGTGACATTTGACTGGGTTGTAATTGATGGAAGAATTTTGGTTAATATTGACTGAACCTGGTTATTTGTTGCCGATTTTAACTCATATACGTTACACACCTTTATCAACTCTTTGATCTTTTTATCCACACTATAATTTCCGATACATATTATTGGGTTCTTTGTCGTACTTTCTAACCGCTGCTTCTTTGTTTTCTTCTGTCGTATTAATTTTATTAGTGCATTTATTCCACCCTTGTCGCCATTATTCATTCCATCTATCTCGTCCATTACAATTGCAATCTTTTTCACCTTTCTTGACATCATTGACAATACATTGCGGTTTGACATATTATCACTCGCAATTGTATCAATTAAGTTCTTATTACGCACATCGCCCGCATCGTATTTAATTATATCATAATCCAATTCTTTTAATAATTCGCTTACGAAACTGGTTTTCCCACAACCTGGCGAACCATATATATAGAAACCCTTTTTACATTGCACATTATCGGTACTTTTTCCAAATGCCGATAATTGTGCTTTTATATCATCGGCAATCGCTTTTCGTTCCAATATTGCATTTAATTCTATGGTTTTTAATATTTCTTCCATCTTTCCTGTTATACTATTATTACACCATATGTTTAAGTTTTAATTCAAACGAATAATATGTATATTATATCATGTTGTTCGTTTTCTTAGTTTAACGCGAGAATGCACTGAAATCCGCAGTTATTGGCATATAGTTTGAACTTGGTTTTTCAGGCAATGCTCCATAATATGTCGTGTTATCTATTGTCTGACCTCCGTACGAACCACCTCTTCTTCCAGAGGATGACTGCATATTGGAGTTCATCGCATTATTTTGGAATTGAGGCTGGTTGTTCTGAATTTGTGTTGGATTAGATTTAAATAATCCAGCAACTCCGGACACTGCACCAGTCAATAGTCCGGTTGCACCAGACACTGTATCCTTTGCCAAACCGACTGTTCCACCGACAACATCCTTTGCCAAACCAACTGTTCCACCAACGGCATCCCTCGCCAAACCGACTGTTCCACCAACGGCATCCTTCGCTAGACCCGCGGTTCCAGATGCTGCATCGCGGACTAAATCATCCGCACCAGTTGCTGCGTCTCTCACTAAGCCGGTTGTTCCTGATATTACCTGTCTTGCTAATCCTCCTTGACGTTTTCCATTCTTCTCAGGTGCTTGGTCGCCTACTACTGACTTTCCGTCAGATGCCAACGTACCAGAACCTCCTTGGCCGCCACAGTTCGTGCAAGTTACATTACCTGGGCACGCGGGGCAAGATGGGCAAACTGGGGGGACTATTTGCGTTTTCAAAATATAGTCGTTACTTACACTTACGTCTGTGACGGATTTGTCAGCCACTATGTGAACTCCTTCTACATCCACGCCCGTTGGAGTGAACCGTTTCACATTTATTAATGAGGGAATTCCATTGTCGCTCAAAATGCATATGACAGTATTATCTTTATGTGGCATACAAAATCCGATAGTTTTATCACCTACCTTTATAATCCAAGGACTGAAACTTACACTTGAAATAGTTCCCTTTTCGTCTGGTTTGATTACACTTAAATCCATCTTGACGCCGTCTCTATTATACACATTGGCTTGGTCACCTGTTCCGGATGGTAAAATTACAGTATTTCCGCGCTGAATGTCATACGCCACATTCTTGCTGATCTTATACACCGACTGATTTTTATATAACGGCTCATTTATTGCTGAGTTTGTTTTCTCGTCTAACATTGTTTGGGAATATATCTCGGAAATGTCTTGCTTTGAAAACGTCTTGTGTCCAACGTCGTTGTTTGCGCCGAACATATACAGTGAATACGGGTTATTGTCAGTTTTATCCACAATTATGATGTAGGTATTTTCCTTCCAGGGGATATAGAAGACCATCTTTTTGGATGTATTTTCACACTGAGATTCGTATTTCCACGATTTATACGATGAGCTTACACTTGTATTTTTACTCTCGTTTGTATCACGGGGTGCAATATCATTCGGTTTGATATCATATATCGTGCTAGATTGTCCGTTGCGAGGACTAATAATCACACGAGTAATTGTTATACCAGTTGTGTCCACCATATTTGTAAGAGCTTCGCTTGCATCGAAACTGACTGACGGTAATTGAGCATCAGGGGTAGTTGCAGCCTTCGCCGCATCTAATACTGATTGTACTGCTGATGTTGTAGGTGCCGCCGCGACAGAAGCAGGAGCAGGAGCAGAAACGGGCGCAGCAACAGGAGCAGAAACGGGCGCAGCAACAGGAGCAGCAACGGGCGCAGCAACAGGAGCAGCAACGGGCGCAGCAATAGGAGCAGCAACGGGAGCAGCAACGGGAGCAGCAACGGGAGCAGCAACGGGAGCAGCAACAGGAGCAGAAGAAATAGCAGCTCTTGCCGCATCTAGTACAGATTGTACTGCTGATATGGTGGGAGCAGAAGGAGCGACTTGTCCTGGTACTGAAACAGAAGGAGCGACTTGTCCTGGTACTAGAACAGAAGGAGCGACTTGTCCTGGTACTAGAACAGAAGGAGCGACTTGTCCTGGTACTAGAACAGAAGGAGCAACTTGCCCTGGTGCTGGTACAGAAGGAGCTACTACCGGTGC
>Ga0209770_10001954_pt1 | contig 10463 bp, 8 predicted proteins | sample LauGreSu1BDMLBDD_2_FD_187572 | JGI IMG/M metagenome (GOLD analysis project Ga0209770, IMG submission 187572) | Freshwater lake microbial communities from Lake Michigan, USA - Su13.BD.MLB.DD (SPAdes) (version 2) | ecosystem: Environmental > Aquatic > Freshwater > Lake | place: Lake Michigan, USA...
CACGCCGATCGACAGTTCGAGGTACGACGCGCTCGTGGGCGGCTCGGTGAAGACCAACTCCAGCCCCCGCTCGAGCCAGGGCGCGATCAGCATGACCGCGCTGATGAACTGGCTGCTGCTGGTGGATCCCACCGTGAGCGTGCTGCCCGTGGGTAGTGAGCCACCCACGGCGACGGGCAATCGACCCGCAGCCTCAATCCAGTGGATCTGAGCTCCCAACGCAGCCAGCATGGCGATCCCCTCGGCCACGGGGCGCTCGCGCATGCGCGGACTGCCATCAATCACGATCGGTCGATCGGCAAGCGCGGCGAAGGCGGCCATGAACCGGGTCGGCGTTCCCCCGTCGCCCAGGTTCACGCTGCTGCCGCCGCGCGGGCGCCCGCCGCAACCCACCACCGTGAGCTCGTCGGGCCCGGACCAGGAGGCACGAACACCGCAGCGCGACACGGCCTCTGCGAACGACGTGGTGTCATCAGACGCCAGCGCACCACGCAGGACGCTCGATCCCTCGGCCAGCGCCGCAAGCATGAGCCAACGATTGGTCAGGCTCTTGCTGCCGGGCACGCGCACGACAATGTCCCGCCCCGTCGTTGCTGGACGGACCGCCCTGACGGAGCCCGTCACCGCTCAGGCGCCTTCCCGGCGGAAGACGGCCACGATGTCATCGACCGGGATCACGAAGAGGCGGTTGTCGCCCTCGAAGTCGACCGGAATGCCGTGACGCGGGTTGAAGAGCACGCGGTCGTAGCGCTTGATGGGGTAGTCCTCGTCGCGCTCGACCTGTGCGCTGACCGCCACGACGCGACCGGTGAGCGTGGGGATCTCCATCTTGTCCGGCAGGTGGATCCCGACCTTGGTGATCTTCTTGTCCTCGTCCTTGCGGATGAGCACGCGCTTGCCGACGGGTTCGACCGTCTCAAGGCGCGTGGCTGGCGGCGTCGGCTTGCTCGACATGCCTTGAGGATAGGCGAACCCCACGCGCCCCTGCTAGAACACGCGGATGCCAGACCGGATCCGCCAGCTCGTGCGCGACGTGCCAGACTTCCCCAAGCCCGGCATCATGTTCAAGGACATCACTCCGGTGCTGCGCGACCCGGCCGGCCTGGCGCTGGCCATCGAACTGATGGCGAACCCCTTCCGCAACGTGCGTGTGGATGTGGTGATTGGTCCCGAAAGTCGCGGATTCATCTTCGGCACGGCGATCGCCCAGAGCCTCAACGCGGGCTTCGTGCCCGTGCGCAAGCCGGGCAAGCTGCCGTGGCGCAAGCGCTCGGTGCGCTATGCCCTCGAGTACGGCCACGACGAACTCCAGATGCACGAGGACGCGATCACGCACGGGATGCGCGTGCTGCTCGCCGACGACCTGCTCGCAACCGGCGGCACCCTGAAGGCAGCGACCGACCTGGTCCATGCGTGCGGCGGCCACGTGGTCGGGGCATCGGTCCTGATCGAGCTCGAAGGCCTCGGCGGGCGCGCGGCCCTTCGCGACATCGCTGTCTCGAGCGTGCTGCGGTACTGAGTTCGCGTTGACCAAACACCACCAATGAAAGAGGGGCCGGATCCAGTGGATCCGGCCCCCATTGGGTCACGTTGCCGGGCCGTCAGGCGCCCGGCCGGTTCGTTGCATCACTTGCGGCGCTTGGACACCGGGGTGGCATCCACCGCCGGGGCGGCCAAGCCCATGTCGACTGCATCGATGATGCCGTCGCCATTGACATCGGCCGCGCTCGCATCAGCACCGATGAGCGCGCTCATCGTGGCCACATCGAGCGCCATGACCGGGCCATTGCCCCACGCCAGGCCACCACCACCGCAGTTGCCCTGCAGCGTGTCGCCACAGGTGGCAGCGTTGCAGAGCAGGCGGTCAGCGTCCGCCTGGTCAACGATGCCGTTGCCGCTGATGTCCGGGTGGTAGCCCAGACCAGCAGGCGGCACGTAGGCGCAGCCGGTGTTGACCGGCACCTGGAGGCCCGCGCGGGTCGTCCAGATGGCGTAGTCGGCGGCATCGATGCAGTTGTCATCGTTGAAGTCGCCGAGCAGCATGGCATCGTTGCCCGAGAAGGTCACGTAGTACTCGCGGCCGATGTCGTTGACCGCGGAGGTGGTGACCAGCGAGTGCAGGTCATCATCGGCCGAGGCCTGCGTCCACATGCCGGCGGCGCCGGGAACGAGCACCTGGCCCACGGCGACGCCGTTGACGAAGGTGAACTCCTTCTCGGTCGAGTAGCACTGGCCGTTGGGGCCGGCGCCCGTGCTGAACGTGAACTCGATGCAGCGCGTGATGCTGCCACCGAAGTCCACGTCTGAGCAGCCGCCCTGAGCGTTTCGCATGGAGCGATCCCACTCGAGGTTGACCAGCATGACGTTCCACGGCTGCACCACGACTTCCGTCGTGCGGGTCGCCGTGTTACCGCACTCGTCAACCGCGTTCCAGCCAATGAAGGTGGTGCCGCAGTTGAAGGGGTCGGTCAGGGGCTTGCCGTCCGAGCGGACCGGGGTGATGGTCACGTTGCCGCAGTTGTCCGTGGCCACGGGGAGGAACGGCATGGTGACCTGGGCCTGGCAGGGAATGCCTGCGTCAGCCTGGACCTCGATGCGCTCGACCGGCGGGGTCACGAAGGTCGGGGCCTCGCCGTCGATGACGACGTGGCCCGGGTTCTGCGTCGGCACGTTCACGTTCAGCGAGCCGCCACCATCGGCGATGCCCGTGAGCGTGCAGCGAGTACCGGTCTGCCAACGGACTTCGACGCCCTTCGCCTTCGGGTCCAGCGGGCAGTTGTTGCCGATGGCACGGAATTGCAGACGAGCCACGATCGAGTTCGGGAAGACGCCCGCGGAGCCCGGCGGGAGAGCCGAGTACCACAGGAGGTCGCCCGCGGCAGGATCGTGCAGCTCGAAGGGAATGCCGAACGTGTAGTCGTTCGCCGTACCCGGGTTGTCGTTCACGCCCGGCATGACATCGACGAGTTCAAGCAGGGTACGGTCGTACTCCACGTTGAACTGGCCCGCCACGAGACGGAACGGCGGGTTGATGACCTTCACCGTGTAGTAGATGAAGTCGCCGGAGCAGCCCTGGTTCTGGTCTTCCTCGAGCACCACGAGTGGATCAGGTTCGCACTCGTCGAGCACACCATCGGGCTCGCTGTCGCAGCATTCGCACTCGTCGGGAATGCCGTTGCGGTTGCAGTCCTCGCTCGGGCCCGCGATGTCGCATGAGTCGGGGATGCCGTTGGCGTTGCAGTCCGAGGACGTGCCGCATGCGATGTCGCAATCATCAGGGATGCCGTTGTTGTTGCAGTCCGTTTCCGTGCTGTCGCAGCGGCCGTTGCCGTTGCAGTCGCCGAACACGGTGCTGCCGCCGCAGCCGTTCTGGTCGTCGCCGCGCCCATCCGGGCAGCACGGCACGCCGAGCTCGCAGCAATCGGGGATGTAGTTCTCGTTGTTGTCGACCAGGTAGCCCATCGCGATCTGGCCGTAGTCGACGAAGCCGTCCTCGTTGCAATCGGCTTCCCATTCGACGATCGACTTGTTGATCAACGTCAGGGCCGCAGACTCCCAGCGACCGTTGTTCGCGGCCACAGCCGTACGACGCATGGCGAGGGCGCACTCACCAGCGTTGCTGGGCTCGCCCGTGATGAACGCGCGGTAGCCGAAGGCCTCGCTGGTCACCCAGTAGTACGCATCGGGATTCGTGCAGGAGCCGTTCGGCGCTCGGCCACCGATCCACACCTTGGATTCAGGGCTGACGCGCGACAGGATGTTGGCGACCACCCACGCCTGCTCTTCAGCGCTGTTGATCGTGACGAGATGTGCGCCATTGTCGCTGGCGTACTTGCGCGCGACGTCCCAGGCCTTGCCGTTCTGGATCAGCGCGTACCAGTGACCATTCGAGCCAGCACCGGTCCATTGCTTGGCATTCATGCCACCCGATCCACCGGTCTGCGCCATTGCTGACGGCGTCAGCGCGCACAGGGCCAGCGCTGCGGAACATGCCGCAAGCCGACCAATCAATCCACGAGCGTTCACGTCTTGCATGTAAGAACTCCTTGAATGCAGAAACGAATCGAAACGGGTCGTGCGCACAGCGCGCACGACCAGGTGACCCAACCATCGCCGCGCGACAGGCGCGACGTTGTACTGAACGGATTCCGAAAGCCGGACCCACGCAACGACACCCGGAAAGGCTTCGTTGAGCGGGGGGAAAGTAGTGCGGAAGTACGGTCAGGCAAGAATGTTGCAACTGACTTGACTACTTTTTTACTGCTTTTCGGACGTTGTCAGATCACATCGTGTGCACTTTGCTTGCCGTCTCTGACCGGATATGGCGCATGCACCGTCCCCGAACGCCCTGGCATTTGATTGACTCGCGATCGACGCCGTGCCGTGGGCTCGCCTCTCGGCCGCCGCTCCGACTCCCGCCTCCAAGACGCTGTTCCAGAGGGGCTTACGGCAAAGACCGCGGCGACAGAGCCCCTGCTCCAACCGACGCCGCCCCTTGGCCCCCCGCGGAGACGGTCCTATACTCACGGAATGAGCAGCCTCTCCACCGCCCCGACCGCCGACAGCCTCTCGTCGACCGATCCCCTGATGCTGGTTGATGTGGACCACGTCCGGTTCTACGTGGGCAACGCCAAGCAAGCCGCCTTCTTCTACGCCAGTGCCTTTGGCTTCCAGGTCGAGCAGGTCTCCGACCTGACCACCGGCAGCCGCACCACGGCCCAGTACCTGCTGACCCAGGGCAACATCCGCTTCATCCTCGAGACGGCACTGACCAGCGACCACCCGGTTGCCGAGGAGTGCCGCAAGTTCGGCGACGGCGTGAAGGACGTGGCCCTGACGGTGCTCGACGCCGAACGCGCCTGGGAGCAGGCCCGCCGCAACGGCGGCGAGAGCGCCTACGAACCGCGCACGGTCAGCGACGCCAACGGCAGCGTGACCATGGCTGGCATCAAGACCTATGGCCGGGCGGTGCACAGTTTCGTGAGCCGTACCGGCGCGTATGCCCTTCCCAACGTCAAGCAAGGCGCGACCTTCTCCCCCGGCTTCCGCCACATGGGCGCGTTCAGCCTGAATGCGTGGAACAAGGCCAATCCCTGCGGCCTCAAGTTCGTCGACCACTGCGTGGGCAACGTCGAGCTGGGGAAGATGAACCACTGGGTCAAGTGGTACGAGGACGTCATGGGCTTTAAGATGTTCAAGCACTTCGACGAGAAGGACATCTCGACCGAGTACTCCGCGCTGATGAGCAAGGTGATGGCGAGCGGCAACCACCTCATCAAGATGCCGATCAACGAGCCGGCCGCCGGCAAGAAGAAGAGCCAGATCCAGGAGTACCTGGAATGGCACGGCATGGCCGCGGGCGTGCAGCACCTGGCGCTGCGCACCGATGACGAGCTCCACAGCGTGGCCGAACTCCGCCGTCGCGGCGTCGATTTCCTGGCGCTGCCGGATGCCTACTACGAGAGCGTCTGGAACCGCGTTGACACCATGCTCCGCCAGCACGGCCACGAGGTCGTGAAGGAAGACCACCAGAAGGTCAAGGACCTCGGCATCTTGGTCGATTCGGACGACGAGGGCTACCTGCTGCAGCTCTTCACCAAGCCGCTGCAGGACCGCCCCACCCTCTTCTTCGAGATCATCTGCCGTCGCGGCTCGCAGAGCTTCGGCAAGGGCAACTTCAAGGCGCTCTTCGAGGCGCTTGAGATCGAGCAGGAGCGCCGCGGCAACCTGTGATCCCTGCGGCGCGCGTCAGGCGTCGAAGCGCGGATCCGGATCCACGACCGCTTCGCCGTCGATGACGACGGCGTTCGCATGGAGGGCAGCCTGGTCGAATCCATCGCGTGCACTGCCGCGATAGGTCGCGTCGCTCGCCAGAGGGAATCCAAGCCACGCGAAGCCGGCACGGATCTGGTGACGGCGCCCGGGACCGATGAGCTCGACCTCGACCAGGTCATGGATCAGCCCGCGCGCGAGCACGGACCACCTGCAGATGCCTCGCGTCGATGGCTCGCCGTTCTCGCTGACGGTGACCTTCGCTGATCCACGGTGGCGGCCCGTGAAGTGCAGCGCGAATTGGCCGCGATCACGAGCGCCTGCGGTGACCCAAGCGCGATAGCGCTTCTCGACGGCATGCTCCGATGGCTCTGCGGAGAATGCCGATCGGAGTTCCGCAAGCGCCTGTTCCGACCGCGCAGCGACGAGGCAACCGCTGGTGCCCTCATCGAGCCGGTGCACGAGTCCCGCGCCGACCAACGAACCCTGCGCTGGCAATGCTGCGCGCAACCAGGATTCGATGGTGCGCGAGCCGCCATCGGCCTGGTCGACCGAGTGCCAGCCGGCAGGCTTGCCGATGACCAGCCACGCTGCGCGTTCGGCGAGGATGCAAGGTTCGGCGCGCGCTGCCATGTGGGCGTCGAGGCTACGGCCAACCGCACGCCCACGGCTACACTTGGGCCCCAGAGGAATCCCATGGCTTACTACACCACGATGGGCAAGCTGCCCGGCAAGCGCCACATCCAGTTCCGCGCCCCCAACGGCCGCCTGTACAGCGAGGAAGTCTTCGGGACCGAGGGCTTCACCGGCCCGACCAGCACGCTCTACCACATCAACGCGCCGACGCAGGTCTGCGGCTGGGAACCGCTCTACGACGCGCAGCCGGAATACGTCGAACAGAACGTGATGCGCATGCGCCATACGCGCAGCAGCCCGATGCTGCCGCAAGGCGATCCGATCACCGGGCGCGTGGTTCTCTACGGCAACGCTGACGTCGAGATGGGCGTCTGCGTGCCCTCGGACGGGATGGACTACCACTACAAGAGCGTCTTCGACGACTGCCTCTTCGTGCACCATGGCCGCGGCACGCTGTTCACCATGTTCGGCGCGATCCCCTTCGGCCCGAAGGACTACCTCGTCATCCCGAAGGGCACGATCTACCGACTGGTGTTCGACAAGCCCAAGGCCGATGAACCCGCGAACAAGTTCATCTTCATGGAAGCCGTGAACGGCAGCTTGATCCTGCCGCCGCCGCGCTACTTGAGCAAGAAGAGCGCGCAGTTCCTGGAGCACGCGCCCTATTGCGAGCGCGACCTGCGTCTGCCGCAGCTGCCGATGACCTTCGACGAGCGCGGCGACTTCGAGGTTCGCATCAAGAGCCGCGGCTGGGTGCACAGCTACACCTACGAGCACCACCCGCTCGACGTGGTGGGCTGGGATGGCTGCGTGTATCCGTACGCCTTCAACATCGATGACTTCAGCCCGATCGTCGGCAAGCACCACATGCCGCCGCCGACGCACCAGACCTTCGAGGCGCACAACTTCGTGATCTGCTCGTTCTGCCCGCGCCCACTGGACTTCCATCCGCAGGCGATCGTGGTGCCGTACAACCACTCGAACCTCGATTCCGACGAGGTGCTGTACTACGTCGAGGGCAACTACAAGGCCCGGCGCGGGATCGAGAGCGGATCGCTCACGCTGCACCCACAGGGCATTCCGCACGGCCCGCACCCGGGAACGGTCGAGGCGACGATCGGCCTGACCCACACGAACGAACTCGCGGTGATGTGCGACACCTTCCGCCCGCTGATGGCGACGCGCGCCGCCGTCGAACTGGACGAGCCGCTCTACCCGGCTTCGTGGGAGGACGGAGCGATGACCGCGAGCAGCAAGGTGCGCGCTGCCAAGGCGGCCAAACCAGCGGTCGAAGCCAAGGCTGCGAAGCCCACCGCCAAGGCCAAGTCCACCCGCCGTGCCCCGACCCGTGCGGGTGCCGCGAACACCTGGGACTGATGGCCATGAACACGCTACTGATCGCAGCGATTGCTGTCATGGGACTGGGCACGATGGTGCCGCCGTCAGCCCAGCCGACACCTGCTTCAGGTGACGCACCGCCCGCGGCGACACCGGCCGCCTCGGCGAAGCCCGCAGACGACGACCCCCTGCCCCAGCAGATCCCGAACCTCAGCGATGCTGGGTTGCCGGTCGTGCGGCTCACGCTTGGTGCGGAACCGTTCGACCTCGAGCTTGCAGCCACCGACGCGGCCATCACCAAGGGACTCTCAGGCCGTGACCGGGTTCGCCGTCACCGGGGCATGCTGTTCGTGATGCCCTACTCGCGCGAACTCGGCTTCTGGATGGTCGATTGCCTGGTCCCGATCGACATCGCGTACGTGAACGAGCAAGGGATCGTGACGGCCGTGCACACGATGAAGACCGAACCGCCGCAGCGCGCCGATGAGTCGCGCGGCGCCTACGAAGTCAGGCTTCCCCGCTACCCCAGCGGTGCCAAGTCGCGGTACGCGATCGAGCTCGCCGCGGGCGAGTTCGCCCGCTTGGGCATCGCCAAGGGCAGCGAGATCAAGGTCGACTGGCAGGGCGTGAACACCGTGGCACGCGCCACGCGCGTGGCCGGCTCGAAGCGCTGAGATCGCGCGTCACGCCACCGGCAGCACGATTCCACGGCACTCACCGAAGCTGAGCTTCGGCAGGCCATCACGCACGGCCCAGCCGCGCAGGATCACCTCGTCGCCGTCCTGCAGGAACTTGCGCTCCGTACCGTCCGGCAGCGTGATCGGCTTGGTGCCGCGCCAGGTGAGTTCGAGCAGGCAGCCGCGTTCGTCCTCGCCTGCACCGCTGATCGTGCCGCTGCCCAGGAGATCACCGGGCCGCATGCGGCAGCCGCTCACGGTGTGGTGCGCGAGCATCTGGTTCATGCTCCACCACAGGTCAGTGCCACGGCTGCGGCTGACGACCATCGCGGGCACGCCGCGTTCGCGCATTGGGGCACTGGAGATCGCGACCTCGAGCCGGACATCGAGCAGGAAGTCGTCGTCCCATCGCAGGTACTCCAGCGGCTGCGGGTCGCCTTCCCCGCGAGCCGGCATCGGCACGCGGTACGGGGCGAGCGCTTCGGAGGTGACGATCCACGGGCTGATCGAGGTGATGAAGTTCTTGGCGGTGAAGGGCCCCAGCGGCTGGTACTCCCACTTCTGCAGGTCGCGGGCGCTCCAGTCGTTCAGAAGCACGTGGCCGAAGATGCGCTGCGCGGCCTCGGCCACCCCGACGCGCTGGCCGATCTCATTGGCCTGCCCGCCGACGACGGCACCCAGCTCGAGCTCGTAGTCCAGCAGGCGGCATGCCGTGAGGGACGGCGGGCCGTCGTCAGCCTGCACAGTCTGGCCCATGGGGCGACGCACCGCAGCACCGCTTGCGACCACCGTGCTCGCGCGGCCGTGGTAGCCCACCGGCAGGTGCTTCCAATTGGGCATGAGCGGGTTCGTGGGCCGGAACATCGAGCCGACGTTGGTCGCGTGGTGGATCGACGCGTAGAAGTCGGTGTAGTCGCCGATGTCGCACGGCAGGCGCATCGTGATGCCCCACGCCGGAAGCAAGGCATCCTTGGCGACCGCTGCATCGCGGAGCTCACCGCACGTTTCGCCGAGCAGCCGTTGGAGCTCAGCGCGCGCCTGCGCCCACGCGGTCGAACCCAGGCCGAGATAGTCGTTGAGCACCGGCTTGGCGAGCGCATCCTGGATCCGACGGTCCAATCGCGCCAGCACGCCCGACTCCACGCAACGGTGCAGGTCGAGGATGCTGTCGCCGATGCGTGCGCCCAGGCGCGCGCCGCGGCCCTCGCCGCTCCACGCACCCATCGGAAGGTTCGCCAGGCCGAAGCCCTCGCTCTTGCCTTCGCCACCCGCCGACCGGGCCCCTGGCACCCACGATGCTCCTGAAGCGTTCATGCGCACTCCTCCTTGCTCACCAGCCCCATGGCCAGGAGATCCTCCAGCGGTTCGTCGTAGCTGCACGAGCCGAAGCTGTGCATGAGCTGGGCGCGCCCGGCACTGGCCTGCGCCGGCGTGATGCGCAGGCCCTCCCACGAGATGCCCTGCGCATCGACGGTGAAGGCGTCGCGCCGCTCGTCGGCAAGGAGCCGCTCGAGGCCTCCGCGATCGATCGCGCCCGCATGCATCATGCACGAGCCCACGATCACATTCATGAAGCCATGCTGCGTGCATCCGATGGCCGGCACGGCATGGCGGAGCGCCCGATGCAGTCCGGCGGTCGCCTTGAACGGAACGCGGCCGCGAGCGCAGGCTTCGATGAAGGCTGCGACGTGCTCGATGGTCGGATGCGCCGCCGCGACCGTGCCACCGGTGCGGATCTTCGCACCGAACCCTTCGTCGGCGATCGCGATGAGCAAGCCCCGTACATCGCGATCGACCGGGAGTTCCCAGTACGTGAAGCACTCTGGCAGGATCTCGGTCGCGCGCTCGATCTCGTCCGCGTTCGACGCCTTCACCTCGAGGCAATCCACCCGCATCGCGGCCTCGCCGGGCGAGGCATGGCGATCGTTGAAGGCTTCGACCGCGGCAAGCGCGGCCGTGAAGTCATCCCATTGCGCGACCGGCGGGGTGACCGCGGAAATCGCCCAGGCGCCCTCGGTGCGCGGCGGTTCGGCCGTCGGA
>Ga0209770_10001956_pt1 | contig 10451 bp, 8 predicted proteins | sample LauGreSu1BDMLBDD_2_FD_187572 | JGI IMG/M metagenome (GOLD analysis project Ga0209770, IMG submission 187572) | Freshwater lake microbial communities from Lake Michigan, USA - Su13.BD.MLB.DD (SPAdes) (version 2) | ecosystem: Environmental > Aquatic > Freshwater > Lake | place: Lake Michigan, USA...
TCGATCTGCTACGAGTTCGCGTTCGGCGCGTACGGCAGAACGTCGTTCGGCACCCCGATGCTGCGGCTGCGGCGCCTGCAGATCGAGCTCGGCCACGATCTCGACGATTTCCGGCGCCTGCTCGGCGCTCCCGGATACCCGCTGCGCGCCAGGGTCCAGGACATCGTCTGGGGATATCAAAGTCTGGGGTAGCCCTACAGCTCGAACAGGCGATAGTAGACGAGCTTCTGCAGTTCGATGATCCCGTTCCGCAGCCGGTCCCGATCCTGCCACCAGGTGTCGGGCTCGAACGGAATCAGCGTCGCAGCATGCAGGCGCAACGCGATCGGCTTCCCAGTGAGCATGTGCTCGAACGTCAGCCGCGTCCGGCCCGTGTGGTACGGCGAGGTCACAATCGTCAGCGACCGAATCGCCTGGCCGTCGGCCCACTTGGCAAACGCGCGCGCCTCGTCGGCGGTGGAACCCACGAGATCCGGCAGGAACACGATCGCGTCGCCAGGCACGCCCAGCGCTTCGAGAATCCGCTTGCGCCGCACCTCGTTGAGGTCCACGGCGATGCCGCGCGAAAGCAGGAACGTTTCAGCCTTGTCCCGAGGCGGCAGCGTCAGCAGAATCACTGGCGCAATCCCCTGCCGGTACAGCTCGGCGGCTTCGACGATGCGATCGAGGCCGGACGCCGTCACGAGCATGGCGTCGGTACGCTGCAGTGGGTCGACGTCCACCATCTGCCGGCCCGCGAACCGGAGCAACGGAATGGCGGCGGCGTAGCCGATCACCGCGACCGCGGCAATGGCGACGACCCATCGCGCGATCCGCCGTCCTCGGCTCCTGGGTGCGTGTGCGTGGCTCACGCGAATGGGAACTCAGTCAATCGGAGACACCTGATGCCCAACTGGATGCACTTCGTGCCTCTCACTCACAGCGAGCACGAACAGTTGAACTTCTTAGTTTGCGGGGGTAGAGCCCGTAAGTCCTTATTGTTGCATCAATATTGACGAGTCGGCACGAACATAATGCTGCGTATTCTTTGACAGCGTCCGGCAGAAGCCCTACGTTAGAGCTTCACTCACGAGGGGTAGTCCGAAGGCATGAAGATCCTGATCACTGGCGGCGCGGGCTTTATCGGCAGTCATCTGACGGAGGCGCTGGTCGCGCGCGGGGACGAGGTGGTGATCCTCGATGAGTTCAACGACTACTACGATCCCGCCATCAAACGCCGCAACCTAGCCGCTCTCGGCGACCACCGCGCCGTCACGGTGATCGAGGGCGACATCCGCGACAGGGATATGCTGGGGCGCGTTTTCGACCGGCATGCATTCGACGTCGTGGTCCACTTGGCCGCCCGCGCCGGTGTCCGCCCCAGCCTGGAGGATCCGCTGCTTTACAGCGAGGTGAACGTCCGCGGCACCCTCAACATCCTGGAGGCCATGCGCGCCCGGGGACTGCGCCGCCTCGTCTTTGCCTCCTCGTCGAGCGTTTACGGCAATCCTGAGGAGTCTCCGTTCCGGGAGGACGCGCGCGTCGACCAGCCGATCAGCCCCTACGCGGCCACCAAGGCGGCGGGCGAGTTGCTCTGCTTCAACTACTTCCACCTGTTCAAGATCTCGACCAACGCCCTGCGCTTCTTCACTGTCTACGGCCCGCGTCAGCGGCCAGACATGGCGATCCACAAGTTCACGGCCCTGATCGACCAGGGCCAGCCGGTGCCGTTCTACGGCGACGGTTCGACGGAGCGGGACTACACCTACTACACCGACATCATCGCAGGCATCACCGCGTCGATTGACCGGGACCTCGGATTCGAAATCTTCAATCTCGGCGAGTCGCGCACGACCACGCTGTCCGAACTCGTGGCGCTCATCGAGAAGCACCTCGGCACGAAAGCGGTCCTGAACCGGCAGCCACTGCAGCCCGGCGACGTGCAGCGCACGTGCGCGGACGTCACCAAGGCGCGCCGGCTGCTCGGCTACGATCCGACGACGAGCATGGACGAAGGCGTGCGCTCTTTCGTCGCCTGGTACCGCACGCTGCGCGCCAACCCTGCCTGACGGCGGACGCGTCGGGGGGTCACGGCTTCGCTCCGGAGTAGTCGGGGATCAACTTCACCAACAGCGCGTGGACGGCCGCACGATCAGCGGCCCTCGCAGCCAACTCGAGGTCGGCCACCATCGCGTCCAGATCTGCCTCTGAAGGGTTGGCACTTCCGCCGACGACCTCGAGAACTTCGGGATGGATCGTCGGCCTGGTCCGCAGGCCGTCCTCGAACAGCGCTTCGTGCATCTTCTCTCCCGGCCGGATGCCGCTGAACACGACCGGGATGTCGTCGGTGGAGTAGCCGGAGAGCCGGATCAGATCTTCGGCGAGATCGACAATCCTCACCGGCTCGCCCATGTCGAGCACGAACAGCTCACCGCCCTTGCCGGCGCCACTCGCCTGGAGCACCAGGTGCACCGCCTCGGGAATGGTCATGAAGAACCGCGTCATCTCTGGATGCGTCACGGTGACCGGACCACCCCGCTCGATCTGTGCCTTGAAGGTGTGGACCACCGAGCCGCGGCTGCCCAGCACGTTGCCAAAGCGCACCGCGACGAAGGCACGGCCGCTCTGGCGGGCCGCGTTGTGCACAATCAGCTCAGCCACCCTCTTCGACGCGCCCATGATGCTGCTCGGGGATACCGCCTTGTCGGTCGAGATCAACACCAGGCGTTCGGTGCCTGCCTGCAACGCCGCGTTCACGACGTTCCGCGTGCCAATCACGTTATTGGTGATAGCCTCTTCGGGGTTTTCCTCCATCAACGGCACGTGCTTGTGAGCCGCCGCGTGGAACACTACCGCAGGCTTGATGCGGTCAAAGACCTGCACCAGCCTGCTGCGGTCGCGAATATCGGCGATCACGGTTTCGAGGCGCAATCGCGGGAACGACGCGTGCAAGGACGCAGCCGCCTCGAAAATGCTGTTCTCGCCGTGACCGACCAGCGCCAGGCACGAAGGTGCAGCAGCGGCAATCTGCCGGGCAAGCTCAGATCCGATCGAGCCGCCGGCACCGGTAATCAACACCACCCTGCCTGACAAGAACTCGGAGCCGCGGCCACGGCCAGCCACCGATTTTCGGCGCAACAGGTCTTCAATTGAGATCTGCCGGAGCCGGCTGACACTGACCTGGCCGTCGAGCAACTCGAACATGCCCGGAATGGTCCGAGAGGTCACGCCGGCCCCGCGGCACATGTCCACGACTCCACGGACCGTACGGCCGTCGGCCGTCGGGATGGCAATCACGACGGAATCGACGTGCTTCGACTTGACCAGTACCGGCAACATACTAATGGGCCCCAGCACCGTCAGCCCGGCGATCTGCTTGCCGACCTTCCCGGTATCGTCATCGAGAAAACCGACCGCCTTCATGGCCAACAGTGGATTGCGCCGCATCTCGCGTGCCACGAGCGTCCCGGCGGCGCCCGCTCCGACGATCAGGATGCGCTTGGCGACGATGCCGGCGCGGGTGATGGCCCGCTTTGCCCCCGATTCGTGGATCACCCGGACCGTCACCCGCAGCCCGCCGACCGCCGCGAACGTGATCAGCAGGTCGTTCAGGACGACGACCCGCGAGAACTCGTAGAAGTACTGGCCCCGGCCGAGCACAACGAACGCGCCCATCAGCAGCGAGGACGCGGTCACCGCTACGAACACCAGGGCCACGTCCGGAATCGTGGTGTATTTCCAGTAGCGGCGATACAACCCGAACGCGCCAAACACCCACGGCTTGGTCGCCAGGCCGAACAGCAGGTACGGCACGAACTCCTCGCGATGGGTGTAGAAGGCAAAGTCGAAGCGCGACGTGAACGCCGCGAAAGCGGCGAGCGCGATCAGGGGCAGGTCCAGCAGGAGGACGTATCGGTTCTTCATTGCCTAGGCAGGCACCTTCGGGCTCCGGGTCACCGCGGCCCGCAACTCGGCACACACGCGCTCGATGTCTGCCCGGTCGAGTTGCAGGTGCAGGGGAAGGGAGATCACCCGCTCACTCGCGCGCCGCGCCCGGGGACACTGCGGCTGATCGCTGTACATCCGATAGAGCGTGTTGTCGCGATAGTGGACACCGGGATAAATCTGCGCCGCGTTGAGGGCCACCATCACCTCGTCGCGGCGGTCCACCAGAACCTGATACAAGTGCCGCGCCGACTCACAGCCGGGCGCCACCGGGACTCGCTCAACACCTGGCAACCCGCTGAGACCTTCGTCATACCAGTCAGCCAACTGGCGGCGATAGGCGTTGTCGGCGTCGAGGTACTTCAACGACACCATCGCCAGGCCGGCCATGATCGAGTTGCCGTGGTACTTGAAGCCCACATGCTCCACGTCGTAGTACCACTTGTAGGTGCTCTCGCCCTGCGTGCGCGAGTAGGTGTCCTTGTCGATGCCCAGCCAGGTCCAGTGGCGGACGGCGGCATCCGACTCGGCGTCAGGAAAACAAATCATGCCGGAATCCGCAGTCGGCAGGTTCTTGACCGCTTGGTAGCTGAAGACCGCCACATCGCCTTCGCCACCCACGTGCCGGCCGCCAAGCCGGGTGCCCGACATGTGCGCCGCGTCGATAATCAACCGTAACCCGCGCGCCCGGCACAGTTCCACGATTTCCGCGAGGCGGCCGGCATTGCCGCCGAGGCCCACGAAGATCACCGCCTTGGTCCTGGGCGTAATACGCTCGGCCACCGAAACCGGATCCAGGCACAGGTACTCGTCGACGTCGGCAAACACCGGACGCAGGTTCTCGTAGAGGACCGCGTGGTTGCTCGACACGAACGTCAGCGGCGTGCTGATAATCTCGTCGCCGGCCTGCCACCCGTAGCGCTCCTTCAGCAGCCGCACCGCGAGGTGCAGGCCAGAGGTCGCCGAGTTCAGAAAGTGCGCGTGCGGCAGTCCGGTGTAGGCGGTCCAGGCGCACTCGAACTCCACGGTCTTGAAGCCGAGGCCGGTCCACCCTTTCTCCAGACACAGGCGAACCTCGGCCAGGCACTCGTCGACGCGAAACGTCGGAACAAACAGTTGAATCGGCTTCATCGGGGGGGTTGCTCTCGGCTCCGGCGCGACAATCGGCTGACTCGTCGACCTGCGCGGCGCAGCCATTCTCGGGTGGTCTCGTCCAGCCGCGCCAGCGGGCCGGGTCCCACTTTCGCGGCCATCGCGGCGTGCCACGGCGCGCGCGCGTTGAGCATATCGCAATACGCATGGATGGTTTCGGCAGCGCAACGTTCCCACGTCAGCGTCCGCTGCGCGGCGGCGATTTGCTCGAGCTGCTCCTCGGGATTGGCGATCAGCGACAGCACCAGGTCGGCGAACGGGCCGACGCGCCACGACCGGCACGCCGTCACCCCGGGCAGCGTTTCCGCCAGCGGTCCAAACCGCACGAAGGCCGTGGGCGTACCGAGGGCGGCCGCCTCGAACGGAATCAACCCGAACCCTTCGCACGAGGTCGGATACAAGACGACAGCTGCGTGCCGCATCAGCGAGACCTTCTGGTCCGTCGGCACGGGACCGGTCCGCAGGATGCGCGCGCTGCTGGCACCCGCGCTGGCGAGCTCGTAGTCGAACGACGACCCGGAGTCCAGGTGGTAGCCCGCAAGCACCAGGTTACCTGGATAGCCGCGCCGGCACATCTCGGCAAAGACCTTGACCGCGAAGTCGCGGTTCTTGTGGGCAAAGTCGTTGCCCAGCACCAGGAGGTAGCCCTTGGTCTGCAGACCGGGTCCGATCGCAGGGGCATGACCGAGGTGGTCCGTCCCGAGATGAATCGTGCGCACCGGGGCCAGCAGGCGATGAGCGAACTGTTGCTGCAGGCGGTCGCCGATGGAGCGGCTGATGGCAAACACCTGATCCGCCTCGCAGACCCGTTCATCGAAGGCCCGCTGGTACGAGCGGAACGCGAACGGCGACTCGTGATACGCCGGGTTGTCGTAGGCGATGAAGTCCAGGATCGTCAGCACCACCGCACGCGCGACGGACCGATAACGCGCAAAGTCGGTCTCGGCGCCAGGCTGGTAGGGCCGGTGCAGGATGTCCAGCAGCGGCTGGGTCACGGCGTCATTCCATGACCGGGCCTCGACCTTCGGCACACCCCTGAGCGCCTCGGGCAGCTTCCCGGAATCAGACAGCAAGACGATGCGGCCGATCTCCGATCGCCGCGCCAAGGCCTTCACCGTCTCGAAAACGAAGACCTGGGCACCAGATTCGCCGCCAAGCAACCACGCCGCATCGATGCCAACCGCGATCGGCCGCGCCGGGTCTTCACCGGCCACGTCACACGGGGCCAGCACGATGCGATCACCAGCGACCGCGCCGGCAATGGTGGCAACCGCAGGTTCGTCGTCGGCGACCCGCCAGACATGGCGCAGGCCGCGGCGTGTCGCCGCGGCAGCAAGCGCCGCGACGGCATCTGCTGACAGCTCACCGGCGGCGCGATCGAAGTCAACCAGCTCGGCGACGTCGTCGTTCAGAAAGCAGATCGGCAGCGCAGGAAAGGCGGCGTGGACCATGCCGGCGGTGGTCACGCCGTAGGCCTGGGCAAAGGCTCGCGATACCAGCGACAGCGTCGCGATCTCCGGACCAGCGGCAAACAGCTGTTCTGCCGCCGCGGCTTCGGTGTCGAGGCGAGCCGCCGCGGTCGCCGTCAGCGCCTGCACGCGCCCCCGAAGCCGGTTTGATCCCATCGTTATGGCCTGGCCCATCGTTGGAACGGCAGGCGCCGGCGGAGCAGGCTCGCGGCAATCCACGCTGCAGAAACCATCGTCCGAAAGGCAGCCGCCAGGGGGGCGGGCCGGGGATGCCGGGTGAGCAAGTCGCGCCAGATCTCGAGGTTGGTCGCGCCGCTGAACTCCCGGTCGCAGTAGGCGGCCAGGCGTTCGCGAAGGCCGGCGGCCTGTTCCGCGTCGATCGCGTGCAAGAGCCCCTGCAGCCAACTGTCGGGCGAATCCGCGCACAGCACGGCGACACCGGCCTGGTCTAGCCCGGCGTACGGCGGCACTGCGGACACGACCGGAATCGCGCCCAGCGCGTGAGCAGTGATCAGCGCATGCGAGTTCTTGAACCGATTGTTCCGGAGCCCGGGCGCCACCGGGTGAACGAGCACGTCGATACCAAGTTCGCGCAGGCGTTCGAGCCCGGCCGCGTAGGCCGGCTCGTACGGGAGCAGACGGATCGTCAATCCGTCTGACGGCGCCACATCACCGGGCAGCCCGGCGGCAATCAACGTGAGCGGCTGCCGCTGGGCGAGCTGCCTGAGCGCCGGCAAGATCGTCTCCAACAGGTAGGGGTGGAGATGCGCGCCGCCAAAAAACGCGACATGTAGTTCCCGCGACTCCCTCGCCGGCGCCGGCGGTGCCGGCGGCATCGCCGGTGGGAACAACCGGATGTTGGCGTGCACCTGGCGGCTGTGAAAGTCGTCACGCAATGCCGGCGTCGAAACCAGCACGCCAGAGAAACCACGCAACATGCGCACGACGTTGGCTTCCGTGTGGTCGGCGACAAACGGCGCCGCCGCTCCGCCGTCTTCACGCACCAGCATCAAGTGATCGTCCACGAAGTAGTAGCGCGGAACGCCAAGCCAGCCGGCACACCGGGCCAGGTCGCCAAACTCGAAGAGGCCGCGGACGAAGACCACGGCACAGGCATGGCCAAGCAGCGCCGCTGCGCGGTCGCGGCGGTACCGCGCCAACCGCACGGCATCGGGCCGCAGCCACGTCAGACGAGAGAAGAACAGCGCGGTGGGAGCCGCCTCAGCGTCGGGAGTGATCACGAGCACATATCGATCATCAGACATCATGCCGCCTGCGCGGATGCCGATCGATCAGGAGTGCATAGGCATAGACGGCCACGGCGGCATGCAGGGCGAGGCCGATGATCCATTGAACCGCGGGCCACCGCAGCCATCGCGGGAGGTTCGGCTCGACCTCGGCGACAAACCGCTGATAGAGCGTGCGGCCGACGCGGTCGGCCCTCAGCATGAGCGACCCGGGCTGGTTGACGCCAGCCACAAACAGCGATCCGCCGCGGTCGGGATTGTCGTGTGTGGCCAGCAAGGCGATCTGCATGCGATCGCGAACATCAGCGGAGGGCAGATCGACCAGTTGCGCCTCAAATGCGTACCAACGGTCATGGGAAGACCCGTCGCGGGTCACCGGAAACGTCGCCCAGGTTCGACCGGCCTCGAGGCGCACCTCGCGCGTGCCCCCCTCCATGATCGAGAGCTTCTCGCCAGTCTTGCGTGAGATCGCCGAATATGTCGTCCAGGTTCGGTCGGCCTCGAGGCGAACCTCGCGCGGCCCCGCGATGGAGAGCTTCTCGGCCGGCGCCGGGTCACGAAGCAACTGCCACCGCAGCTGCACCGTCGCCGAGGCGCTGCTCGAGAACTGAACCCGAACGGTGCGCAATCCGTTGCCGCGCATCAGGAAGGCATGCGCGATAGGTATCCCGTCTCCGAACTCGCTCAGCAGGTAGGTATTGCGTCCCTGGATGCTGAACGTCTGGTCGCGGTCGAAAAACAGAACGTAACTTTCCAGGGCAATCACGGCGGCACAGGCCAGGGCGAACAGGGTGCGCAGGCGGGAGGCGCTCATTGATCGGCCTCCCGCTCCGGCGTCCAACGATGGACGGCGACGGCAGCGGCGAACAACAACCACGCCAATGGCTTGATGCGGTCGGTGTCAAAATCGAGCGCGAAGAAGTTATCGAAGAGGCTGCGGGCGAAGAACGCCATCACGGCAAACCCCACTGCCATGGCGATCACGGGTTCATAGTTGCGCGCGATCGAACGCGCGCTGGCGCGCCAAGCCCACACCGCGAACCATGCCAACGAGACCAGCCCGACGATGCCGGTCTCAGCAGCAACCTGCAAGGGCAGACTGTGAGCGTTCTCGGTCCCGCCGTGACTGGACTCGAACCACGGCAGGAACCGAGCGCCATAGCCGCCGGCGAGCATCGCATTCGTGTAATGGCGAGGGCCTATGCCTGTCCACGGGTGATCGAGGAACATCTGCCAGGCGGCCCTCCAGATGGGTGCGCGGTCAAGCAGCCGCGCGGTCACGGGCCAGGGCGACCACATGGCCGTCGCTCCCACGATGGCAATCGCGACACCGGCCGCGATCGCCCGCTGCCGCGTGAGACGAGGTCTTGGCAACCGGATTGCCAGCATCGCGACAGCAATGATCGCGATCACAAAGATTCCGCTTCGCGACCCGTTGAACCATGCGACGATCACCAGAAACGCGGCGAGCACGCCGCCGCTCAACGCCCGCATGATGGTTCCCCCGCGGATCGCGATGCTCAGACACATCGGGAAGCCGATGGCCAGAACGAGCCCCATCTGATGCAAGCCAGACCACTGGGACACCGATGGAATAAAGGCCCGACCGGTACGGCTGTAGACAAAGTCAGTTGATGCGCGATCAAACAGCAACTGCGTCGCAAGCACCAGAATTGCGATCGCCATTGTCGTCACGAACCACGCCTGGCGGGCAGGCGTACGCAGCACATACGCCGCCCCGAACACGAAGACCAGCATGTAGAGCAGATAGTCAACCGGTCCAATTACCACCTGCCACTCGAAGCCGCCGTCGAGATTCGCCCGTGCCCAGTTATGCACCAGCGAAGAGACGACGCCGGCAAGCGCGTAGCCGACCAAGCCTACCGGAAAGCTGCGATGAGCATACGGATCGACAACGCACGCGACGGCGCCAACGACGCCGATCCACAACGCTTCGACGTGGAACGGCTGGAAGCCACCAAACATCACCTGCCAGCCGAGCCAGATACAGCCTATCGTGGCGGCGGCGTCGGCGATCCGCGCGAAACCCATCCGCAACATTACAAGGCTGTCATTCATGGGAGCCGTGAGTCCTCCGTGTAGTGTCGCACGACATCGGCCGTCGGACCATCGGCGACGATGCGGCCGTCCTTCAGCAGGATGGTGCGATCGCAAAAGCTCGGCAGCACGTCGAGACTGTGACTCGCGAACACCACAATGCTCGCGCGCAACATCAACTCGTCCATCCGTCGCCGCGCGCTCTCGATGAACGCCGCGTCGCCCGCCGCCATGACCTCATCCAGCAGCAGGATCTGCGGGTCGACCGCGGTCGACGTGGCAAACGCCAGGCGCACGAACATGCCGCTCGAGTAGTGCCGCACAGGAATGTCGAGGAACTCGCCAAGATTTGAGAATGCCGCGATGCCGCCGATCTTCTGATCGATCTCCTTGGGCGACATCCCGAGCAGCAACGCCCGCGTCCGGATGTTTTCCCACCCGGTCGCCTCCATCTCGAAGCCGGTCACGAACTCGAACAAGGGACAGACATGTCCTTCAATGCTCACGCGGCCGCGCTGCGGCGGATAGATCCCCGCCATCGTCTTGAGCAGGGTGCTCTTCCCCGCACCGTTGTGTCCAATCAGGCCCACTCGCTCGCCAC
>Ga0209770_10001960_pt1 | contig 10440 bp, 21 predicted proteins | sample LauGreSu1BDMLBDD_2_FD_187572 | JGI IMG/M metagenome (GOLD analysis project Ga0209770, IMG submission 187572) | Freshwater lake microbial communities from Lake Michigan, USA - Su13.BD.MLB.DD (SPAdes) (version 2) | ecosystem: Environmental > Aquatic > Freshwater > Lake | place: Lake Michigan, USA...
ACAAATACAAGCTCAAAACGCTAATAAGATATTCACTAAAAAGTATGAGGAAATAAAAGATGAATTCAAAAAATTAGTGGATGAAGTTAGTTGGAATGAATTTGTATATTCAGCAACTTACAACTTTTTGCCTGTAATTGGTGAAACCTATTATCTATATGAAAAAAAAGATGGTAGTCCATTCCTTTCATTAATAGCACCAGCCGAATGGAAAATGAAATTTTTAGGAGCAACTAGGTTAGAATCAAATAATAAATGGATTAAAATAGGCTAACATATCACATTGATTATCAATGAATTATATATGGTGTATTGGTAGATGTATAACTAATTGATTTTCAATAAAAAACTTCTGAAAATATATGCCTTAAAATTTGGATAACTCGGGTATTATTACTACCTTTATTATGTAATAAAAATGATAAGATATGAATTTAAGTATTAAAGAATTAAACGAATTAATTTATTCGTTAGGTATTGCCTCCCACAATGGTAGGTTTGTTAATAAAGATGTAAACGAATCTTTGTTAGAAAAATTGTATAGCGAATTAAATAGTAAGATAGTTGAAGAAGCTATTGACGAAGAAGTTGAATCTGATACATACTATGTAAGTAACGAAGAAGCTGATGAAGATTATAGAGTTTCTATGTTGCAAGATGAACAAAGATATGAATCTTCTGTTATGAATGATTATAATGTTCACTTAAGAAAGCTAAAAACACGTGGTTACGCTTCACAAGCTCTTTTAGATTATGTAGATAGGAAAGGTGCAGTATCTCACAAAGAATTGGAAACGTACTACAAACAACTTACAGGTTCTAATAGTTTTTCACATATATTGGCTAATTTAAGAATACCATATAAGAATCGTAAAACACAAAGGTACATAGCTAAAGAAGGTAAAAGATATTCAAACGCTAAGTATATAATTAAGGTAGCTAATCCATCCAATTGGGTGGTTGTATAATATTAAAAAATAGTTATGATTAACAATATAGAGCACATTAAACCATTATTAAATTTCACCAACGAAGGTGATTTTTATATGTTGTATATTTTCAAGCGTAAGAAAGACCAACCGGAAGGTGAGAAGGATAACCATCAATCAGTTCGTACTATTAAAACATATTGTGTTGATAGTATTGAGTATTTGGGAAAACGATACGATGAAATTATTCAGTTATGTGAGGTGTTCAAAGCAAGAGCATATATTCATATTCAGAAACAAAACCATAAGGATGTTGCGATGAATATGATTACCGAAATTGTAACTCGTATTCAATCGGGCCAAATAAACCAAAAGCATGTTTTTGATTCGGTAGTTGGGCAATTGAAAACAAATGAGAAACGATGGATAGTTGATGTTGATAATGTTGATTTTTATGAACTGAAACCAATTATAGGTTTTATTGATTCATTAAGACCTGAAGGTGAAAAGGTTGAAGCAATCATATCAACAAAGAGTGGATATCATTTAATCACAAAACGATTTGATGTAAAGGAATTTGAAAAGCAATATCCTAACATTGATATCCAAAAGAAAAACCCAACCCTATTGTATTACCCAAATAGTTTAGATATATGAAATTAACATTAAACAAAGGACAGAAATTGTGGTTTACATCAGATACCCACTACAATCACGGAAATATTTGTTCGGCTACAACACAATGGACAGACCCGGTTACTTGTAGAGAATTCAAATCATTGGAACATATGAACGCCCATCTTGTTGGTAATATCAACGAAAAGGTAGGACATGATGATATCCTTTTTCATTTAGGTGATTGGAGTTTCGGTGGATTTGAACAAATTGAATTATTCAGAAATCAAATCGTTTGTCAAAATGTACACATCATTACTGGTAATCACGACCATCACATTGAAAATAATAAAGAAGGTTGTCAATCTCTTTTCAGTTCGGTAAACAAATACCTAAACTTAGTTGTTAAGTGGAATGTGGGAACTCCTTTGATGGGAGAACAAAGATTTGCTCTAATGCACTTTCCAATTGCAAGTTGGGATAATATGGCTAGAGGTGCTATTCACTTACACGGACACGTTCACTTTGAGGCTGATAAAAGAATTGGTGTGGGTAAGATGATGGATGTGGGATGCGATGGAAACGAATTGTATCCAATTGAAATGGGTGAGGTATTGAAATTAATGAGAAACCAACCAATCAAAAGTATGTTCGTATTTGACCATCACGAAATTGTAGAAAACTATAAATAAAAAATATGAAAACAATTTATAAATACACATTAGATTCGCATGATTGTACTTTACAACTACCGAAAGGCGCAGAGCTCTTAACAATACAATTACAAAATGGAATTCCAACTCTTTGGGCTTTGGTAAATCCTAATACATCCGAATCCGAAGAAAGACATATTTGTATTGTAGGTACTGGATGGCAAGTTGAAGACACTATGAAATATATCACAACCTATATGGATGGGTATTTTGTATGGCATGTATTTGAATTAATAAAATAAAGTTATGAAAAATTTAATATTATTAAGAGGATTACCAGGAAGTGGTAAATCTACATTCGCTAAAACGATGTGGAGTGAATTGGTAGTTTGTGAAGCAGATGATTACTTTGTAGATAAAAATACCGGTGAATATAAGTTTAATGCAAGAGATTTACCCAAAGCACATAATTGGTGTAGATTTAGAGTAGAAACCTTTATGAAGGATAATCAATTCAATGAACAATTTTACCCAAACATCGTAGTATCAAACACATTCACACAAGAGTGGGAAATGGATGAATACTTTAAGTTAGCAGAGAAATATGGATACAAAGTATTCAGTATTATTGTAGAGAATAGACATGGTGGTGTAAATCAACATGGAGTACCTGCTGATAAGTTAGAACAAATGAAAAACCGATTTGAAGTAAAATTATGAGAAAGATAATACAAAGTATCAAACAATTCATTAAGGATGTTTGGTTAGGATTTAAGATTGCAGAACAAAATAGAGATAAATCTCAATGGGGTAAATTTTAGAAAATGGAAAGAATATATTGCGCAGCTATTTGGTATAAGGATATGCCAACTCCTAAATATAATCCTAAAAATATTGAAAAGGGTTTAGTTGTGGAAGGGCATAGGCACGCTGATGTTATACGAACTATGGTGAATCTCTTAGGTAAACGGACTTGTACTAATGGTGAAGATTGTGCCGGAGAATCAGTTCAGGGGTTTGTTACAAATACTCATAGATTTGTGGACAGATATGAAGGAATGAAAATAGCAAGAGAAGCCAACCAAATTATATCAGATACAACATTTAAGGAATTATATTCTGAAGATTTATATTAAGAAAGTTATGAAATACGATTTAGACATATTGAACGATTACATAGAAAGAGGATTGATAATAAAGCAAGTTCACCCAACTTTGCCTTTATCAATCTACAATTATTCACGTTCGTGCCAATATGGTGGGCAATGGGACGATATTACCCTAAATTGTAGAGGATTGGTATTGGATAACGAAGGTAATGTGATAGCTAAACCATTCCCTAAATTCTTTAACTATGAAGAACACACTGCGGAAGAAATTCCAAATGAGTACTTTGATGTGTATGAGAAAATGGATGGTAGTTTGGGTATATGTTTTTATTATGAAAGGGAATTAACATACACAGAAAGATATAAGTTATGGTTTAATGGTAACTATGAAACTGGTATGGAGTATTGTGAAGAAATAGTTCCTAACTTCGATGACCCTTATTTTCACCCAACACCAACAACAAAGGGTGAATGGTATATGGCAACTAGAGGTTCATTCACTTCAGAACAAGCTATCAAAGGTAAGGAAATGTTAGATAAGTTAAATACCAGATTCGGATTGATACCTGGCTACACTTACTTATTTGAAATCATATACCCTGAAAACCGAATTGTTGTGGATTATGGTGGAGCTGAAAGATTGGTTGTATTAGGTTGCTACAATAACGAAACGGGCATCGAAGGTAGTATTAATGAAATGGTGAATGAAGGTTTTGAAGTTGTAACTAAATACAATACTTTTGGTGAAGGCTTTGATGAATTAAAAAGAGAAATATCAAATTCAAAGGAGGGATATGTTATTCGTTTCAAAGGTGGTATAAGAATGAAAATCAAAGGTGATGAGTATGTTCGTTTGCATAGAATCTTAACTAACTTTTCAACTACCGATATTTGGGAGTTGTTAATGAATAAAGGGGATATGGATGAATTCTTAGAAAGAGTGCCGGATGAATTTGATAAGTGGGTAAAGAGTACAATATCAGAATTGAAGTATGCATTTTTCCAAATTTCTGAAAGAGCTGGTAAGTTGCATGATGGATTTCGATATGGTAAATATGGCGATGTATATCCAGAACCAACTAAGAAAGAGTTTGCCGAATTTGTGATGAAGCAACAAGAGATATTAAGACCTGTTATGTTCGCAATGTGGGATAAAAAACCATATGATGATATCATTTGGAAACTTATCAGACCGAAGTGGAGCAAACCATTCAAAAAAGATTTAGATAATTAAAATATAAAATTATGATATTAACAATAATATTTTCAATTCTATCCTTTATATTAGGCGTACAATTGATTATTAAATTGACAACAAACGAATTAGATAGACCTTATAGAATTATTAGGAGACAGTATTACGATGTGGGTAAGTTAAAACATGAATGTTATGAAGTTCAGAAACAAAAGCAATTCGTTTTTATTAAATATTGGAGTGGGGTTGCTTGTGAGGATAGTTGGGATACTACCAATGTACCATCGTTTGAGAATTTTGATGAGGCATATGATTTACTAAGAAAGTGTAAACAACAAAAAACTCTTAACGGAATTAAAGATGTGGTTGAGCTTGAATGGACAAAATATCCAATCAAAATAAATTAATTTGGTAGTCTCAGGAATATTTCGTATATTTGTATAAGTAAAAATTAAAATCATAAAAGATGAACATTAAACAGGCATTAAAACTGAAAAACAAATTGGTTGCCCAAATCAAAGAGCAATATGAAATTGCTAAAGCTCATAACTCAATTGAGCAAGGTAACCCTCGCCGTTATTCGGCAGTAGCAGCAATCAATAAAGCTAATGAGCTTTCGATTGAATTGGTTGAGTTAAAAACCAAAATACATTTGGCAAATGCGCCTGTGTATGATTTGATATTCCAAATGAGTGAATTGAAAAATCAAATTAAGCAACTTAAATCAATTCCGGTTGATGAAGGTAAGGTAACTGAAAGATATGGTTCGGTAACCGCAATCAAAGAAGTTGAATTAAATATCGCTGAACGTGATAATTTAGTCAAAGGATTGGAATTGCAAATAGAAGAACTTCAGGACAAGTTAGATACACATAACGCTATAACTGAATTATAAAATATTGGGAAGGTGTGTGTAAGGATATTATAGGTTAGTTAATTCTTACAACTATGATGCAATAGAAAGATAAATGATAATGATACTAGCGATAAGCTCAATCAAAGTTCAAATTACTCAATTGTTCAACAAGTCAGCAAAGTCAATAACCTCAAAACTCTTTGACCTTTTAATTAACTTACTAATTGAATTACCACACCAACCCACTTTATTAAAACAAAATAAAAATATATGAGTTTATTTGGAAAAAAAAGTTACAATCAAACGCAATTGGATATTGAAAAGCAATTGTTTGATAGAGAATTGGAATTGTATCGTAAAGAAAAATACCAAAAGCTAAATGAGGAAATTGAAAATGAAAAACTCAAAAGACTTAAAGAGGTAGCTAATATCGAAATACAATGTCATAGGCAATTAGCAGAATATGAGCATGAATTCCATTCAACTAAAGAACAAAGAGGAATTGAGTTGGCAAAGTTGGAAGCTAAAGCCGAAACATTAAGAGAAGCAATTAATAACAATAGTAGTACAGCAATAATAGCAGCTAAAGATTCTGAAATCAATCGCTTGGTAAGTGTAATCAATTCATTAACAAAAATTAAAACAAAATAATATGATAAAATTCTTAAAAAAGTACAAAGAACAAATCTTCAATATCATTACGATATTTTTGATTTTAGAATTCGCAATTTACCCTGGCCTTACAACTGCTAATACATTTTACAATATTATGGCAGGTATTGGATTATTGTTATTGATTGTGTGGGGTGGTTTGGCACTTTACAATTATGTAAGAAGTGATGAAGGTGGTTTGATTGATAAAGATGAATTGGATGACGCACAAAAAATGTATGATGCTAAAACCAAAGAAATGTTGGAATCTGAATTAGGGCCTGTTATTGATGAAATGGCTAAAGAGGTATTAGCAAAACCAAAACGTAAACCAAAGGTAACTAAATCTGAATTTCCAGTAGAACCACATACTAAAACTGTAAAGAAGTCCGTAACTAAAAAAACAAAATAATATGGCATTCGAATCGTTTGAAGAAAGGTACGCTCGCCAAATGCAAGAGCGTGAAGAACAATTACAACAAAAAAAATTAGAACAACAATTAAAAATTAAAAAAATGATTAAAACAATCGGAGCAAGTGTAGTAGGTTTTATCCTATTAGTAGTATTATTCAATTCATGTGAGAGAATTGATGCAGGTTATGTTGGTGTTAAAGTAAACCAATATGGTGATAACAAAGGTGTGGATGATGTAGTAGCAGTTACAGGTATGGTATTCTACAATCCAATTACTACAAAAGTGTATGAGTTTCCAACATATATTCAGCATAAAGAATATAAGAAAACAGAGGATGCTGATAATTCATTCATTGTAAATAGTAAGGATGGTTCGGAGTTTAATGTATCACCTATTATGAACTATTCGGTACAAAGGGATAAAGTACCTGCCATCTTCGCTAAGTATCGTAGACCATTAGCCGATATTGAGGAAGGTTTCTTAAAGACAGCAGTGTACGATGCATTTAGATTAGCAACTAACAAATATACGGCTGATGAATTGATTAGTAATCGTGCCGTATTCGAAGTTGAGGTTCGTAGATTATTAGATGCACAATTATTAAAAGAGGGATTTATTATCAATCAATTTACATCTAACTTAATTTATCCTGAAACATTTAAGAAATCAATTGAAGCTAAGAACAATGCAGTTCAGGCAGCATTAAGAGCAGAGAATGAAGTTAAGACAGCAGAAGCTCAAGCTAAGATTAAAGTAGCAACTGCAGAAGGTAACGCTCAGGCTATGTTGACATCAGCAAAAGCAGAAGCTGAATCAAATAGAATGAAGCAAGTAACATTGACACCATTGTTATTACAATTAGAGTACATTAACAAATGGGATGGTAAGTTGCCGGTATATGGTGAAGTACCTCAAATGTTCAAAAATATTAAATAACAAAGTAGTACGAAATAGTTTTGGTAATATCAGGACTATTTCGTATATTTGTATCTATTAACAATTAAACATGGAGAAAAAACTATGAAGTGTATTAAAGTAATCAAACAGGCAAAATCCTATGAGTTAGGTGAAATCCGTAGAATGGATGATTTGGAAGCAGAAGTAAAAGTAAAGACTGGCTATTGGGCATTCTGTCCAAAGAGTGAATGGAAAGCCGTAACTCGTAAAGTGAAAGTGAATGAAGTTGTAAATGAGCAACCAACAGAAGAACTTTCTATTGAGGAAAAAAAATTAAAACGTAAAAAGAATGACAAGAAGTAAAAGCGTAAAATTAGTAGAATTATATCCTGCTATGTTTACATGGATTGAGCGTGGTTATACGCATAATTTATTTGAAAGTACATATAACAAAGCATTGGCATTTGTACATAAACATATAAAGTTTACACGTAGTATCCCTTATATTAAACAATCAAACCCATATGAGTATGGATTTGATATTAACGATGGATGGTATCAATTAGTATATGAATTGATTCTTAAGATTAGAAACAATGACCAAGCTAAAGGTAAGTGGGTAACAAAAGTAACACAATGTAAAGAAAAATTCGGAGGGTTACGATTCTATGTTACGGGCACATCGGATAAGAATTGGGATTTAATCAGAGAAGCTGAGAAAAAATCTTATGGTATTTGTGAAATAACTGGTTCTGAAGTTGAAGTTGGTGTGTGGAATAACGGGTGGGTGCAAACATTATGTAGAAAAGAGGCCCTTAGAAAATTTTACGATTTATCTGATAAAAAAGAATTAAAAGAAGGTCAAACGTTTGATAAATTATGGGCACCAAGAGAAGCATCAGTAACGATTGAAACGCCAAAGAAAAAAAGAAAGTAATGAGTTTAGCTCAAAGAGAATTGGGACAAACATTTCGTATAGATAAAAAAAAAGAAATGAGTAATAAACATATTGAAATAATACGATTTGATAATGCTAAAATATCAGTAAAGGAATATATTGGAGAAAGAGTATTACCATCCGCAACATACCAACCAGCAATTATAAAAATGATTGGAGCCCGTTTATTGGTTATCAATCCTGATAATCAGGAGGAGTATTATGATTGTAGGTATGAGGACTGTACTATTAAGAGGATGAATGGATAAATGAAAAAAATATTAAGTATAATAGCAGTTATGTTTATAGTAAACGTATCAGCTCAAACAAAAAAACAATTACCTGCATTGGATTCGTTACCATACTTAACCGCAGATACCACACTAAATAACTTTATGTTGCATTGGCTTGGTAGACCATATAAGTTGGGTGGTAAAACTGAAAAGGGAATTGATTGTTCACAATTTAATAAGAGGTTATATACCGATGTTTATAAACTGAATTTGGAAAATGTATGTTATAGGCAATGGGCACAAACTAATAGAGTACCAAAAGATAGTTTACAAATTGGTGACCTCCTATTTTTTAGAAGTAAAGCATCACCATCAGGTTGGCATTGTGGTACATATTTAGGAGAAACAATGTTCATACATGCAGCTAATCGTTATGAAGGTGTAAAAATTAGTTCAATGCTAGAACCCAATTATAAAAAAACATATAGGGGAGCTGGACGATTAATAATTAAAACACAATAAAATGAAAAAAATTAATTGGGAAAAAGTATTAGAAACAATTGGAACTATTATAATTAGTGCATTTGGATTTTTTATTCTATACTTTGGCTTTCGCTTTTTATGGGAAATAGCAAAAGCAATATTCAAATAAATAAAAACACAATAATATGATAGCATGGATTTTCGTAATCGCAGTATTGGCATTAGTTGGTAAGCTAATATACGATGTACAACAAAACAAAAAGAAACCAACACAAACCGAAGATGGATTTGATAAGGATGCACTTCAAAAGTTGGCAGGTATTAAACCAATTGAAACCACTAATTCGGAATTACCTACAAATGTTACAACAAAAAAGTTGAATGAACAAATTGTAGAAGCTCTATTGAAAGCAGCTGAGAATAGTGAGTTCCCAAAGCAGGATGAATCAATCAATGTACGAACTACAAAGATAACTACAATTGATACAAACTTTGGTAGTGATACTGACCCATTGGCATCAGTTCCAATGAGTAGGGTATCGGCTGAAGGTAAAAAGAAAATGGCTGAAATTGCTAAAGAGGACATCAATAAGCAATTAGAAGAAAATGCTGAAAGGTTTGCTGCATTACAACCTACTAATTTAGATGAGCCTAAAAAACCAAAAAGAAAATATAAGAAAAAACCAAAACAATAATATGATAGAGCAACATGAATTAGCAAAACCTCTAGCTGATAGGGTATTGATTAGAGTAGAAAAAGAAGTCACCAAAACCGCAGGTGGTATTATTTTACCCGAAACAGTTGAAAGTAGGGATACTAAAATTGGAATCGTAGTTTCAGTTGGTGAAGGTATATACACAAACGATGGAGTTAAAATTCCAATGAGTGTAAAGGTAGGTGATAAAGTTATGATGCCATTCGCAGGTTCGGCACAAAAAGTAAAGTTAGGAGACCAAGAGTTTCTATTGTTTAGAGAGCAGGAACTATTAATGGTAATCCGATAAATAAAATATAAATTATGGCAACAAAAGTAAAAATAGACACAGCAAAGGGAGTTATGATAGCAGAGCTATACGATAACGAAACACCAATTACCGTTAATAACTTTAAGAAATTAATTGGTAAGGGATTTTATGATGGATTAAATTTCCATAGAGTTATACCAAACTTTATGATTCAGGGTGGATGTCCAAACAAAAATGGTACGGGTGGTCCGGGTTACACAATTCAATGTGAAGTATCTGCACCAAATCAATACCACGACAGAGGTGTTCTAAGTATGGCACATGCCGGTAGAAACACTGGAGGTTCACAATTCTTTATATGTCATAGTAGACAGGGTACTGCACACTTAGATAGGAATCACACTTGCTTCGGTAAAGTTATTGAAGGGTTGGATGTGATTGATGCAATTCGCCCGATGGATACAATTAATTCAATTTCAATTATAGACTAATATGAATAT
>Ga0209770_10001962_pt1 | contig 10416 bp, 9 predicted proteins | sample LauGreSu1BDMLBDD_2_FD_187572 | JGI IMG/M metagenome (GOLD analysis project Ga0209770, IMG submission 187572) | Freshwater lake microbial communities from Lake Michigan, USA - Su13.BD.MLB.DD (SPAdes) (version 2) | ecosystem: Environmental > Aquatic > Freshwater > Lake | place: Lake Michigan, USA...
CGCCGGCACGACCCGCGATGCGATCGACGTGCGGTTCGAGGTCGGTGGACGGACCTTCGTGGCCATCGACACCGCCGGCGTGCGCAAGCGCAAGTCGTGGGCGGACGACGTCGAGTTCTATTCCAACGTCCGCACCGACCAGTCGATCCGCCGCGCCGACGTCTGCCTGCTGGTCCTCGATGCGACCGACAAGATCAGCCAGGTCGAGAAGCACCTGGCGATGGAGCTCATCGAGCAGGCCAAGCCCACGCTGATCGTGCTCAACAAGTGGGACCTGATGCCGAAGAAGGCCAAGGTCGAGGACTTCATCGAGTACCTCGGGCAGGAGTTGCCGGGGCTGGACTTCGCCCCGGTCGCGTGCGTGAGCGCGCTGACGGGCGAGGGCGTGCAGGATGCCATCACGATGGCGTTCAACCTCTTCCAGCAGGCGGGCCACCGCGAGACGACCGGCCGCCTGAACGCGCTCGTGCAGAAGATCCTCACCGAGCGCGGGCCGAGCTCGCGCCTGGGCACGATCGCCAAGATCTACTACATCACGCAGATCGAGGTCTTCCCGCCGACGATCGCGCTCGTGGTGAACAAGCCCGACCTCTTCGAGGGCAACTACGAGCGCTACCTGCTCAACCGCATGCGCGAGGAACTGCCGTACGCCGAGGTGCCGATCCGCCTGCGCTTCAGCGCGCGCAAGCGCCGCGAGAATCCCGGCGATGCCCAGCCATCCTCGGGCGGCCGTTCGGAGCAGTGATCACGCGAGCAGGCTCCGGCCTGTCATCGCTGCAGGCTTCGCCATCCCGGCCATCGCGAGCATCGTGGGGGCGATGTCGGCGAGCCTGCCATCGTTACGCAGGTGCCGCCCGCGGAACGCCTCGCCCATGATCGACAGCGGCACGGTGAAGTTGGTGTGCGCGGTCTGCGGGTCGCCGGTCACCGGATCGATCATCTGCTCGGCATTGCCGTGGTCGGCCGTGATCACGAGGCTCCCGCCTCGCGCCATCGTCGCGCGCGCGAGCTCGCCCACGCACGCATCCACGACCTCGCACGCACGCGTGGCGGCCTCGAGGTTGCCGGTGTGGCCGACCATGTCGCCGTTGGCGAAGTTCACGATGATGAAGGGCTCGCAGTCCGGCGCTGCGAGCCGAGCCAGCACTGCATCGCGTACGCCATGCGCGCTCATCTCTGGCTTGAGGTCGTAGGTCGGCACATCCTTGGGGCTCGGCACGATCACGCGGTGCTCGCCGGGGAACGGCTCCTCGCGGTAGTCGTTGAAGAAGAACGTGACGTGCGGGAACTTCTCGGTCTCCGCGCAGCGGAACTGCGTCAGGCCGGCATCGCTGATCACCTGCCCGAGGATCGACTCCATGCGCGCGGGCCGCTCGAACGCCACCGTGACCGGGAGGCCTTCCTCGTAGTTCGCCAACGTGACGAAGCGCAGGTTCGCCGGAACATGGCCGCGATCGAATCCGCCGCCGGGCAGCGCGCGGAACGCCCCTTCATCGAGCACGAAGGCCTTGGTCAATTCACGCGGCCGGTCGCCACGGAAGTTGAAGAAGATCACCGCGTCGCCATCATGCACGAAGCCCTCGCCGGGGCCAAGCAGGTGCGTGGGCGGGACGAACTCGTCGCCGTGGCGCGTGGGGCCCTCGGGATTCGCATAGGCGTGCTCGAGCGCCGTGCGGGCATCGGTCGCTCCCTGTTCCTGCGGACCGACCAGGCATCGCCACGCGCGCTCGACCCGTTCCCAGCGGTGGTCGCGGTCCATCGCCCAGAAGCGTCCCATGATGCTGCCGATCCGCGCGCCGCAGCCATCGACAGCGCGTTGCACCCGCTCGATGAAGCGAAGCCCAGTGGTCGGACCAGTGTCTCGGCCATCGGTGATCGCGTGCACGATCACGCGCTGGCCAGGGAAGGCACGCGCGCGGGCGAGCTCGAGGATCGCTTCGAGATGCCCGAGGTCGCTGTGGACGAGGCCATCGCTGCAGAGCCCGAGCACGTGCACGCAGCCACCCGTCGCCGTGGCGTGATCGAAGGCCGACTGCAGGCCGGCATTTGCGGCGAAGCGTCCGTCGCGGATCGCTCGCGTGATCCGCATGAGCTCCTGGTCCACGATCCGGCCGGCGCCGATGTTCTGGTGGCCGACCTCGCTGTTGCCCATGACCGGCCCTTCGGGCGTCTCGGGCAGGCCCACGTCCTCGCCGCTCGTGCGGACCAGGGTGCTCGGCCACTCCCGGCGCATGGAGGCATCGAAGGGGCACTGGGCCCGGAGCACGGCGTTGCCGGGGTCCTGCTCGGCGTGCGGGTTGCGGCCCCAGCCATCACGGATCACCAGGACGATCGGCGTGTTCACGGTCGGTGAAGCCATGCGCCAACTCTACTCCGCGGGAGACGCGATCCGGAACCATGGGCGCGGCCGATCGTCCGCTACGCTACGGCAGACATGAAGTGCATGGAGAGCACGGAAGGATGACCACCACCTTGGCCACGGACACGGCACCACTCACCGGCGACGCCCTGCGGAGCCGCTACGACGAGATCAACAAGCGCATCGGCGAAGCCGCCGCCCGGTCCGGGCGCAAGGCATCGCAGGTCGTGCTCGTTGCAGTCAGCAAGACCGCCAGCATGGAACAGATCCGCGAGCTCGTCCAGGCGGGTCACGTGCACTTCGGCGAGAACCGCGTGCAGCAGCTCCAGCAGCGCGTGGCGCAGGTCGAGGAGTTCCAGGCGCGCCGACGCGAGCTCACCGGCGCCGAGCCCGCTCCTGTGCGCTGGCACATGATCGGCTCGCTCCAGCGCAACAAGGTCAAGAAGGCCATCGAGTGCGCGCGGCTCATCCACAGTGTGGACAGCATGCGCCTGGCCGAGGACATCCAGAACGCCGCCGCGCGACGCGAGGATCCGGTCGACATCCTCATCGAGGTGAACGTGAGCGGCGAGGCGAGCAAGCACGGCCTGCATCCGCCCGCGGTGCGCCACGTGATCGAGCAGATCGACACGATGGTCAACGTGCGGCCGCGAGGCCTCATGTGCATGGCACCCAACACGCAGGACACGGCGGTCGTGCGCGATGTCTTCGAGCGCTGCCGCGAGCTCTTCCAGGACATCCGCTCGGCCGGTGTGGGCGGCGACGCGTTCGACCTGCTCTCGATGGGCATGTCCAACGACTTCGAGGTCGCGATCGAGTGCGGCTCGAACATGGTCCGCATCGGTGGCGGGCTCTTCGGCGCGCCGGCCGTTCAGGACGAGCCCGGCGAAGGCTGACCCGCGCTGTCGATGCGGCGCTGCGTTCGTGCATCCCAGCCCCGGTGGTACCGCGCGATCGGCATGCCTCGGAACGTGCTCCGGCAGCGGTAGCAGGTCAGCCGCCACTCGGATCGCAACCACAGCACGACATCGATGGCGGCGACGGTGAGCAACGTGGCGACGAGGATGGATGGCGTGCCGTAGCCGGCCAGCCCCACGGCGACGATCGAGATCGCAAGCACCAGGACGATGATCGTGAGTCGTGGCGCCGATCGGCTGCGGTAGAGCGTGTCGCAGCCGCAGAGGACGCACTTGCGCAGGTGGCCACCATCGTCGACCGCCTGTTCCCAATCGAGGAAGTGCTCGCGTTCCCGGCCGGGTTCGCCCAGGCGAAGCCGTGCAGGGCGCTCGTCGAGGCTGACCTCGGCATCGCCCAGTCGCGAGCGGTCGGCGGCTCGTGCGGTCACCTGCATGTGCCGGATGGTACGGCGATCGACCGCCGATCCATGCCGCCGTAGCATCGCGCGCATGAGACCAGGATGGTCGCACGCGCTCCAAGGACGCTTCATCGTCTTCGACGGCCCGGACGGCAGCGGCAAGAGCACGCAGATCCGTCGGTTCGTGCAGGCGGTGCGTGACGACGGCACCACCGTGACGGACGTGCGCGAACCGGGCGGCACGCCCATCGGCGAGAAGATCCGCGAGATCCTGCTCGATCCCGCCAACGTGGAGATGGACGTGCGCTGCGAGATGCTGCTCTACATGGCCAGCCGCGCGCAGCTGATGGTCGAGCGCATCAAGCCCGCGCTGGCCGCCGGCCACATGGTGCTGAGCGACCGCTTCATCAGCAGCACGCTCGCGTACCAAGGCACTGCCGGCGGCCTCTCACCCGCCGAGATCCTCTCGGTCGGCGACGTGGCGATCGGCGGCCGCTGGCCCGATCTGACCGTGGTCTTCGATGTCGACGAGCGCGTGGCGGCGGGCCGGTTGTCGCCGCTCCTCGACCGCATGGAGCAGAAAGGCGCCGAGTTCCACCGACGCGTCCGTGCGGGCTACCTGCAGCAGGCACGCGAGCGGCCCGATCGCCACCTCGTCGTCGATGCCTCGAAGGATCCTGATGCGGTGTTCGCGCAGGTGATCGCTGGCGTCACGGCGCACTGGCCACGCTGAGCCGCGTGCGCACGATCGAGGCGACCGCCTCGGTGCAGTGCGCCAGGTCGTCATTGACGACGAAGGCATCGAACGTCGTTGCTGCCTTGGCGCGCGCGATCTCGCTGCGGCTCTCGGCGAACCGGCGCTGAATCGCGGCCTCGTCCTCGCGGCCGCGCACGCGGAGCCGTCGCAGCAATTCATCCTCGTCCGGCGGAAGGATGAAGATGCCCAGCATGCCTGGCATCGCACGGCGCACGTTCTCGGCGCCCTGCACATCGATGTCGAGGATCACCAGGCGACCGTCGTCGAGCTGGCGCTGCACCGCATCACGCGGCGTGCCGTACCAGTCGCGGCCGAAGACCTGGGCATGCTCAAGGAAGCGGTCCTCATCGATCCAGCGCTGGAAGGTCGACCGGTCGATGAAGAAATAGTCGACGCCGTCACGCTCGCCGGGCGACGGTGCTCGGGTCGTGGCGCTCACGCTGAAGGCGGCGTTGAACTCGCGCATGAGGCCATGCACGATCGTGGACTTGCCCACGCCGCTGGGGCCGGCGATCACGAGCAGGAGGCCTGGGTGGGCTGGATCCGGGGACATCGGGACAAATCTACAGATCCGTGACTGGACTGCGTCGCTCAGGGCCTTTGGGATCGGGGGGAATATCCCATCCGGAGGCACAGCATGGACCAGGTCCTAGAGCGAAAGAGCACCATGCATCGTTTCGTCAGCCTTGCGCAGGCCTATCGCGGCTGGTCCAAGACCCAGACCGCCGAGCGGCTCGGCCGTGAGGTGGCCAAGGTGGTTCCTGAAAGCGGCAACCCCAAGCTCGACCTCGTCGTGGCCATTGCCGATGCGTTGGAGTGGCCCGTGGGCGATGTGGCCGAGGCGCTCTGGCGGCCCGGCAACGGTGCTCGTCTGCCCGGTGCACGCACGCCGTTCCATGAACTCGATGCCCAATCGCGGCAGGCGCACCGGGATGGTCGCTACCACGACATGCTCGAGCTGGCATCGCTCATGGTCGGTGCGGCTGCATCCGGCAACGAGCGGGCGATCGCCCTCAATCGCCAGTGCGGCGCGCATGACGGCCTGGGGCAGTTCATGCGCAGCCTCTCGGCCGTGCAGCAGGGCCTTGTGCAGCCTGATGTGCTGCCGCGCACACGGCTCATGCTGCGGGTGAACCTGGCGAGCGCGCACTATGCGCTCTGGCACCTGGTCGAGAGCCGCAGCATTGCGCACGAGCTCGTGCACCACTTCACCGACCATCCACCCACGGATCGGTTCGAGCGCGTGGCCCAAGCGTTCGCCTTCCTTGTGCGCGGCCAGAGCGCCCGCCGCTCGATCGAGCGCGATGCATCGCAGGCGGGCTTCCACGCCGAGAGCGCACTCGGCGACCTGCGTGCGGCGCATGCCGCCTACTCATCGCTGGCCCGCGCCTTCGACGATGCGAGCTACGCGGCGGTCGCGCGCACCTGCCACGGTGCGATCCTCGAGTGCGAGGCATGCTTGGGCCTGCGGGATCCGTCCGATGCCATGGCGGAACTCGAAGCTGGCATCGCCGGGGCGCTTGCGCAGGATCCGGCACCACGCGGCGATCTCCTCGAGAGCCATGGCTGGTGGGCGGTGTGCGCATGCAACATCGCGGCACGTTCGCTCGATGGCCCGGCACTCCATCGTGCGCTGGCGATCTTCACCAACATGATCAGCGAGATTGCCGAAGCGACCGACAACTGGTCCCTGCGCGAACGCTGCTTCAGCATCGAGCATGCCGCACACGCCGATGACCCATCGGCCGAATGGCTGCTTGACCGAAGTGACCTCAAGGTGCTGTGTGGCACCATGAGCCGGTTCCCATCGTTCCGACCCACGGGTTGGCGCATCCTCGAGCGCGCCCAGGTCCTGGAGGAAGCCTCATGAAGCCAGTCCATCTCGTGCTCTGCGGCCTGCTGGCCGTTGCGTGCCCAAGTGCATCGATCGTGCAGGTCGCCCAGGCCGGCAATGGCTGGTGGGGCGATCAACGCCGCAAGCTGCCGCCGTGGTGGATCGGCACGGGCCAGACCACGCAGGAGCGCATGTTCTTCGCCATGATGGATGTGCGCTTCGGCACGCAGTGGATGCACACCATGCAGGAAGAGGTCGTCATGCCGATGTGGCGCCAGTGGTCTCGCGAGTGGCATCGGCGCGAGAAGTCAGGTCGCTGAGCGACGGTCCGTCGGCGCGATCGCAGCGTCCGCCTTCGATCGATCGACCGCCGCACGGGTGCGATCTACACTCGCAGCATGCACGTTCGGCGCGCATCGATCCCGACCCTGACGGTTGCGTTGATGGTGGCATCGATCGCGTTCGCCCAGCAGGGCGATCAGCGCGGCGAGCCGCAGCCGCCACTGCCTGCCGAATGGCTCGCCGTCGACAGTCCTGCACTCTCGCCCGAGCAGGCGTTGGCCACCATGCGCGTGGCCGAGGGCTTCCGTGTCGAGCTCGTCGCCTGCGAACCCATGGTCGTGGCACCGGTGGCCATGGCCTTCCATCCGGATGGCTCGCTCTGGGTCGTCCAGATGCCCGGCTACATGAGCGACATCGATGGTTCGCGCGAACGCGAGCCGGTCGGCAGCATCGTGCGCCTGGTCGATCGCGATGGCGACGGCCGCATGGACGAACGCCAGGTCGTCCTGGACTCGCTGGTCCTGCCTCGCTCGATCGCCTTCCACCGCGAAGGCACGCTCGTCATCGAGCCTCCGCACATGGTGTGGGCGCGGGATCTCGATGGTGATGGCCGGGCCGAGTCGACCACGATCGTGGCGAGCGGCTTCGCGGGCCTCGACAGCCCCGAGCACGCCGGCAACGCGCTCACCTGGTGCCACGATGGCTCGTTCGTGCCGAGCCAGCATCATGCTGGGTTCGTCGACCATGGCCATGGCTTCGCTGCGTTCGCCACGCCGGTCGAGGGCCAGTGGGGACAGGCGATCGATGACTTCGGCCGGTTGCTCGTGACGCCCAACAGTGATCCCCTCTTGATCGATCTCGTGCCGCGCTGGATGGCTGCACGCACGCTCGGAGCAGCGAGCCTTCCCGGCGTGCCGCAGCGCGTCGTCGACAATGCTCGCACGTGGCCCGCGCACCTGACACCGGGGATCAATCGTGCCTATCGCTCAGGCATGCTGCAGGATGGTCGGCTCGTGCAGGTGACGGCCGCGTGCGGACCGGTCATCAATCGCGACATCGTGCTCGGCGATTCGATGCGTGGCGATGCCTTCATCTGCGCACCATGCGCCAATGCGGTCAAGCACTATCGGGTCACCGAGCGCGACGATGGTCCCAAGGGTGAGCCGATGCCCGTGGGCGGCGAGTTCCTCTCGAGCACCAGCGAGCGCTTCCGTCCGTGCGATCTCAAGATCGGGCCCGATGGTGCGCTCTATATCGCCGACATCAGCCGTGGCATCATCCAGCACCGCATCTTCATGACGAGCTTCCTGCGCGCGCAGGTCCAGGCGCGTGGACTGGACCGACCGATCGACCAGGGTCGCATCTGGCGCGTCGTGCCGATCGATCGACCGCTGCGTGCGGGTGTGGACCTCGCCGCAGCTGACGACGCCACGCTCGTCGAGCACATCACCGGGCCGAGTGGCCATCTGCGTGATCATGCCTCTCGGTTGCTCGTCGAACGCCGCTGGTCATCGGAGGCGAGCGAAGGTACCGTTCGCGCCCTCACCGATCTTGCGCTCGGTGTCCAGGTCGACCCTGCGGTGCGCCACTCCGCAGCAAGCACGCTCATCATGCTGGGTGGCGGGGATGCGGCGCTCATCGAGGCGCTCTCCTTCGATCGCGATGCGCGGCTCCGTACGGATGCGGCGATCCACGCTGCAGGCATGCTGCACGCCGAGCAGCGGGTGACGGGGAGCGTGGCCATCCTCGAGCGACTGGCGCAGGATCCTGTGCGCGGCGTGGCGATCGCCGCACTCGCTGCGCTGGGTGAGCTTCAAGATGATCGGCTCTTCATCGATGCCGTGGCACGGCTCGCCGCCACCGGCACCGTGCTGAAGGATGCACCGCGGCGTGCTGCGTTGGCCAGTGGGATCAAGGGTCGTTCGATGCTGCTGCTGGAGTGGTCGCTCACGCTTGCTGCTGTGCGCGACGCGGGTCTTCGCGCCCTGCTGCAGGAGTGTGCGGCGCAGATCCTGGCCCACGGGAACGAGCGCTTGAACGAGGCCCTGCTTGCGTTGGCAGCGCGTGCGGCAACGATCCAGCCGCCGGTCGCGTCATCGATCCTCGATCGTGTGGCATCGTGGACGAAGCCGGGCACGAAGGATGCTCGCGCGTTGCGCATGCGGGGACAGCCCGTCGGCTGGGGCGAGCTCGTGGCAACGGGTCCGCGCGCGGTGCGGGCAGCGGCGGTGCTCGTGGATCCACAGCTGTCGTGGCCGGGGCGGGCGGGCTACGCGTTGCCCAAGGCCGAACTCAGCGCCGACGAGCGTGGCCGCCTGCTCTTCGGCAATTGCGTGGGGTGCCACCAAGCCAGTGGCAGCGGCATGCCGCCGGTCTACCCGCCCTTGCGCAACAGTCCGTATGTGACGGGCGATCCGTCACGGCTGATGCGGATCCTGCTGCACGGGCTTGAGGGCGACATCGAGGTCGATGGCATCACCTATCGCGGCGTGATGCCCGCGGCACCGATCCAGTCCGATGCGGATCTTGCCTTGCTTGCCACATGGCTGCGCTCGCAGTGGGGCCATGCGTCATCCCCGATCACCCCGGAGTTCGTGGGCAAGGTGCGCGCAACCGATGCCGCGCGGAACGGCCCGTGGTCCGCGCCCGCGCTCGAATCGACCGCGGTGGTGGAGCCCCACGACTGAGGGATCTGGCGTCCCGAAACTCGTCGGTGCCGAGCAAGTCCCCGAGACTCCCAGAATAGACTGATTGCATGACGGCGCATCAGTCCGGCCACCCAGTCATCGATGAGTGCGATCCCATCACGATCGACCTTCTGCGATCGATCGATTCCGTGCAGAAGTTCATCACGATCCAGGCCATGTGGGCTTCGGCCTGCGCATTGGTGCGTGCGGGCGTCCGGGCCCAGCATCCAGACTGGCCTGATGATCTGGTCCTGACTGAGCAAGCCCGTCGGATGGCGTGTCCTTCGCGTGCCGATTGATCGAGAGCACCATGGGCCCGATTGATCTGCTGGAGGTTGTGGGCGGGCACCTTGATCGGCTTGGATGCGCCCGTTTCACCACGGGTTCGATCGCGTCCATGCTCTATGGCGAACCGCGATTCACCAACGACGTCGACATGGTGGTCCGGATCAGCGCGCAACAGGTTTGCATGATGGCGGAATCGTTCAGCGGCGATGACTGGTACTTCAGCCTGGACGCCGCGACCGATGCCGTGCGCAAGCGGAGCATGTTCAACATCCTTCATGTCCGCTCGGGTCTGAAAGCTGATCTGATCGTGAGTGCAGATGACGCCTTCGACCGTGCTCGCTATCAACGAGTCCGATCGATCGAGATGCCGAGCGGTCGCCTCGAGCCGTTCGCGTCCCCGGAAGATGTCATGCTGAAGAAACTCGTCTTCTTCAAAGAAGGAAAGTCAGAAAAACACCTGCGCGACATCAGGACCATGATCGCCGTACAGCGCCCGGAACGGCTGGACTGGCTTTACCTGGCGGACTGGTCGCGTGAACTGGGCGTCGTGGCTGAACTGGAACTCGTCCGTCCAGCCTCGAAGTGAATCACTACCCTGAGCGCTCAGCCGCCGCGCAGGAGCATCTCGACCTGGCTTCTGAACTCAGGCGGTACATCCATCAGCCCGCCGCCCGATCCGGCGTTGTCGGGTTCAAGGTGACCTTCCCAGAGCACGGTCCCGTCCAGGTTTTCCACGCGCACTTGAGCCGGCTCGTTGTTGCGTCGGTTGATCGAGATGCGGATGGAGCCATCCTCGATCGTCGCGGACGACGATGAGGAGCGTCGTTCTTCGCGCTGGACGTCAAGCTGACCGCCACGCTTGCGGTCGCGCGCGGCATCGCCCGGCGCTTGCCC
>Ga0209770_10001963_pt1 | contig 10415 bp, 9 predicted proteins | sample LauGreSu1BDMLBDD_2_FD_187572 | JGI IMG/M metagenome (GOLD analysis project Ga0209770, IMG submission 187572) | Freshwater lake microbial communities from Lake Michigan, USA - Su13.BD.MLB.DD (SPAdes) (version 2) | ecosystem: Environmental > Aquatic > Freshwater > Lake | place: Lake Michigan, USA...
CAAAGGCAATACAGAAGTTACCCGCGCTCGATGTAGCTACTTGGTAAGTCGTGTTGGGTACATGCCGTCCTGAATAACTAAATGTGTAGTCACCCGCAGACCCAAGCGTAGTTGCCGCCGAGATAGGAACAGAAGTGCTTCCAAGAATGTACGCTGTAGTGACGTAAGTGCCAGCAGGAATTCCAGTACCTGTAATGACCGCGCCCGTATCAATCCCCGTAGGATCTACGACCGTAATCGTGGTGGCCGCTGCCAAGAACGTAGCCGCTGTTGTGTGCTTGACCTGCGTATTGGCGTACGAGTTGAGCGTAACTGCACGGTTATAAGTAGTCGTGTCTTTGACCCAGTAATAGATCGGGCCACCGCGAGGATTAATCAGCAGGTTTTCTTGGTCGTTGTCTTGTGACCACAACCGGATCTGATTAGAGATAGCCGAGCCTACGCCCCAACCACCGAAGCCCCACGGACCTGAACCCCAGCCAAGACCGCTAGAGAACGTGGCACTACCCGCGTCAATCTCAAGTGCTGCACTGACGGAAGCCCCGCCACCCGATCCCGTGCCTGTTGCGACGGTAGCACCCAATATGGCAAACGAGGTGCTGGACACAACCTCTATAACTTCAAACGCCCCAATAAGGACCTCAACTCCATTAGTCGAGTACAGCGTGATCCCGTTTACGACGATGTTTGTAGCAAATGGGGTATTCCCAAACGTAACCCAAGTGCCGACAGTTAAATCGTGCGGGGCGGTCGTAGTGACAATGACTCTGTAACTGCCGTTCGTGGTGGCAAACGGATTATTCGGGAGCAGGACCGTAGATGCCAACGGAGTGATATCACGGTAGATACCCAAGTTCTCGACGTAGAACTTCTGATTGGTACCAACACCTAAAAGGTTTTCGCTGGTGAGCGATATCCAATTAAACAACGAACGGCAAACGCCAGAGAACGTGTATTCCGGGGCGGTTTGGTTGATCCAGCCGCCGATCTTCTCTGCATACCCCGAACGGAACCGAACCTTATCGCACGAGAAATAACCCCCCTCGTTGGAATAGTTGGTCGATTCTTTATTGATACCGGGGCGAAGTTGAAGTTTCTTAAGAGGCATTACACGACTCCCGACAGATACAGCGCACGCTCATCCATACGGCGCTTAACCAAACCCGGCAGTACCCGTCCGCCGCCCTTAGTCCATTTCATGAATTCTTCAGCAGCCTTCTCAAAATCGCCTCGGTTGTTCTTCATCCGAAGGGAAGAGCGCTGAAGATTCCCCAAACCCACGTTGAAAGAGAAGGAAACGAGGCTGTCGAACCTGCCTTGATTACCAATAGTATTAGGGCAAAGTCGGGCCACGCCGCGCTCAAATCGCGCAAGGTCTTTAGCAAGTAGATCATCCACTTCAGCATCAGACCAAATCCTTGCGTCTTCTGGACGTAATTTAAACTGTATCCTATCGGATACAGGGATGTTTGCCTGCTCCGGATACAGAACATGACCGACACCGACCGTCCACAACTTGGCGGGGCACAAGTAAGGTTTGTTCCTTACGCCCTCGTGGTGTTTCACCATCCTGATTGTCTCAGGACCTGCCTTCATTACTTCTTACCGAACGCCTGCGTGCCGAACCAAAAGGCGATGATTGAAGACAGGATTAGCATCTCGTCATCTGAGAATACTTCTGCCATCGCAGCGGCAAAGGGCACACCCGTGTTGTAGGCATACCAAACACCGGCGATGTTGATAGCAACCAACTCCAACACGAAGATGTAAGTCACGACCGGACGGACAGAAGCCCGAAGGTTTACCATCCACTGACTCGCACCTTTGCCGATCTCGATGTCGTGTTGATACAGGGCTTGGCGCTCTTCACCTGCTGTCTGAGTTTGGATCTGCTCTAGTTTGATTTCCTCAACCCGAGCCTGAGCAATGAAGCCACGTTCAGCCAAAGCCAACTCACGTTCCTTCTGAGCAGCAACGAGGGCAAGTTCATGCTTCTTATCCTGCCGGTCTTGGAAGATCTCAAGGATCTTAGGCAGTCCACCTGCGAGGAAAGACAGGAAGGTTGAAACCATCGTCATCATTTGTTGCGCTCCTCCATCAATTTGACACGCACCTGTAGGTCGTGGATGTCTTCCATAATGTCGTCTTTGAGTTCCTGACGACGGGACGCGCTTAATGGGCTGTCGGTGGGTACACCTTCAGACGTAATCAACGCGGGCATCTTGCTTTCAACAGACAGCAAACGATTGTTAAAGGATGCAATCTCCGTCAGCAGCCAGCCCACAGCGGCCAGTAGCACTGGGAACAACATGTCTACGATCTTCTGCATGTTCATGCTTATCTCCACTTCGGCCCGTCAAACCACGCGGCGATTGAATAGCGCTTACCCGAAGTCACGGGCAGAGCTGCGTGCCGAACAAACGACGGAAAGAAAATAGCCGTGCCTTGCTGCCGCATTTCTTCAGCATTCGGGTACTGCGCTACATGCTCAAACGTCAGATCCCCGCCCTCGTAGGCAGCGGGATCGCTCAACTGAATGACGCACGAGAGTTTACGGTGGTAGTACGGATCGCCATTCATGTAAAAAATGTCGTGATGCGTCTTGTACTCTCCGCGCCTCTCGCCGTCATATTCTGCTATCTGGTAGTAGTCCAGCTTACTGATGTGGACATCAAACCAGTCTTGGTTAGCCTGAATCCCAAGCTTCCAAAGTTCATCAAACAAGTAACCTAGTTCAGCATCGCCACGGTTCACAAACCGGATGTTAGAGCGGCGAAAGGTGTCGTCCTTATTGACCCCATCAGCGGTACCGATCTTGGCCTCCTCCGGTTCCCGCTTAAGAGCAATGTCAATAATGTGCTGGCAATAATCTGCCGGAAAGTAGGACTTAAAGTAACACCATTCGCCCTTCATACACCCTCTTTAGGCCAAGGTAAGAGTAAAAGTGGCAGATCCCGTGCCACCAAAATAAGGACCGCCGTACCAATCCCATATGGTTTCAGAGCCGGTAAAAGCTCCGCTCGGAGTGGCAGAACTAGCGCGGGTCAGATTCAGGCTACCCCAAGAAATGTCCGTCCACCAAGTTCCGGTCACGTTACCCGAAAGAACTAAGAACGTAGCAGTATAGATGTCAGCATAGGGCGGACTAAGATCCTGTGTGTACAGGTCATACCATCCTATGAACGTAGTCTGTGCAGTGGATGATGGCGAGGTGCCAATACCCGTACGGGACGCGCTTCCTGCGACACCTGAGTAGTACCCCCAATAGGTCACAGGACTCGGGAGGTCCTTCTGCACGTTCATTGAGCAGGTGAAGTTCCGCTCAGCACCCAAGAAGTTACTGATAGCAATCGTGCCCGATGTCGGGATGCTCGCGTTCGCCGTATGGTTGGCTACAAGACCGCCACCCCGATAATAACCAGCAAGTGTACTCCCCCCGCCGAACTCAGTTTTGATCTGGCTCAGAGCAAGGGGGAGTGAACCCGGCAGTGGCATTAGCGGCTCTCCAACTCTTTAATACGAGCGTTGAGTTCTTTGATTGCCTCAACCAAGAGCGGCACTACTTTGTCGTAGCTGACGAGGAGATACCCATCATCTTGCTTGACCGCTTCAGGTAGCACCTCAATAACGTCTTGGGCAATCAAGCCAACCTGCGGAGCATCTTTAGGAAGACCGAGTTTCTCAGAAGCCAAGGTATTCCAAGTGTACTTAACGCCTTTCAGACAGTTGACGCGGCCCATCGCACCTTCAAGTTCGCCCGAAACGTTCTTCAAACGAAGATCCGAGTTAGCGGCAAAGTCGCCTGCGTATACGGTCGCACCTTGACCAGAACTAATCGTCGTGCCGGTTGAAGCGTAGTAACCCGCATATCCTGCGTTACCCGTATTGACGATGCCCGTACCAGCCGGACCCGGAGGACCAGTCGGACCAGTTGGGCCGGTAAGCCCCTGTATACCCTGCGGACCTGTCGGCCCCGTAGGACCGGTCGGACCTGTTGAGCCAGTTGGACCCGGCGAGCCAGTTGGACCGTTCGGGATAGTGAAGTTCAGCGTGGCAGCAGTCGGGGTACCGCTATTAGATACCGATGCAGGAGTACCTGCCGGACCCGTTGTAGTAGTACCAACGCTGACCGTACCAGAAGGACCAGTCGGACCAGCAGGACCAGTCGGACCAGTCGGCCCCGTGGGGCCAGTCAAACCAGTCGGGCCAGCAGGACCCGGAGGACCAGCCACAGTTGAAGCAGGACCCGTAGGACCGGTCGGGCCAGCAGGACCCGGAGGACCGGCCACAGTTGAAGCAGGACCAGTTGGACCCGGAGGACCTGAAGGACCCGTCAAACCAGTCGGCCCCGGAGGACCAGCCACCGTTGAAGCAGGACCCGTAGGACCAGTCGGACCAGTCGGCCCCGGAGGACCAGCAACCGTTGAAGCAGGACCCGTTGGACCGGTCGGCCCCGGAGGACCCGGCACAGTTGAAGTAGGACCAGTCGGACCTGTAGGACCTGTCAAGCCAGTCGGCCCCGGAGGACCCGGTACAGTTGAAGCAGGGCCGGTCGGACCAGTCGGACCCGGAGGACCCGGAGGACCACCAGCAGGACCCGTAGGACCAGTCGGACCAGTCGGACCAGTCGGCCCCGGAGGGCCGGGAATAACAGAAGCAGGACCAGTCGGGCCAGTCGGACCCGTTGCACCCGTTGGGCCAATCGGACCAGTAGGACCTGTTGCACCTGTAGGACCAGTAGGACCTGTTAAACCAATCGGACCAGTCGGACCAGTTGGACCAGTCGGCCCCGTAGGACCAGTCGGACCCACTAAATTCGTAGCCGCAACAACATCCGTACCGTTACAGACAAGGATCGTCTTGATCCCGTTGGCAACAGAAACACCTACCTGACCCGATACCTTGACCGTTACCTGCCCTGAAGCAGTGTTGTTGAAGACAAAGTAGAGCTTCTTATTGGTCGGAACGATCAGGTTGGTGTTCGTGCCACCCGTACCGGTCAGTTCCAAATACATGTTTCGGGCAACGCCCGTGGCACCGTTCGGGATCGTAATCGTCGTGTCGGTACCGGTTGCTACGGCCTGAGTCACGTAGCCGGAAATGGCCTGCTCCAGCAGGGTTCCCATATTGTTATTCGTGGTGATGCCCCACGTACCGGACTGGTCGCCCGTGCCGATTAATTCGATTCCAAGATTTGAGCTATATGTACTAGCCATTTATATCCCCTACTGAATCTCAGGGTTCAAGTCAGTCCAAGTGGTTGATTGCGCGTCGTTTACCGGCACCCATCCCGATCCCTGCGAATCGTTCACAGCTTGCCATACGGAGCCTTGTGTGTCATCCACCGGGTTCCAAAGGTACGCGCTGCTAAGCAGGTCCAAAGCAGTCACGGAGTCGGCAAAGCTGGCGCTAAATACGCCAACAGCCTGAAGTGAATCAGACCCCCTTACAGTTTCAGCTATGGAAACGCCGAACGTTCCTTGTGCCGAGATAGTGTCCGATGCGGTTGAAGCTTCACTAATAAAGGCCGGGAATATGGCCAAGGCAGCTACCGTATCAGACGCGACTGCATCCTCGTCTATGACCGAGAAGTACGTAAACGTAGTATCCAAAGTGTCCGCGCCAAGCGCGGTCTCGCTTATGTTGGGTGCATGAACTTGCCCCGCAGCGATTTGTTCAGATGCTGTAGCTGACTCGGATACGGATGGGTTTGTGGTTACGGTACGGGATACTACGTCCGAACCTGTGACAGATTCAGAAACCGCAGTGACAAATCCGGCCTGTGCAGAGGCGATCTGTGTGGCGGAACAGTCTTCTTCAATCTCACCGAAAGAGAAATTGTTCGTGAAGTTCTCGTCGAAAGCGTTGCCCGTAACTAGGGTGCTGACGTTATAGACACTGCCTGCAACGAGGTTCGTATCGGCAACGGTAGCGGACTCCAAAATAACGGCGCTAAACACCCTACCCGCACTGAGTAAGGAGCTAAAAGGCGCTGATGAGAATGGAGCAAGTCCGAGCATTAAATCGGGTTTCCGTCCACCGTAATACTAAACTCGTCGCTAGCAACGGCAGAGGCGGTCACAGGCGTAGGCTCCAAAATCATTTCCGGTATGTCGTCTACCGGCGCAGTCTGCGCGTACTCGCACTCCACCCACGCCATTTCGCTGTGGTTCCAGTTCCATTGGTAGCCGGGGCGATCCTCGGGCTTGGGATCACGCACGACCCACTCACCGTTTAGCCAAGCGACTTCCTTGCCTTCTGCCGCTTCAGGCTTGGCCGGAACTTCATACCAGCCCTTATTGTTGTCGATGACTTCGACCGGGTAATGGCCTTTGAAACTATAAAGAGTCATGTGTCACCTTACAGGGTCAGGAACGCCGTAGTCGGCGGGGTGAAGTTGCTGGTGTAACGGGCGATGCCTTTGGTAATGCGAAGGTCGTCGATGTAGCCAGCAAGTTGGTGAGTTCCTTGTGCATACCCAATAGAGCATTGATTTGTTGCCTGATAAATGCTTGCGCTTGATGTCCACGTTGACTGTTGAACACCGTCTTGAAATGCTCTAAATGTAGAGCCATATCTAGTTAGTGCGTAATGCACCCAAGTGTCATTTTGAACTGTTCCAAGCGTTTGCGCGCTAGCAATATCCCAAGATGAACCGTTACTAGAAATGTAAATAACTAAACTTGCGCCAGATGTATATCCAAATAGCAAGGAATAAGAATCTGCTCCTGCCGACATCTGCAAAATTGCTGCTTGCGCGCTTGATGCTGACGATCTACGAAGCCAACATTCAATCGTAAAATCACCCGAGCCAAGCGCAAGATTTGGCGACGCAGGCTCAATCAATCTATCTCCGTTTCCATCCAGATAAATAGACGACCCGCCGAACTTACTCTGCGTCGTGCTGATCTGCGCGTTGCCCACCGTCTCAAGGTCGTTCTTGGACGTAGCGTCGTAGATGCCTGCGTTGGTGAAGTTGAGCAGCAGTTGGGTGTTGGATATAGCAGTAAGCGGAGCCGTAGGCGGCGTGAAATTTGCCGTATACACAGCCGCACCAATTACAAGACGAATATTTGCCATATATCCCGTATACGGACGGGAATACCCGGTTTCTGCGCCAATTAAGATTGGTTGCGCGGTGTTTGCAAACGCGCCAGTGAATGTGGCTGTAGACGTTGACGTACCATCAATGTACATCGTCAGAGTATTGCTGTTTCGCACAACCGCGATGTGATGCCATGCTCCATCTCGGCAATTTACTGTGCCAGAAGTAAGAACAGCAGCGCCGAAACTATTAACATCAGCAGACCAAAACGACACGATACCGTTTGCTGTTGCGCCGTTTAGCAGAATCACATACGAACCGGCTGTTGTTCCGCCATCGTCTCGCGCAAACAAAGCAGAATACGCAGTGCTATTTGTGGTGTTGACCCACATCTCAATAGTCCAGTTTCCGCTTCCTAATTCCATTGCAGCGGCGTCGGCAACGCTTAGGTAATCCCCGCTTCCATCAAAATACCCACTCCCGCCATACGTCGCTGCACTCCACGCTGCCGTGGGGTTGAACGGGCTGAAGGCTTGGACAGACACATCACCGTTGCGCGTGATGGCAAAGGCGTTGCTGCTGTTATCTACAAAGCGGTTGCTTTGACAGGTCAGCAGGGATGTTCCGGAGATAGCCGTAAGCGGCGTGGTGCTAGGCGTGAAGTTTGCCGTGTAGACGGCCGTGCCTTTGACCACGCGGACGTTAGATATATAGCCGTTCCAGTTTGTGCCTGACGTACCATATATGCTGCCAACGCCGAAAAATGTTCCGGTGTAGTTGGTGGAATCAGCGGTTACTGTGATAACGCTTGTCCCGTTGGCATACAGCGTTGTCGTTGTTCCTGACCGCACCAATGCAAAATGCGTCCAAGAATTTAGCGTTGCCGTGGCGGTTGAGTTAGTGGCGGCATTTTTCGCGTATATCGCCCAAGTTGCTGCCGGATTTACTCCAAGAGCAACACTATTGCTTACTGACGTTGGGAATGAACTAGTGCCTTGCTGGAAAATGCCCTTTGCATTTACTGCGTCTAACGCGCTGATGTACACCCATCCTTCAATCGTAAAATCACCTGTTCCAAACGTAAATGCCGCGTCAGCGGGGAACGTCAGGTAATCCCCAGTCCCATCAAAAAAGTTACCCCAACCCGTCTGCGAGAACGGCGAGAACGTCCCCTGCGTCGTGTTGCCGTTGCGGGTGATGCTGAAGGCATTGGTAGACGAGTCTAGGAACGTATTGTTCTGCGCTCCGTTGGTGCCGTTACCGGGCAGCAGCAGAGTGGTGTAGTCGTAATACGGATCGGCAGTCAGCGTGACCGTGCCGCCGATGTTGGGGAACTCTGCCGTTGGAGGCGTGAAGTTGTAAGGATAGCGGCAGACGCCGTTGCTAATTCGGAAATCGTCCATATAGCCGTTTGTATCGGCATACGCAGTTCCAGCGTAATACTCCGCGCTTACATAAACATTTCCGCTAAATGTTCCAGTAGACGACCATGTGCTGCCAACTTGGGTTCCATTAACGTACAGTTTTACAATACCGGCGCAACGCACCAAAGCCATGTGTTGCCATTCACCAGTAGTTGATGTGCCGCCGGTTATGCGACTTGTATTGTTGTTATAAACAACCCATGCAGATGATCCCGTAGAGTAATACAAAGACAAACCTGTAGAGGTATTGTCGTCTCCAATAGTAAATCCGCGATAAGTGCCGCTGGTTCTATATGACCAAAACTCAATCGTAAAATCACCAGTTAAAGCGGTAATTGCGCGAGAGGGCGCAACAAGGTAATCCCCCGTCCCATCAAACGCCATAGACCCCGTGCCGTACTTCTTGACCGAGGTGCTGATCTGGGCATTGCCGACCGTCTCGTAATCCGCATCGGCAGCGTTGTCAAAGATACCGGCGTTGGTGAAGTTGGCAAGAAATACGGTGTTTGCATCTGTCGTCAATAAGGACGACGGAACTGCGCTAATTGTTCTTGCAGTATTAGAGATGCGGATATTGGATATGAATCCGGTAGTAATGTAACTACCCCAGTTAGTTCCAATTTTTAGCGTTGTATTTGATGCGTTTGTTGTTGAAGACGCTGACGCTATCTCTGTACCGTTTAGGTACATCTTTATAGTTGATCCGTTGTAAACCATAGCAAGGTAATGCCATGCGTTTAAAACTGGCGTAACGCTGCTGATAGCCTGTGTCCCGCCTACCTGAACAGCCCACTTTGCCCCGCTGCTGTTTTCAATTCCCATCCATGTTCGTGCGCCATCGCCTACGCCAGTCCCTTGTGCAACGATGGTTTGCGTGGAACTACTGCTTGTTATGTAAGCCCACGCCTCAATCGTAAAGTTTCCGCTAGGAATGATTTGAGAACTAGTGGTTTCAAGATAATCCCCACTCCCATCAAAGTAGCCGCTGCCACCGACCGCGCTAGTGCTGTACGGCGTGAGTGGGTTGAAGGGGGAGAAGGGCTGGACGGAAGATGTACTGCCTACCAAAGTAGGTGTCAGCGCATTTGTACTAGCGTCACGAAAACGGTTGGACTGACAGGTTAGTAATTGCGTTCCAGCAATGGCCGTCAGCGGAGTAGTGCTAGGTGTAAAGTTGCTCGTATATACGGCAGAAGAGGTTATACGCAGATTTGAAATATAACCGTTCCACGAATTGCCACTCGTACGCGCATTAGCGACTTGGACAAACTGACCTGTCGTCGCAGAGTTGGAAAGCGTGGTAGGACCAACAAACCCGTTTACATATACTCGGACCACGCCAGATGAGCGAACCCAAGCAACATGAACCCACTGCCCAACCGGAACAGTAGAGCCTGTGAAATTGACGCGGGTAACAGTATTTGTACTCGTAATACCAGCAACGCTTGGATAAACGGTGCCATTATTAATTTCAAACGCTGAAATTGCACTTGAGGAACTGTCATAAAGAACAGCCGCAGTAAAGGTTCCGCTTGAGTAGTTGTTATATACCCACGCTTCAACGGTAAAGTCTGACGCGAAAGAAAGCGCGGAACTCGCTGAAAAGTTGATCCAATCCGAATTGGTACTACCAAAAAAGTTACTCCACCCCGTCTGACTAAACGGGCTGAACGAGCCTTGGGTAGTGTTCCCGTTGCGCGTGATGGTGAAGTTGTTGGTGCTGGAGTCCAGAAACGTATTGTTCTGAGCGCCGTTAGTCCCATCGCCGTGAAGCAATGAGGTGACGGAGTAGAAGAACGGATCTACAGCGGGAGCCTGCGCCCCACCCAACAACAGCAGTTGACTAGCAGTCATTCGATTAGCTCACGTTACCGTTGACGACGCACACCGTACCACTGATGAACAGGATCGTAGCTATGCCCCGAGTCGCTAGCGTTATGGTCGCT
>Ga0209770_10001964_pt1 | contig 10410 bp, 10 predicted proteins | sample LauGreSu1BDMLBDD_2_FD_187572 | JGI IMG/M metagenome (GOLD analysis project Ga0209770, IMG submission 187572) | Freshwater lake microbial communities from Lake Michigan, USA - Su13.BD.MLB.DD (SPAdes) (version 2) | ecosystem: Environmental > Aquatic > Freshwater > Lake | place: Lake Michigan, USA...
TAGATATTAAGGATAATTCATATCGATTTGTCGATAGAAGTGTCGCTTGGATTTGCAGATTTGGATCTCTTTATCGATATTTAGCAGGGCTGGGTTATCACAGTTTAGATCTGTCGAAGTTCTAAGAAAAATAGTAATCAGGTTTAAGTGTTAAAAGGTTTTATCGACTTATTAAGTTTTAAATACACGCCAAAAATGGTGGGGAAAGGTACCCTTATCTCATGAGTTTGCGAGCTATCCGAGGAGCTATTCAGGTGCCCGGCAACACCGCTGCAGATATCGCTGCGGGGGTCCAAGAGCTGATCTCGGCAATCCTGGAGGCAAACCAGCTTGTTCCAAGCGATGTCATCTCCGTCTTCTTCACCTCAACGGTGGATCTCAACGCCGCCTTTCCGGCAGCTGCCTGTCGTGAGATGGGTTTTGCCAATGTGCCGCTTATTGGCTCCGTTGAGGTCGATGTTCCCGGTGCCTTAGATCGCACAATTCGAGCGATGCTTCACGTTGAAACCACCAAGAGCCCCGATCAAATTTCACATATTTACCTTCATGGCGCGGCCGCATTACGCCGAGATATCGCTCAGTAATGCTCACAAAGGTTCGAATCGTAGGTGCAGGTCTGATCGGAACATCGATCGGGTTGGGCCTTGTGCAAGCAGGTGTCAAGGTTGAGATGGTCGACACCGATTCAGAGAGCCAAGCTCTAGCGATGGATCTCATTGGGGGAGAGCGCATCACCCAACCAGATCTAGTGATCTTTGCCCTGCCAAGCTCTCGACTTTCTCTGGTCATTAATGAGGAGTATGAATTAAACCCACAGTCGACATTTATGGATGTTGGTAGCGTTAAGAATGATGTTGTACTTGAGGTTGAGACAGTTTCAGCTCTTTCTACTCGATTTGTCCCTACCCATCCCATGGCAGGCCGTGAAATTGGCGGTGCAGGGGCTGCACGGGCCGATTTATTCCAGGGTCGCAGTTGGATAGTTACGCCTAGCGCCGATCTAGCCCCAGAATCGCGAGCCGTGGTTGAAGAGTTGATCGAGAAGCTGGGTGCAACATCTATCGAGCTGTCGCCTAAGGATCATGATCGAGCGGTAGCAAAGATTTCGCACATGCCGCAGATTGCAGCCTCGCTTCTAGCCAAGCAGCTAGCCGGAACACCGGCTGAGTGGATGGAGTTAGCGGGGCAAGGGCTTCGCGACACGACGAGGATCGCGGGTTCAGATGAATCTCTGTGGAAGGAGATCATTTACTCAAACCGAGGCGAACTACGAACTTTGCTAATAAATCTACAAAACGATCTTCAAAGGATGATCGATTCTCTGGATGACCCAGCACAGATCGCGAGTCTCATTGCTGCAGGTCGTTCGGGTAAAGCTTTGATTCCGGGCAAGCATGGTGGCAAGGCGCGCGAATACTCGTACCTACCGATTGTTATCGATGATAAACCTGGCCAATTAGGTGCGATCTTCAATGAATGTGCAGCAATGGATGTCAACGTTGAAGATTTGGTGATCGAGCATTCACCAGGCCAGTTAAGTGCATTAATCACTTTAGCTTTGTCCCACAACGATGCTGAAAAACTGTCAGCTCACTTAACCTCGATCGGATGGAATGTTCATCCGATTCGTAAATAGAAGTAGGCTCATCACATGGGTATAGTCGTAGCAATTGATGGCCCAAGCGGGGCCGGAAAATCGAGCACTGCAAAAGCTATTGCGACACGTGCCGGTTGGGATTACTTAGATACTGGTGCTCTATATCGCGCCGTTACTTGGTTAGCTCTTGAATATAAATGCGAAGAGCCGTTTTCTATTTTGCAGGCGATTAAAGATCACCCAATCAAATTTGTAGCTGATCCAACTGCGCCAAATATTTTTGCTGGTGAAACACAGATTACGCATGCGATTAGAGGAACATCGGTTACTGAAAATGTATCTCGCATTAGCGCGATGCCTGAGATTCGTCGTGAACTCTTAAATCTTCAGCACCGAATTATTGATGCTGCTGAAAGAGGAATTGTTGTCGAAGGGCGCGATATTGGAACAGTAGTTGCGCCAGAAGCAGGCTTAAAGATTTATTTAACCGCTGATTTAGATGCACGAGCAAATCGTCGTGAGAACGAAACAGAGGATAAAAGTGTTGATGTTAAACAATCTCTTGATAATCGCGATGCGATCGATTCAACACGTGCTGTATCACCGTTGGTAATGGCTGCAGATGCGGTTGAAGTTGACTCTACTTATCTAGATTTAGATGAAACAATCGAACGAATTTGGGAGCTTTTAAAGAAGCGTAATTTGCTGGGTTTACCAATCGTTGCAATCTTGGGTCGTCCGAATGTTGGCAAATCTACTTTGATCAATCGTTTCTTAGGACGACGTGAAGCTATTGTTGAAGATACACCTGGTGTTACTCGCGATCGTGTTCAGTATGAATGCGAATGGGGCGGTCGACGTTTCATCATTATGGACACCGGTGGTTGGGAAGCAAAGCCTGATGGAATCGCAGTTCAGGTAAGCGCAGGTTCCGAATTAGCAATGCAAGAGGCCGATGTACTTTGTTTTGTAGTTGACGCACAGGTGGGTGCGTTGGATGAAGATGATTCACTAGTGCAGCACCTGCGCAAAGCTAAGAAGCCGACAATTTTGATTGGTAACAAGGTAGATGGGGAGCGTGAAGAGGCTGAAGCACATGGATTGTGGAGCCTTGGTTTAGGTGAACCACGTTTTGTTTCTGCACTTCATGGACGTGGCAGTGGCGACTTGCTCGATCACATTGTCAGCGTTTTGCCTGAAGTTGGTCGCGCGCAGAATCAGGATGGTTACCGCAAGGTTGCATTAATCGGTCGTCCTAATGTTGGAAAATCATCGTTGTTTAATGCGATCGCCGGAGAATCTCTGTCAATTGTTGATGATGCTGCCGGAACAACTCGCGATCCAGTTGACTCTTTGCTCTCCTTTGGTGGATCAACTTGGAGATTTATCGACACCGCTGGTTTGAAGAAGAGAGCAAACCAGGATTCAGGAACCGATTATTACGCATCGTTGCGCACCGCGACAGCGCTAGAACGTTGCGAGGTAGCGGTAGTTGTATTGGATGCTTCTGAACCAATAACTGAACAAGATTTGCGCGTCATCACAATGGTGGAAGAGGCCGGTAAGGCCATGGTCATTGTGATGAACAAATGGGATCTAGTTGATGAAGATCGTCGCAACCAGTTAGACCGCGAGATTGATCGCCACCTTGACCAAGTTGAATGGGCGCAAAGAGTAAACATTGCCGCCAAGACTGGATGGCACCGAGATCGTTTGGCTCCAGCTTTGCGTACCGCGCTAGATAGTTGGGAACGACGAGTACCGACGGCAAAGCTCAACTCATTCCTTGGTGCCCTCATCGGAGCGACCCCGCCACCTGTACGTGGTGGAAAGCAGCCAAAGGTTTACTACGCAACGCAGGCGGGTATTGCACCTCCTAAATTTGTGGTGTTTTCTAGCGGCTGGATAGAAGCCTCTTACCGTCGCTTTATTGAGCGACGTTTGCGTGAGGAGTTTAAATTCCCGGGAACCCCGGTTCAGGTAGCGGTACGAGTCAAGGAGCGCGACAAGGAATGAGCTCATCTGTGATTAGCGTTCCTAACGCTCTCACCTTTCTGCGTTTCCTCGGCATTCCACTGTTTATCTACCTCACCCTGTCGCTAGAGGCAGATGGTTGGGCGATTGTTGTCCTGGCCATTGGCGGTGCGACCGATTACTTTGATGGAAAGATCGCTCGAGCCTGGAATCAAACCTCTCGCTTTGGTGAGTTGGCAGATCCTGCCATCGATCGTCTCTACATCTTTGCGACTTTGGTCGTCTTTTTAATTCGAGATGTTGTTCCAGTCTGGATGATCGTAATCATCATCGGAAGAGATCTGATTTTGGCGGTTATTACTATTGTTATGAATCGCCGCGGCTTTGCTCCATTTACAGTTACATACCTTGGCAAGGCGGCAACCTTCAATCTGCTCTACGCCTTCCCATTTCTTCTGTTAGCCCAATCAGATGGGGCTTGGGGGAGCATCGCATTTGTCGCGGGGTGGAGTTTTGCTATCTGGGGCGTTGCCCTCTACATTTCAACCGGTATTAGTTATGCGCGCGAAGGTATTTCGCAGATGAGAGGAAACCATGTCATCAATTCCTAATGAGCTTTCATACACAAAGGAACATGAGTGGGTCTCTGCGCAGGATTCAACCTACACAATGGGTATCACTGATTACGCACAAGCAGCATTGGGCGACATTGTCTATGTTCAACTTCCAAAGGTTGGAGAAACGGTAACTGCAGGAAAGGTCTGCGGTGAGGTTGAATCGACCAAGAGTGTTTCAGAGATTTATGCACCTGTTACAGGAACTGTTGTTGCAATTAATGATTCTTTATCTAATTCTCCTGAAAGTATCAATTCTGATCCATACGGCGCTGGCTGGCTGGCAAAGATCGAGGTTTCAGCAGCACCATCAGAGCTATTAACCGCTGCTCAATACGGCGAAATCACGGCTTGACCTTATCCGCCTAACTCTCTAGTGTCACCCTTAAGTTGACGGTGAGGAGGTAGGGCAGTGGCTGCAGAGCAATCACAGAACGAGCTCACTACCACCATCCACCTAGGTCTACGTGAGGTTTCAAATCCTTCAGAAAAACATCTTGAAGAACAACTCGCCCTGCTTTCCCCGCAGGACCGAGAGGTTGTAGCCGAAATTCAAAACTCCGGCGGTGAAAAAGCGATGATTCTAATCGCTCGTGGAGCCAATAAAGGCTCTCGATTCTTAATCACCTCTGAGGGAGTAGTAATCGGTCGTTCAAGTGATTGTTCGGTTTTTCTAGATGATGTAACGGTTTCACGAAAACACGCAAAGATCTCTAAGCAGGGCAAGCGTTTTGTTCTCAAGGATGAAGGTTCTCTCAACGGAACTTACATCAACAATATTTCCATCACAGAGCATGAACTTGTTTCAGGTGATGAGTTTCAAGTAGGTAAGTTCCATTTGCTTTTCGTCGGTTCCAACTAGGGGAGTAGTCATGGCAGTTCCAGCACGTGCATATTTGAGCATCGGTGAAGTCCTTAACCGTTTACGTGGAGATTTTGCGGATATAACAATCTCAAAGATTCGTTTCCTTGAATCTGAAGGGTTGATTGAGCCGCAACGAACACCATCTGGTTACCGAAAGTTCACAACCTCAGATCTAGAGCGTCTGCGTTATGTACTGCTTGCTCAACGCGATCAGTACCTGCCTCTTAAGGTGATCAAGGAAAATCTTGATGCTATTGATCGTGGTCTTCAGCCAGCTGCGGTAGGTGGAGTACCCGCGCCTCGTCCAACAATTGGTCTGGCAACTATCGATGGCGAAATGGCACCGAGTGCATTTGGCGAAGTTAGCGAAATGCGCCTTTCACGAGAAGAGCTTTTGAAGAACAGCGGTCTCGCAGAGGATCAGTTGGTTGAGCTTGAAGGTTATGGATTAATCACAGCTCGTGGCCGTCATTACGATGGCGATGCGCTGGCGATTGCTAAGGCGGTAACTGAGATGGGCGGTTTTGGAATCGAAGCTCGCCATCTACGTTCATTTAAATCGGCGGCAGATCGTGAGATTGGTTTAATCGAGCAGGTCATCACACCGTTGACTCGCCAAAAAGGCGCTGAATCAAAGGCTCGCGCTGAAGAGGTTCAGAAGGAGATCGCATCTCTTTCAATTCGTTTGCATGCCGCACTTGTTCGCGGTGGCCTCAACCGTCTTCGCTCATAATCGTTAATCGGGCGAAAAAAGGTATGTTGATTCCTATGGAGGTTATTGGCGTTCGCGTCGAGATGCCATCCAATCAGCCAATCGTTCTTCTCAAGGAGATTGATGGCACCCGTTTTTTGCCGATCTGGGTAGGAGCGGTTGAGGCGACAGCCATCGCCTTTGCCCAGCAGGGGGTCGAACCACCAAGGCCGCTGACCCACGATCTCATGAAAAACTTGGTAGAGCTCTTTGATGCGACCTTGATCGCGGTTCATTTAACTGAGATTAAGGATGGGGTTTTTTACGCAACCCTGAACCTACGTGATGGCTCAGGGGAGCCGTTAACTCTCTCAGCCAGACCATCTGATGCGATCGCATTAGCTGTACGAACCCACAGCAACATCTTGGCCACGGAGGAGCTACTCAACGAGGTCGGGGTTGAGATCCCACAAGGCGAGGGCGACAACCAAGAAGTGGAGAAATTTCGGGAGTTTTTGGATCAAATCAACCCCGAGGATTTCGCGGGCTAAGGCCACAAACCCTCAACCTCAAGTAGAGGTTTGCCTCGTGTCGGTCATTGTTTACCCGTAGCTCTAGCCTTACATTTATCTCACTCCCCAAGAGAAATGAGCTTTCCCCGTGTCCCCAGAAGAGATGGAAATCGGTTACCGAGGCGCTACAGCTTGCTCGGCCGCTGGAATTAGCTACCGTCAATTAGATTATTGGGCACGTACAGGTTTAGTTGAGCCAAGTATTAGAACCGCAAGTGGTTCGGGAACGCAACGTCTTTATGGCTTTCGCGACATCTTGGTTTTGAAGATTGTTAAGCGTTTATTGGATGCTGGAGTCTCATTACAAAATATTCGTACCGCGGTAGATCACCTGCGCAGTAGGGGAGTTACAGAGCTAGAACGCATCACCTTGATGAGCGATGGCGCATCGATTTATGAGTGTGCAAGCCCAGATGAAATTATCGACTTGTTGCAAGGCGGCCAAGGCGTATTTGGCATCGCTGTCGGCAAGGTGTGGCATGAGGTTGAAGGATCTCTATCTGTACTTCAGGGTGAAGTAAATGGTCAGCCTGTAGGTGGCGAAGGTAACGATGAACTTTCATTACGTCGCAAGTTTAAAGGCGCGTAATAACACCCTTGTAAGTAGTATTTGTGCCTTGTAGTAGTTGCTACTAACTGTCGACAGGGGATTGTTTTGTCTCGTTCATTTGAGGATCGTCATATTGGACCAACCTCAGTGGATGAAGCAGCGATGCTTAAGCACCTTGGGTATTCAGACCTAACCTCCTTCATCTCAGATGTTGTCCCATCAAATATCGCGATCAATGGTGTTATTGAGAAAGCTCTGGATTCTGGCAAGAGCGAGGTCGAAGTTATTGCAGAGCTTCGTTCTATTGCATCTGAGAACAAGGTTTTTCGTTCATTAATCGGCACCGGTTATTACGGAACGATTGTTCCGCCCGTAGTTAAGCGTAATGTGTTGGAAAATCCTTCGTGGTACACCGCTTACACGCCATATCAACCAGAAATCTCTCAGGGTCGACTTGAAGCCCTCTTTGCCTTCCAAACTATGGTGTGTGAGTTAACCGCGTTAGATATTTCCAACGCATCAATGCTGGATGAAGGTACCGCCGCAGCAGAAGCGATGACCCTTGCCCGCAGAGCTTCAAAGTTAAGTGATGATGCGGTGTTCTTGATCGAAGAGCATGTTCATCCTCAAACCAAAGCTGTTGTTATTACTCGCGCAAAGCCGCTTGGAATCAAAGTTGTAGAGGTTGATTCAGGTCATGTTGCGCGTGATGGTTACGATGGTGAGTTCTTCGGAGCATTACTTCAATATCCAGATACAACTGGAACTGTTATTGATTACAGCTCTTTTGCAGATTTTGCACATTCTCGTGATGCACTAGTAATTGCCGCAACTGATTTATTAGCTCTGACCTTGTTGAAAGCTCCAGGGGAGTGGGGTGCTGACATTGCAGTTGGAACCGCGCAACGCTTTGGCGTTCCTATGGGATTTGGTGGACCACACGCCGGATTCTTAGCGGTGCGCAATGGCTTAGAACGTTCTATGCCAGGTCGCCTTGTAGGTCAAAGTATTGACGCAACCGGTAAGCCAGCTTTTCGTTTAGCGCTGCAAACTCGCGAACAACATATTCGTCGCGACAAGGCCACATCAAATATTTGTACAGCGCAAGTTCTACTTGCAAACATGAGTGCATTCTATGCGATGTGGCATGGACCGGTTGGTCTACGAGATATTGCTGAACGAGTTCATAACTTTGCAGCTCGATTGCATGCCGCGACGGGTAATCGTGAAGATGTTGTTTTTGACACGGTTCACATCGTTGTAAAGGATGCCGAAGCGATTCATATCAAGGCAGCCGCAGTTGGCATTAACTTTGCTCGCGTTAGTGGTACCGAAATTCGCGTGGCTTTTGATGAAGAGACAACCGAAGAACTTTTCCAGCAGGTCTTACAGATTCTTGGCTTATCTGACACAACAGGGGAGAAGATCCCTGCAAAATTTGCCCGCACTAGTAAGTACCTGACCCATCCAGTTTTCAACACCAATCACAGTGAAACGGGAATGATGCGCTACCTGCGCAATCTTGCGGATAAGGATCTAGCGTTGGATCGAACAATGATTCCATTGGGATCTTGCACGATGAAACTTAACTCGGTCACAGAGATGGAAGCGGTCACGTGGCCAGAGTTCTCTTCCCTTCATCCATTTGCACCTGCTGATCAGACAATTGGTTCACGAAAACTGATTCAGCAGCTATCTGATTGGTTAGTAGCGATCACTGGATATGACGCAGTCTCTTTGCAGCCAAATGCTGGTAGCCAGGGGGAGTTCGCGGGATTGCTGGCTATCCGTAATTATCATGATTCACGGGGGGATCAATCTCGAAATATCTGTTTGATTCCATCCAGCGCTCACGGAACCAATGCGGCATCAGCAGTGATGGCTGGCATGAAGGTCGTTGTGATCGATTGCGATGAGAACGGAAATGTTTCAGTCGATGACATCAAGGCAAAGATCGCAGAACACGGCGATGCACTGGCTGCATTAATGATTACCTATCCATCAACTCATGGCGTATTCGAGACCGCGGTATCAGAGATCTGCGAGTTAATTCATAACGCTGGTGGTCAGGTCTATGTAGATGGCGCAAATTTGAATGCATTGGTGGGTGTTTCGCAGCCCGGTAAATTTGGCGCAGATGTCTCGCACTTGAACTTACATAAAACCTTTGCGATTCCTCATGGTGGAGGAGGACCTGGAGTTGGTCCGGTAATCGCTCGTGCACATTTAGCGCCGTTTTTACCTAACCATCCATTAGATGTAAACGCTGGTCCATCGACAGGACCTGGACCAATTTCAGCTGCACCTTTTGGTTCAGCAAGTATCTTGCCAATCTCATGGGCGTACATTCGATTGCTGGGGGGAGCAGGGTTAACTCACTCGACGCAGGTGGCAATCTTGTCTGCCAACTACATCGCCGCACGACTTCAGGATTCATATCCAGTTCTATATACAGGCGCTAATGGCCGAGTCGCGCACGAGTGCATCTTGGATATTCGTGGAATCACAAAGGATTCAGGTGTCACCGTTGATGACATCGCAAAGCGCTTAATGGATTATGGTTTCCATGCACCGACTATGTCATTCCCGGTTGCAGGCACCTTGATGATTGAGCCAACTGAATCAGAGGACATCTCTGAAATTCATCGTTTCATCGATGCGATGATTTCTATCCGAGCTGAAATTCAGGAGATTATTGATGGGAAGTTCGCGGTAGAGGCCTCAGCGTTGCGCCATGCGCCTCATACAGCCCTTTCTGTGGTCTCAAGTGATTGGGATCGTGCCTACAGCCGCGAAAAGGGTGGTTATCCAGTTGTTCTGGATGGCTTAGTTGCTGGTGAATCGATTGGTTCACGGATGAAGTACTGGCCACCGGTTTCACGTATTGATGGCGCACATGGTGATCGCAATCTGGTCTGTGCCTGCACGCCGTTGGATGATTACCGATAGGAGAGGCAATTTAGGCTGAAGTAAGCCTGATCCCTTTCTTACTTTACATAATGTAACTTATCGGCGTTATGGGTAGGCTCGTCGGGCAATGAGCAAGAGGCTGATTAGTACGCCCACCAACGCCCAGTCGCCTGCCTTATCCCGTGGTGTTAGACCCTCAATTAATCCAACTTCAGCTCGGATTGTCTCTGCTGTACCCATAGATGTTTTTTCAACTACTTTTCCTGTGTAGTCGATAATCGCCGAGTAACCAGTTGTTGAAACTGAAGCGACATTTCGACCATGTTCAATCGCTCTAATCCTTGTTATCGACAATTGCTGGGCACTTTCTGCAGACATCCCAAAGGTCGCACTGTTGGTCTGTACAGCTAGCAAGTTTGAACCCTTGGCAGCTAGATGAAGAAGTTGATCATCTACTAATTCAAAGCAAATTACTGGTGCGATGGTTGCATCCTTGACCCGGAAAAAGATGTGACCTTGGCCAGATGAAAAATCGGTAACTCTGTCAGTGTAGGGCGAAATTATCGATGCCAATGAGCGCAAAGGAATGTATTCGCCAAATGGTGTTAGGTGCTGTTTTATGTAGATCGGCGGAAGA
>Ga0209770_10001967_pt1 | contig 10390 bp, 7 predicted proteins | sample LauGreSu1BDMLBDD_2_FD_187572 | JGI IMG/M metagenome (GOLD analysis project Ga0209770, IMG submission 187572) | Freshwater lake microbial communities from Lake Michigan, USA - Su13.BD.MLB.DD (SPAdes) (version 2) | ecosystem: Environmental > Aquatic > Freshwater > Lake | place: Lake Michigan, USA...
GCAAGGCCTTCAGCGGCTAGCAATCGCATGCGTTCAAGCAGGGTGCGGTCCGACATCCGCTTGATGCGCGGGATGGCTTCGAGGGCGATGGTGATGCCGGCTTCGGCCTGGTCCGTGAGGTAGAGCCACTTGACGCGGGTGAGGAGATGCCAAAGGCTGTAGTGCGAGTTGCTCTTCTCGGAACTTCCTGAGATCGACTGAATCTCGTCCGCGATTCTTCGTGCTAATTCGAGGTCACACGATGCGAGTGCCAACTGCATTTGAGTGTCGCGGATGCCGATTTCAGTTACTCCACCCCGCTGAACGTCCCTAAGTAACTCAACCATTACGGTCGTGGCTTCGCCAACCGATTCCTGCGCTAGCTTGATGTGCGCGAAGTTTCCCAACGCAGGTACTCTAAGCGCGCGCGATCCAGATTGCTCAGCGCACGCGAGCGCTTCACCCGTAAGATCAAGGGCGATCAGATAGTCGCCGTTGATGATTGCGATGCCCGCGCCGATGATTGCGAGACGTCCTTGGTGCCACAGATTTCCGAAACCATCTAGGAGACTCCTTGCCACCTTGACGCTGTTCGAGGCTGCCGCCAACTGGCCTCGTTTCGCCTGAATCTCGGCACGGAGTGAATGCAGCGCAACCATCGAGTGTGGATCGCCGGACCGAAGCACTAGCCTTCTCAGCTTCGAAACTTCCTGGGCGGCTGGCTCGATGCCAACCCAATGGAGCAGGCCCTCAGCCAGGCTGCAAACTAGCCGGGCGTGCAATCGAGGATCGCCCGACTCCGTCGCGAATTGAACGGCCCGGCTCATCCCACGCAGACCGGCATCTGTATGACCGAAACTGAGATTCACTCGGCTGATGACTTCCCAGCAGGAAGCCTTGTCGGAGATGGTGAGACGTTCCTTTAGTAGCCGTTCTGCTGAGTCACTGGCGCGCGTGGGATCGCCGACATGTGTTTCAAGTTGGCATCTCAGGACTCGGAGAGACAGAGAACGATTAGGCTGTTCGTCGAGTGCAACAGCGGCATCGCGAAAGTTGCCGGACTCCACCAATGAGAAGATGTTCGAATCGGGAGTCATGGGGGCCTTGAGCCTAGTGCACCACGGGCCTTCCAGCATGAGTGGACTCGCCACCTTGCGTCAGTCCCAACACCTCTCGAAGTTGCAGCGAGTTCGCAATGTCTCTCACTCTAATGTCACGCAGCTTGTGCGCAGTTTTAGGGGGCGCGTTGGCATCGACACCTAGGCTTGCCAGGACCCGTAGTGGTGCTGTGATTAGCAGTTCGGTTGGGGACAATCGAATTACCGAACTGGATGCGACAGAGGTCGACGGAAGAGCTGTGCGAAGACTCCGAAGGAGCCACTCGCGATTGCGGTCGGAACCCGTAGCAGGCGGAAACCCTACCAAGACGATAGTGAGGGCCTCGGGGTTAGTGCGTTCGATTCCGCGAGCGGGATTAGACAGGAGGGCGTCGAGAATGACGTAGAGCGCCTCCCTCGTGGCGCGTCCGGTCCCATCAATCCCCACCACTTCGTCGTGAGCCGTTGATAATGACAGGGCCGTTGCCAAGAGTGGCGCCATTGACTGGATCAGGACCTTCTGTTCGACATCAATCTCGGAGCCAGCCCGCGAGTAGATAGTCAAGGCGCCTACTAGGACATCGCCTTCGACTAGTGGAACGCTTGAGCCTAGCGCGATGCCAGCCGACTTGGCGAGTTCTGTTGGGAGGTCCAGTGTCGCGTCGGAGTTCCAAATCGGCGTCCGATGAGCAGCCACCCATCCAGAAAGGTGCTCGCCGAGTGGGATTTCCGGCCCTCCGACCAGTTGTGCCAGAGGGCCGTCAGCGAAAAGGCACCGGATTGAGTGTTCATTCTCAGACGCGCCGAAAAGCGCAAGTGAACGTGCGTTGGTCAGACGCAAGAGATGTGTTGACACGATGACGCCAAGGTCTTCGACGGAGAGTCCAGCTGGCGAAGGATTAATCGAGCGGAGCAACGAGAGGACTTTGACGGGCAATCGCTCCGACACGTTGGTCAACTTTGCAACGGGTGGCTCCGGATCGATCCGAAGCTTAGTCGCGATGGAATTGATCGCGTCCTTTTCCGCGTCGCGTTCCTCAGCTTGTGCGGAGAGCTGTTTTTGAGCTTCGACGAACTTGTCCACCACCATAGGGTCATACATGGAGCCGCGCCTCTGTACCAGCACAGAGATGGCATCCTCAATGGACAGTCGTGGACGATAGGGTCGATCCGACGTTAAAGCGTCGAAGCAGTCAACGACGGACAGGATCCTTGCGCCAAGAGGGATCGCGACACCCTTTAATCCCGCTGGGTATCCTGAGCCGTCCCAGCTCTCATGGTGGTGCCGAACAATAGGCACAACTGGGTATGGGAACTCAATTGATGAGAGGATGTCCGCTCCGATATTCGCGTGTTGCTTCATAACGTCAAACTCGTTGGACGTCAGACGTCCTGGTTTGTTCAGGATGAACTCTGGTATCGCCAGCTTGCCCATGTCATGGAGTAGGGCGGCAGCCTCGATTGCCCTGAGTTGGATATCGTCGTTGACGCCGACGCACTTGGCTAGTCCAATTGCGTAACGCTGAACCCGTCGGATGTGACCATGGGTGATTTGGTCTTTTGCGTCAATCGCCATTGCGAGAGTTTCAATGGTCGATAAGTACATCTTGTTGACGTGCGTCAGGTGTTTGTTTGCGTCCTCAATTCTCCCGTGTGAGGTCTTGAAGGTCACGTATGAAATGAGCAATAGCGGGACGATGATTCCCAGCGTCGTGAAATCGATCTCTTTTGTGTAAGTTACTAGCAGACCGGCCACCGAGCCGCCGCCGAAGTAGTTGAGCGAAAGCCATAGGAAATTGTCACGCCAGATGACGAGTGGAGGCTTTCCTTGCTCCAATGCCAAAGCAAATGCCACCAGCCAGCTGTTCAGTAGAAAGTAGGAGAGTGTGAAAAGGAACAACGGGAGGAGGATTTGCGAAAGTGGCGTGTGTTGAATCGAGTAAGGGACAATCCCCGATACAGCAAAAAAGACATAGCCCGAAATCATCGTCGAGAGCGAGGCCGCCGCGACATTGAAGATAACCCTATATGGTTCTCGGTCGTGATGCCCCAGCCAGAGCGAAATGATCAGCGCGTCTAACAGGGCAGTGACGGTGCCCGCGGCGGGTCCAAACAGCAACACTGAAGCGAATACGAACGTGTCAGAAACAGACAGGCGTGCGGGAACTCCGGGAATCCGAACCGTGAACGTGCCCGTGACAAGCGTCAGTGAGGCGAGAATCAGCCACTGCAGGCCGACATGCTGCATCAGTAGTTGCGAGAGCGAGTGGACGGCGACAACGACTCCAGCTACGCACACGCCTATTACGTATGCGCGGACTGGCCTCGGAAGGGTCCCAAACTGTTGAGTCATGTATACCTAGCGCCGATAAGATTATCGGCGCTTTGCTGCCAAAACTATTCGCCCCAGATGATGAGCTTAGCCATTGCTTCTCCTCCCGAAGAACTGTGCAGTAATGGTCGACTGACGACAGTCAGTCAGTTACCCCAGACGATGACATTGCCCCAGACGATGACGTCTTTCGCGGAGTTGCCCCACACGATGACGTCTTGGGCCGTTATGGATTCGCCCCATACGATGACGTCCTGGGCGACAGTGGAGTTGCCCCACACGATCACGCCATCCATGGAGTTGCCCCAAACGATGACGTCAGAGGCGCTGGTCGAGTTGCCCCAAACGATCACGTTGCCCCAAACAATGACGTTGCCCCAAACAATGACTTGTGCGCTGGTCCCGTTGGCAGTCGGAACCTCCATCGAGAAGCCCGTCGAAGCCCCATTCGTATTCGGGGCGAGGTTGGTAATCTGATTGAGGTCCTCAAGATCCAGACTGCCTGCGCCACCCGCCAGTAATCCCGCCGACGGCATGAAATCCGCGCTCGCCTGCAACGCCAGCTTGACCTGCAACGGAGTCAGTTCCTCGAGGCCATCGAGCAGCAACGCCACAGCGCCGGAGACGACGGCGGCCGACATGCTGGTTCCGCTCATGGAGAAGTAGTCGCGCGGCCCCGGGCCGTCGACGAAGCGGTCCGGGAACTGGGTCATGAGCGCCCCGCCCGCGGCCGCCGTCGACACGATCTTTGAGCCCGGCGCAACCAGGTCCGGCTTCACGATGTGGTCCACCATCGTTGGGCCTTTCGAACTCCAGGGCGCCACCTCATCGTCGGATTTGTCGGCCGTGCCTTGCGTCCGGATTGCCCCGACGGTAATCGCATACGGCGAGATGCCCGGCGACGTGATGCTGCCGTAGACTTGCTGGCCCAAGTCGTTGGTGCCGTAGTTACCGGCCGACGCCACCACCACGAGACCGGCTTTCACCGCCCGCTCCACGGCCTGGCAGATCGGATCGTCCTTGTAGCTTTGGGTCGGCGCGGCGCCAAGCGACAGGTTCAACACCCGTATGCCAAGCGACTTGCGATAGCGAATGGCCCAGTCGATGGCCTCGATCACGTCACTGGCCTGACCGCTGCCGTCAGCTCCCAGCACCTTCAGGTTGATCAGGTGCGCCGCCGGTGCCATCCCGCTTTCGGCGCCCTCGGCCGTGTTCCTGAACGCTCGGGCGGCGACGATGCCGGCAATGTGGGTCCCGTGCCCATACTCGTCGCGTCCGCGGCCCTGCGGGTTGGTGAAGTCGACCACCGCCACAACGCGATCTCGCAGCGCCGGGTGATCGGCAATGCCGCTGTCGATAATCGCCACGCCAATACCCCGACCGTCGACCGCGCCCAGCGCGCCAATTTGACCGGCCCACGCCGCGTCGGCGCCAATCACGTCGGCCGTCAGGCCCGCCGGCTCCCGCGATGCCGAGTGCACCACTGGATCGCCGCCCAGCGAGTCGACTTCCTGGTCCTGCGAAATGGCGTTGAGCGCCTGACGGGATGCTGTCAGCACCGCGCCCGAGGTCAGCACCTTCTTTACTACCAGGCCATGACGCCTCACCAGGCGCTCGATACGCTCCTGCGACCCAGAGATGATCAGGTCAACCGGCGCCGACGAGCTCGAGTTGAGGTGCGCGGCAAGATCGGATGAGAGGCGCGCTCGGTGCGGCCCAGCCGCGGCCGAGGTCGTCGCGCACACAAACAGGATCGCAGCAATCGTGAGCTGAGGTGTGGAACCTCGCCATGCCGACCGGATTCCGGCGCGGGGTCGGCTATTGAGCTGCAGGTTCTTCATCAGGGACTCCAGGGTCAGGACCGTATGGTTAAGTGCAAAGCAAAAAGGAGTCGGAGGCCTGCCGGTCTAATGAGACCCGCGCATTTCTTCGACTGAATTCATCAGCACCCGCTGCGAGCCGCCCAAGGTGCGAATGGTGCGGAGGCGGCCGTCACGAATGCGGTAGTACACGGTTCGGCGGGACACCGCCAGCAACTGGGCGGCCTGTTCGATGCTCACGCTACGGCCCACCTGAGGCTGAAATTCGGGTTCGCTGTAGGTCAGGGGTTGAACGTTCATCAAAGAGTTCCTCCGCCATACCGAATGGCACGGCCGGTGCCATTCCGGACGTGTTGCGCGGATATTCCGCTAAGTGATTGCATCGGCAGGGTTTGGTGGTCTACGATGCGTTCGGCTGGCCGGCCCCGCTGGCGACTGCGACGGCCAAGGCATTGCCCCGGGTGAGGTAGCTGGCGCCAAACACCGCCAGATTGCACGCAAAGCGAACGAATTCCGGTTTCCGTGCACGGGTAAAACCGGCCAATTTATTGGCCGACGGGATAAGAAGTGAACCGACAACCGAGGGCATTGCTGAGCGTTTTGCTGTTGGGCATCATCGCCTTCACGGGGTGGCGATGGTGGTCGGGCCAAAAGCCACCCGCCGACTCGGGCACGGAAATTGTCTTCTCGGCGGCTTCGACTCGGGGCGGCGTGCTGACCTCGTCGCTCAGGAGCGAACCCCGCTCCTTCAATCGCTGGGTCGATCGCAACTTCCCAACGGCCCTGATTGCGCACATCACCCAGGGCACCCTGGTGCGCATCAACCGGACCACCCAGGCGGTTGAGCCGGCACTGGCCGAGTCGTGGACCGCCTCGCCCGACAACCAGACCTTTACCCTGACCTTGCGCGAGACGTCGTGGTCCGACGGCACCCCGTTCACGTCTGCCGACGTCCTGTTTACCTTCAAGGCCGTCTACGACCCGAAGGTCAACAGCATCCTGGCCAGTTCTCTGCAGGTGAAAGGTCAGCCACTGGCGGTGACCGCGCCCGATGCGCGCACGGTGGTGATCCGATATCCTGGCCCGTTCGGTCCCGGCATCGCGCTGCTCGACAACCTGACCATCGCGCCGAAACACAAACTCGAGGCCGCCCTCGACGCCGGCACCTTCGCCCAGGCCTGGGGCGTGGCCACACCAGTGAACGAGCTGGTCTCGCTGGGACCGTTCGTCCTGTCGCGCTACGAGCCGGGCCAGCGGCTGGTGTTCGATCGCAACCCGCGCTACTGGAAGAAGGATGCGTCGGGTGCGGCCCTCCCAAGCCTCGACCAGCTCATCCTGGAAGTAGTGCCCGATCAGAATGCCGAGCTCGTCCGCCTGCAGTCCGGGCAAATCGACATGCTGCAACAGCAGGTGCGTCCCGAGGACATCGCCACGCTGCGGCCCCTTGCCGAACAGGGCAAGATCCAGTTGCTGGAACTCGGGGTGGGCACCGACCCCGATCTGTTCTTCTTTAACCTGCGGCCGCAGCAGTGGGCGAAGGACCCTCGCGGCAGCTGGATGGCGCGCAAGGAGTTCCGCCAGGCCATCTCTCACGCCGTCGATCGCGAGACGTTCGCCAACACGGTGTTCCTGGGCGCCGGCGTGCCGATCTGGGGGCCGATCACGCCGGGCAACCAGATGTGGTTCTCGCCAAACGTGCCGCGCTACGCCCACTCGATCGACAAGGCCAAGGAACTGCTTGCCGGCCTCGGGCTCGCCAACCGCGATGCCGACGAATGGCTCGAAGACGAGAAGGGCACCGAGGCGCGCTTCACGCTGCTGACCTATCGCGGCAACTCGTCGCTCGAACGCGGGTCGGCCGTCTTGCGCGAAGAGCTGCGGCCCCTCGGCATTGCCGTCGACGTCGTCGCCCTCGAGCAGGGCGCCCTGACCGAACGCATGGTCAAGGGCGACTTCGAGGCGATTTCGTTCTTCTTCTCCTCGAGCAACCTCGATCCGGCCATGAATCCCGACTTCTGGCTCAGCTCGGGTTCCGCGCACATCTGGAACATCGGCCAGGCCACGCCCGCCACCGAGTGGGAGAAACAGATCGACGACCTGATGCAGAAGATGATGTCGGGCACGGACCAGGCCGAACGCAAGCAGGTCTTCGACCAGGTGCAGAAGATCTTCGCCGAGAACCTCCCGGTAATCTACTTCGTCGCCCCGCGCATGTACATGGGCGTCAGCTCGCGCGTCGGCTCGATGTCGCCTACCATCCTGCGGCCGCAGTTGCTGTGGGCGGCCGACACGCTGACCGTCCGCTCACCTGGCGACGCGGGGCAGGGAGGCCGCTAGCGCGGCATGGGACGCTACCTTCTCAGGCGTCTCGGTTTCGCCCTGCTGCTGGTCCTGACCGTGTCATCGGCGTCGCTGCTGCTGACGCACCTGGCGCCCGGCGACGTCACCACCGAGCAGGCCCTGCTCCTCGATCCCGCGGCGCTGGCCCGGCGGCGGGCCGAACTCGGATTGGATCGGCCGCTCGCTGTCCAGTACCTGGCGTGGTTGAGCGGCGCGGTCCGGCTCGACTTCGGCCGCTCGCTCTTGTACGCCCGGCCCGTGAACACGTTGATCGGCGAACGCGCCTTGAACACCGCGGTGCTCGCGATTGCCGCGCTGGTGCTGGCCACGGTGATCGGCCTGCCACTCGGCGTCTATTCCGGGAGCGGCGCGCGCAGCCTGGGCCGCGCCGCGGTGCGCGTGGCATCGATTCTCGCCCTGTCGGTGCCCCCTCTTATCGGCTCGCTCGCGCTGGTGTTTCTCGCCGCCCGCACCGGCTGGCTCCCGGTGGGCGGCATGACCTCGTCTGGCGGCGTCGATCTCACGTGGTCGCAATGGCTGGCGGACCTGGCCAGGCATCTCCCCATTCCCGCGCTGGCCCTCGCGCTGCCGTTGGCGGCGACACTCGAGCGCCTGCAGTCGCAGGCGATCGCCAGGGCCGTCCGTGAACCGTTCGTCACCGCCAGCCGCGCGCGCGGCCTGGGCCGCGCCGAGGCCGTCGTGCGCCATGCCTGGCCCGTGTCGCTGCGGCCGGTGCTGGGCCTCTACGGCGTGATGATCGGCAGCTTGTTCAGCGGCTCGTTCGTGGTGGAAGTTGTCACCTCGTGGCCAGGCCTGGGCCGGTTGATGTACGACGCCCTGAAAGCGCGGGACCTCTATCTCGTGGCCGGCTGCGCGGCCAGCGGCGCGTTCTTCCTCGCCGCCGGCACCTGGTTCGCCGATGCGCTGCTGGCGGTCGCCGATCCGCGCGTCCGCTCGCAGGAGGCGCCGTGACGCGCCGCGCGGCGCTGTTTGTCCTGGCGCTGGCCGCGTTGTCGCTGGCGGCGCCGCTGATGGCGCCGTACGATGCCGGCCTCGGCTTTCGCGACTTCCTGCATGCGCCGCCGATGAGGCCCCATTTCCAGGGCGTCGGCGCGCCGGTGGTCCACCCGCTCGTGCTGGCCGATCGCCTCGAGCAGCGCTTTGAAGCCGACTCCACGCGCAACATGCCCCTGCCGTGGCTGGGCCGCGTCGCCGGCCAGCCGGTGTTCCTGCTGGGCGCCGACAACTTCGGCCGCGACGTGCTGTCGCGCCTGCTGTACGGCGCCCGCACTTCGGTCGGCCTGGCCCTATTCGCCACGCTCGGCGCCGTCGTCATTGGCACATTCGCCGGCGCGTGGGCCGGACTGCGCGGCGGGTGGGTCGACGATGTCATCATGCGGTTCGCCGACTTCGTGCTGATCCTGCCGGTGATCTACGTCGTGCTCGTGCTGCGCTCGGTGTTGCCGCTCGTGTTGCCGCCGGCCACCGTGTTCCTGTTGGTCGCCGGGATCTTCGTGGCGGTGGGCTGGCCCTTCGTCGCGAAGGGCGTGCGCGCCATTGTCGCAGCTGAACGTGATCGCGAGTACGTGCAAGCGGCGCGGTCGCTCGGCGCCGGTCCGGGGCGCATCCTGGTGCATCACCTCATTCCCGCCTGCTCGGGACATCTCGTCGTGCAGGCCACACTGCTGCTGCCTGGCTTCATCCTCGCCGAGGCGACGCTGTCGTTTGTCGGCCTGGGCTTTCCCGACCCGGTCGCAAGCTGGGGCACGATGCTCGCCGAGGCGGGCAACTACAACGCCGTGGCTCGATTTCCCTGGACCCTCGCGCCGGCAGTGGCAATTTTTGCGATCGTGCTAGCCACCAACCTCATCGCCTCGCCCGACGAAGATCGGAGTTGACGGCGCGTGTCGACGATGGCAACGTCGTCGTCGGCGGTCAAGAAAGTATGCAGGTGAATCGTGAGCAACAGGTCAATCGGAGTCGCCCTGCGCCAGCGGTTGGGTGACGAGGGTGCGCATGAACTGATGGACTACGTCGGGCATCAAGGCGATGCCTGGAGAAAGGAAGTGATGACAAGCTGCACCGATCGCATCGACGTGCGGATTGAGCGCTTCGCGCTGCGCGAGGATCTCATCACCGGGTTCGCGGAGATTCGCGACGAGATGTCGGCGTTGCGGGTCGAGTTATTGCGGTGGTCGTTCGCGTTCTGGGTTGGACAGGTGGCGACAACTGCGGGACTGATGGCGCTGCTCATTCGCATCCTGGTGCCATAGACCGGGTGGCATCCGCTGATAGAATTCGGCGGATGCCACAACCGCAAGCCCACGAACGCATCCTGCTCGGGCCGGGACCGAGCCTGATCGCGCCGCGCGTGATGCGGGCGCTCGCGACGCCCATGCTCAGCCACCTGGATCCCGACTTCGTCGCCATCATGGACGATGTGCGCGCCCGCCTGGGCCGCGTGTTCAAGGCGCCGGAGGGCGCATTTGCGTTCGCGGTCTCGGGCACCGGCACGGCCGGCATGGAAACCGCCGTCGCCAACCTGGTGGCGCCCGGCACGCGCGTGCTGTCGGTCGTCACCGGGTACTTCGCCGACCGTCTCGCGCAAATGTGCACCCGCTACGGCGGCGTGGTCACTCGCGTGGAGGCCGAATGGGGCCGGGCCATCGACCCGGAACTGGTGCGCCGCGCGCTCACCGACTCCGGCGCCGACCTGGTGACGGCCGTTCATGCCGAGACATCGACCGGCGTCTTGAATCCCGTCAGGGAGATCGCGGCCCTTGCGCACCAGCATGGCGCCCTGGTGATCGTGGATGCGGTCA
>Ga0209770_10001968_pt1 | contig 10389 bp, 12 predicted proteins | sample LauGreSu1BDMLBDD_2_FD_187572 | JGI IMG/M metagenome (GOLD analysis project Ga0209770, IMG submission 187572) | Freshwater lake microbial communities from Lake Michigan, USA - Su13.BD.MLB.DD (SPAdes) (version 2) | ecosystem: Environmental > Aquatic > Freshwater > Lake | place: Lake Michigan, USA...
GCGGCGGCCACTGGTTCCGCAGCGGGCTTCTTGGCGGCAGCCTTCTTCTTGGGCTTCTTCTCCTCCACAACTGCTGTCACCACCTCGACAACTGGCTCTGGAACCAGCTGAATAACTGGTTCAGCAACAACTGCGGGCGGTGTCTGTTCAGCTGCAATTTGAACGAGGTCGTCTAACAACTGGTCGTTGGCGGTTTGAATTACCGTCTTGGTAGACTTGCGGCTGCGCTTTGGTGCGGGAGCGGCAGCAGCGCCATCCTCCGTAGTAGCAGCGACCTTTGCGCGCGACTTTCTGGCAGGCTTGTTTGCCTTGGCTTCCGCCTTCTTTCTGTCCGAAATGACCTTCTTGATGGTCTTTTTGTTATCCTTTGCTCCGTTAAGGAAACCTTGCACTAAACTCTGCTGCTCTGCGACTGTTCCAAATAGCGCAATCTTCTCCAAGAAAGCCGCTTTATCCATCTGGAATTCGTCGCCGAGCACATTCTCCATCATATAATACGCAAACTGGATGAACTTACCATACTTGTCGGGAAGTGTTGGCTGACGGGTCTTGGTGGCCTTGTCGGCAACTGCAACCTGAGCAATTTGAGTAACGGGAGAGGACATTGTTGATTGTATAAACTGTTATAGTTTGAACGTTGATGCAATTAACTATTGGTAAATAAAGTTTTCAATTTTTTACGAAAAAATGCGAAAAATGTAACAAATTTGTAACAAAAATATTACCCCACCACCTTTGGGACGCGCCACATAGACCACACTGGGATACTTTACAAGATAACAACATACAATAAAAAATGGTTTTTTATATACACCATTTTTTGTTAATTTTTATGTTTTTATAAGTTTTGGCAAGGATTAAGCAGTGTCTTCGGCATTTTTCTTGGCCGCCTTCTTGGGCGCCTTGGGGGTCTTGACTGGCTTTTCGGAAGCAGCAGCCTTCTCGGGTGTCTTCGGCTTTTCGGCAGCAGCCTTCTCGGGCGACTTAGGCTCTGCGGCAGCAGCAGCTGCAACAACTGGTTCAGCACGAGCCAGCTGAACAAGATCGTTTAGTAACTCATCCTGTGCAGTGACAACTGCCTTGGCTGCCTTCTTGCGTGGGCGTTTGGCAGCAGCTTCGCCGTCTGCATTCGCAGGAGCAGCAGCAGCAGCCTTTGCGCGAGATTGTCTGGGAGGCTTGTTGGCCTTGGCTTCCGCCTTCTTTCTGTCCGAAATAACCTTCTTGATAGTCTTTTTAGTATCCTTTGCACTGTTCAAGAACCCTTGAACCAAAACTTGTTGCTCGCCTACGGTTGCGAATAGCTTAATCTTTTCCAAATAGACCGCCTTGTCCATCTGAAAGTCATCGCCGAGCACATTTTCCATCATATAATACGCAAACTGAATGAACTTACCATACTTGTCGGGAAGTGTTGGCTGGCGGGTCTTGGTAGCCTTGTCGGCAACCACAACCTGAGCAGTTTGAGTAACGGGAGAGGACATTTTAGAACTGTGTAAACTGTTATAGTTTGAACTTGATGCAATTAATTATCTGGGAAAATATGTTTCAATTTTTTACGATTTTTTACTGTTTTTGTTACATATTTGTTACAAGGCCGGTCAATAGTTCATATAGACGCACATAATCCCCTGTGTATATATCATCGTGCTCAATTTCCAACGATAATTCGGACAATCTGGACAATAATTCGCTGCCGCCAACAGCATATGTTTCATTCATATCCGCGAGTGGCTCGGAAAATGTCATTGAGCCAGTATCGCCGACAACTGTCACGTGCAAATCATCGTTCGCATCAATTGTCACCGTACGTGTATCGTCATTTTCGTATTCTTCGTCTTCATCTTCTTCGCCTTCATCTCCGCGCTGCATCATTCGGTCAAATAGACCTGGTGCGGCCGGTTCGGGTATAACATTGTCTACACAATTGTCCGGCGCCAGGTTGGTGTAGAGGAGGGGCAGTAGGCGGTTAATAGTCAAATCCATTTCGCTCATAGTCAATAAGGTATTTATGACACACTTTATTGAATAAATCACTTCAATTTTTTACACATCGTATTTATTTGGCGACATTGCGAAAAAAATACATATATGCAAATGTACATTTTCATTTTTGTATTTTGACATATTGTAAATGTCCAATGGTGTAACATGTCAAGGGTCTAAATGATGTTGAATGCAGCCAACTTCGACCTCAACCTACTAGAAGCAGAGCGCAGTGTCACTGACGATTGTTTTAACTCCTCGCTTGCATTATGAATAGAGATAATATCCACGTCATTAGACATCGCAATACTGACACCATATTGGCATAAGGTATTCCAATTATCAATTGTTTCAACGGATTTTGCGATAATATGTTTCTCTTCGACTGACAGTGCGGCGGCGGACAACGATAAATCCGTGGGCGAGACGAAATACTCAATGTATTTCATTGCGCAGTTGACCTCCTCCATCACACCGTCAATCACGAGTTTCGTCTCGTGTGCGGACTTGGGCAGTTGAATTGCAGTAGTAGCCAAAACGGTCTGTTTAAACCGACCAAATGTCTCGGATAATTTGACCAGTCGGCGCAACGCACCTGCAATGCTGGTTAAAAACCCAATGTCGGTGATAATACTCACATTTTGTAGTTTGAGAATAAACCCATTGAACAAATCGCTCATGTCATCGGCAGCCTGTGCGAACTCATTGAAACCATCAATATCCACATCTAACTCCATTTGCTTGGTCTCGTTTGCAATTCTGGATGCAGCGGAAAACAGTGCACTGTAATCCTCAATTGTACCTTTTCCGTGGAAATCCGAGCATTTCAGTTCACCAGCATACAGTTTGATTTCATTTAACAATATATTTGCGGAACTGTCAATGGTCGAAATGTCATTGTACGTTTCCACTTTCTGGGACAAATTCTCGTGAATCTGCGGATCGTATAATTCGGGATGGGTCGTATCAAACGTGGTCTTGGCAATACCTGCGCCCGATGCATCAGTACCTTGTGCGTTCTTTATCTCATAACCTACCCCCACGATGGTTTCTCCCGAAAGAGTATTCACTATTACGGGGATGTTGAGCGACAAGTCAATGACGTTGCTGCTAACTGGACTGCTTGCCTGACTGCTTGCTTGACTGCTGACTGGACTGCTGACTGGACTGCTGCTTCCACTGCTGCTACCACTGCTGCTACCCTGACGGTTCCCACTTCCGTCAAGACTATTCCCACTTCCATCCACACTGTTGATGTTTCCACTGCTATCACGAGGACTACCGCTCATTTTATAATATATAAACCGACAATATAAAATACGAAGATTTTTATTCTCTAAATAACTGCATATATGGTAACACTAATTACTATATATAATTACTACATTACACCATAACCAATAAAAACAATAAAATTTCATTGTAATGTGTTTATGTAATGTATTACCACCTTCCCCGGTGACCCCAGCCGCGACCCCAGCCGTGACCCCATCTAGGACCATAACCCGGCCATCCGTAACCATTACCCGCCCATCCAATGGGTGCAACTGGTGCAACCCATCCAACCGGCGGGTTCAAGCCAACTGGCGTATAAATCGGTGCATATCCTGGAAATAGCATCATATATATTAGTATAAATAATATATATATCACAAACAAAATAACTAAACTGTTACCATAACTGGTAATAAATTAATAAACAACTACACAACTTACACGGTTGAATACTATTACCACAAAACAGTTGTTATAAAACACTGTATAAACGCCGAATAAATACTTGACATCTCGTGGTGTCAGGAATATTTTAAAGAAATATCGTTCAACTACCCTCTTACTCTCTTGAACTCTATTTTAACACTAATTTTATATATATTTTAACGTCAGCCCACACAATGGCTGGAATACTAATAAATAATTGAACTTAGTTGCCAATGGCACGTTCAAATGAAATGGGGGTGATACAAATTTGGTTACGAACGTCAGCCGACGCACTCGGACGTTTTGCCGGCACATTATTCTTTCTACTACAACCACGCTTATGTGCGGCCAATGCTTTCAAGTTGTTCGCATTATAGGATTTACACAAATCACATTTCAGTCCGGATTTTACAATTGGCGCAGAATATTTGGTGGATAAGTATCTATCCAAGCAAGGGAAGCGAATCTCGTCTATCTGGGCGAGAACCTTCTTCTGGCTTTCTTTGAATACATCAATAACCGCCGTTTTTTGCGCAATAAACATCTGGTATTCATTGTTGATGCTTTCTAACAGTTCCTTTGGTATAGTGAATTCATCGGTATTGCCCGATTTTACGAATTGCCGAAGTTGGTTGTACAGATTGTCAATGATACTAATAGCGACTTCTATCTTACTGGACGAATAATCCGCATTATGAACAAATACGATGACATTGTTATTATGCAATTCAATTTGGAAATCGGTTTTACCGGAAATGCCGCTTTGTTGCGATAGAAACACGCCACATACATTGTCGTCGCTGATAATAGTCATAAATTGGTTGGTTTCATCCGAACTAACATTGCATTCGCTGTCGTAATTCTGAATATACACGGTCGGCTTGCGCATACGTTTTAAAAGCATCGTATTGCCGCTCATTCCGAGTGGTTTGAACGAAATATCCGCACTGTTAAACGTTTTGGTCAATAAACCCAACAAATGTTTGTCGCAATTTTCACGCACTGCAGCTGGAACACGATGACTACTAATCAAACTACCGATGTCCGAAACCATTTTGGAGTAAATTTCAGTATTTTCGGCGGGGCGAGTCGCATTTATATTCTTGTTAATGCGATCTTCGCTGGCGGAAATAAACGAATAAATCGGCTGTTGTAGATTTTGCAACATAATCGTGGTTTTCATTTCCAGATTGGTCATATAATCTTTTATAGAAAAAGAACTCGCCGTATCCAATAATCGCTGATTGTCATTAGTAATTGATTTATAGAATGCGTCCAAGGATTTGGTAATTCCGTTATAATGTTGTGTATTCGTATCGGGTAGAACTTTGTGAATGGTATCAACCATCTGACTAATCAGGGCAGTATTGTTCATTTCTATTAGGCCGCCGAACATTTTTCCATCCTTGGCACTAGTTTCCAACACGCTATTTTCAACGTTGGTTAATATCTGCTTGGTTGCATTGCTGATATTATCTAGGGCGTCGTTTACGCGGGCCAATACGGCAGACCCATCATTCGGTGAGGGCGTTTGATTATGTTCAAGCAAGTCAACAATCATACGGTTCACTGCATTTATGCAAATATGTGGATGCCGTTTATAAAAAGTTATCACCTTATCATCGGTTATTTTAATATCGTCCATTGTATATAATACACAACTTATATATATATTACCAATATAATTTGTTAGTTTTATATGTGTATTTTTATTATATACATGACGTAAATTTTACATAGTTAATTCACTGATAGTATCTGTTTTATCGTTCATATTATATGGAATATTATTTACAGAAGAACAATATTTTGATATTTGAAAAATAGGGGCGGATGTAATGGTTGGTTCATCCACCAGAATAATAGGACTATTCATAAAACCGGCCGGTTCACTCTCCTTTTGTAGAAAATTGGGTTGAATATTGTTATTATTGACTTTTACATTATTCAGGTTCTCGTTACTGTTCGTTTTTTTTAAGTTCGTAATATCCATTTCTAATTTTGCAATATAAACAATTAGTTCATTGTATCTGGTTTTCAATAAAAAGTTTTCATAACAAATGGCTTCTATGATATTTTGTCGGTTCATAATAAATAATATGTATATTTTTCAATTTGCCTAAATTATTTTGTTACACACGGCAAATGGACTGCCAAATGACTATTGATTTACAGAATGTATTACTGTATTACAACTGTACTATTTGTAGATTACAAATGATTACAATTATTTAATCAGTGTGCTTACCATATATGGTGCCAAATATTTAGGGATGCAAATAAATTTGTCTGGGAAAATTTTTCTGTTATAGTATTATATGTCAATGAGTGCAAACGGACAACCTACTTCGCCATTCCAGCAATGGCAAAACTTTTACCCCCCTTACGCGTTTATGCCCGAACAGGATTCTAAGGTGATCGACGCTGTCACAAACACTGAACGTAACTTAACTGCTGGTCACGCCAGCGTAACAAAGGATATTCACCAGACCACTCTTGGTCTGCGTGATGCCATTGAGAAGGGAAACTACGCCAACGGTCACGCCGTTGAGCGCAATTCCAATCTTCTCAGTTCTGCCATTGAGCGTAATGGCGGAACTATTATGACCGCGATTGAGAAGGTCGCGGGTGAGCAGCGCCTCACCACCACCGTCACTGATGCCGCCAGTCGTCAGGCTTATGCGGACAGCGCACGTGATTTGGCAATTGCCATTGAGCGCAACGGAGCTAACGCCGTAAATGCCTCACAGAATGCAAGTGGAACTCTGCTTGGTTCTATTGAGCGAAATGCAGGTGAGGGACGTGTTACCACGGTGACTTCGCAAGGTTTCCTTGATACGAAAATTGCTGATACCCGCCACTCTATTTTGAATGCATTGACTAATTCAACTGGCGAAGTACACGGCGAAATAGTTCAATCTAGTAACATATTATCTAAGGCTATTAATGACAGTGCTTGGGAGACCCGAACTGCATTATCTACCGGATTTTCTGGCATAGTAGTTGGGCAAGAGAAGACTAAGTCGGACTTGTCCAGACAGGCATCTGACCAGTATTCCTCTTTAATGTTGGAGCAGCAGAAGATGGGACAGTTCTTGTCATCCAAGCAGGATAACCATTTCGCAATGACCCAGATGGAAATATTGAAATCCAAGTCCGAGTTGGCTACCCAGTCTGCTCAGCAATTCTCTATTGCTCAGTTGGAGCAACAGAAGTTGTCTGCGCTAGTTTCTGCCCAAATGGCGGAGGCGAAATACGATGCTCTTAAGAATACTCAGGATCTTGGCAAGCAGATTATGGAGTGCTGCTGCTCTCTCAAAGAGAAGAACGACGAAATTGAGAGTAATCGTCTGCGTGATGGTCTCGCCGCTGCAAACAACGACAACAATATGTTGAAGGTGCTTGAACAGGCTAGACAGGGCTCTGGTCCTCTTGGTGCTGGTCTTCTCGGTGCTTACGGTTACCCTGGTGTCGGTCCCTACGGACCTGGCTTCGCCCCTAGTTACAGCGAGGGCTATGGCAACGTGCACGTATATGAGGGACGTGGTCGTCGCAGACATTGCAGACGTTCTCGCTCACGGTCTCGCTCGAGATCTTCCGACCGTTGAGGGTGCGAGGGGCAATTAGATAGTTCCGATAATTCGTGTGCAAGTGATGCTGAATCCTCGTGTTCTTCCAAGTCTTCTAGTTCCTCAGGTTCTTCCAAGTCATCTAGCTCTTCCCGTTCTTCTAGGTCTTCCGAGTCTCATCGTGGTTCTCGGTCTGAATCCAAGTCTGAACCAGATGCAAAGGCTGAACCCAAGTCCGAATCCAAGTCTAAACGGTGTTCCAGTCCAGAACATAAGGATAAACCTTGTGGTATGATAGACCCAAGATGGTTTATACCTGGTCCGCCAGGACCACCCGGACCACCCGGACCACCAGGCAAAAATGGAAAGGACGGTAAGGACGGTAAAGACGGTAAAAATGGTCTTGGGATTGTCGGTTGTAAAGGTGATACTGGCGCTACTGGTCCTACTGGACCAACTGGAAGTCATGGTTGCCAAGGACCTACTGGTATGCAAGGCATTACTGGTCCAACTGGAAATAAAGGTGACACTGGTTCGCGTGGAGCACCGGGTGACCCTGGATTTGATGGAGCAACAGGACCTACTGGTCCGACAGGTCCAATCGGCGTCACTGGTCCAACAGGACCTACTGGTCCGGTAGGCAATACTGGACGAACTGGCGACACGGGTCTAACCGGTCCGATAGGCGTCACTGGTCCAACTGGACCCACTGGTCAGGTAGGCAATACTGGACGAACTGGCGACATTGGTCTAACTGGTCCGATCGGCGCAACCGGCCCGATAGGCATTGATGGTCCAACTGGTCCGATCGGCGCAACCGGCCCGATAGGCATTGATGGTCCAACTGGTCCGATAGGCATTGATGGTCCAACCGGTGCAATTGGTCCGATAGGCATTGATGGTCCGACCGGTCCAACTGGTCCGACTGGTCCGATAGCCTAAGAACTACTAATGGTCCGCAGTCAATTAGTTAAAATAGTTTTATTGTAATCATAGTTATAATAAAACTCTAAGGAGTAAGACGCATTATCGTAATTGACGTCGTTACTTGTGGCATTGGATTGGATGAACTATATAATGTAACCGTTTGGGTCAAAGATGACGTATTAACGACTTGTATCCGACACCCATTCAATACGTTTTCTGCACCAGGCACTTGAACAGTAAAGTCGGCATCTTCTAATAACATTATAAATGTTATACCCGCCTGAGAAAACATCGCATTTACACCAAATGTCCCGCCCGGTATAATACTCGTTGTGTTTTTTATAAATGAAAACTGGCACCTTTCAATCGGACATATCATAATACTCACCATATAGTTACCTGGTTTCCATAACCAAATATCCGGGGAATTGTCAATATGCAAGCAATCGCCAAATAATGCAGAATGTGTATCAAATACAATCGGTTCGTCTACTGATAATACTTGGTCGGTTAAACTATATGCTGTAATAAATGTCTGATATATTAGCCCGTTTGTAATAAACGTATTGCCCGAATCTCCTTTTGGTCCAGTGTACCCTGTGGGTCCAGTCGTTCCATTTAGTCCGTCATTGCCCTGTATACCGGTTGGTCCAGTGGGACCAACATCGCCCGTGTCGCCTTTATTGCCTTGCAGACCAGTTGGTCCTTCGCGACCTTGATCTCCGGTGGGTCCAGTGGGACCAACTTCGCCCGTGTCGCCTTTTGGCCCAGTCATACCTATTTCACCGTTATTACCCTGCAAACCAGCATCACCTTTCGGTCCAGTCATACCAATTTCACCATTTAATCCATTGGGTCCAGTTGGTCCAGTGTCGCCTTTATTGCCTTGCATTCCAGTTGGTCCAATTTGCCCAATGGGTCCAATGTACCCAGTGGCGCCAGTTGGTCCATTGAATACTACTTCTCCTTTCGGTCCTGTGGGACCCATATCTCCCATTGGTCCAGCGGGTCCTGTGGGACCAGTAGGTCCAGCATCATCCATAGAATACTCTATAAATGAGCAATCAATATAGCCAAACAGTCCTGTAAATCCATTATACATTTCTATTCTTAATGGACACGTGCACAATTCTCCATAAAAAAAGATACTATCCGTTAATAGTTTATTACACTTACTACAATATTTTGCACTTATGTTACACGACGTGTCCAGAAGGTTATTGTACGATGTATCCATAACTTTATTGCACGATGTATCCATAACTTTATTGCACGATGTATCCATAACTTTATTGCACGATGTATCCATAACTTTATTGTACGATGTATCCATATACACTAGTATTATATATAATAGACCATATTTTACTAAATGTTGTATTAAATGGCTGCACAGTCGCAGCAAACTGTACAATTGTGATTACATCATCAATAAAAACCATTTTGTAAAGATCACAAAATATTTGTAAATTACAACTGTAATTACAAAATTACAATGTACCAGTAATCAGTATTGTGAAATTGTGATTTTTTGTGTAATATTTGTGGGGACCCAAGCGGTCAATTTAGTTTAGCATCGCAGAAGTATGCCGTCATTGGACAATGAATCCGCCCGTTTATTCATATCGCGATAAACGTGGTCAAATACAATCGTGTCAAATTGGCTTACTAATTGTTTTGACCTAGCAAATAAGTCTTTTAAGTTGGACGAATTTACTTTATATTCTCCTCGCATTTGCTTGATTACTAACATACTATCACCTTTTACTGAAATATGTTTTATATTTCGACCCGCCGCCTCGGTTAGTCCAAGTATCATCCCCGTATATTCTGCCACATTATTTGTTTCTTTATTGCCAACATATACACTAGACGACCAGATTTCTATTTCGTTTTGATATATTACCGCCCCCGCACCCGCCTCTCCCGGATTGCCTTTACTACATCCATCAAAATACAAAGTATATTCCATCGTTGTGTTCCTTATTCGTTATTTATTATACAGTCATACAAAATACTTCAATTTTTTTATTGAAAAAAGAAACAGATGCGTAATGTGGCTTCAATTTTTGTATGCCGATATACTATTATGGAAAATAAGTTTTGTGCCGAGTATATTTGGATCGGCGGCGAGAACGAGTTACGGTCAAAAACACGAGTATTTACCAATTATAATAAAGATGATGGGTTCCCCGATTGGGATTATGAC
>Ga0209770_10001969_pt1 | contig 10388 bp, 7 predicted proteins | sample LauGreSu1BDMLBDD_2_FD_187572 | JGI IMG/M metagenome (GOLD analysis project Ga0209770, IMG submission 187572) | Freshwater lake microbial communities from Lake Michigan, USA - Su13.BD.MLB.DD (SPAdes) (version 2) | ecosystem: Environmental > Aquatic > Freshwater > Lake | place: Lake Michigan, USA...
GAGCTCTGGCTCTGTACCGAGTGCACGAGCAATTTCAAGGCGGCGTTGGTCTCCGTAAGGAAGATTCTTCGCCAACTGATCTGCTCTGTGGTCGATTCCCATAAACTGCAAGAGTTCAAGAGCGCGTTGACGACTCTCCTTCTCTTCACGACGGTTTGAAGGCGTTCCAAAGAGCGCACGAACTAAACCAGTCTTCTTATGAACATCGGTTGCGGTGATGACATTCTCGAGAGCTGTCATATCTCCGAAGAGACGAACATTCTGGAATGTGCGAGCAAGTCCCATCTTCGTTACTTGATGGCGCTTCTTGCCTGCAAGGTTCTCGCCCTTGAAGAGAATTTCGCCAGAAGTAATTGGATAAACGCCTGTCACGACATTGAAGACCGTAGTCTTACCAGCGCCGTTAGGGCCGATGAGCGCACAGATTTCACCTCTGTTGACATGGAAGTTGACCTCATTAAGTGCGGTGATTCCACCGAACTTAATTGTGGTGTTCTTTAGTTCAAGAAGTTTCTCTGACATTACATCGTCCTCTTCTCTTCAATTTTTTCGCGTTTCTTACGCGGCAACAAGCCATCAGGTCTGAGGTTCATCATGATGATAAGCACCAAACCGAAGATGATCTGACGTTCATCTGCAATGAAGCGAATTCTTTCGGGTAGATAGGCGAGAATTGATGCGCCAAGAATGACGCCCCAGATATTTCCCATACCGCCGAAGACCACACATGCCAAGATCAAGATTGAAACTTCGAACTTGAACATATCCGGCGAGATCACCATGACCTTAGATGCATAGATAACGCCCGCTGCTCCACCAATTGCAGCACCGATCACAAATGACCAGAGCTTGTAGACAAGGGTGTTGACTCCCATAAGGGCTGCGACATCTTCATCTTGACGAATTGCTTCCCACGCACGACCTGGGCGACGCACTGTAAATCGGCGAATCATCCAGATGGTCAGGAGAATCATGAAGAGAACTAGCCAGAAGAAGTGTTCTGGGTACATCAAGTTAAATTCAAATCCGAAGATTGTTGGAGGATTTGGAATACCTGCGATTCCGTTAGGTCCACCTGTAGTCGTAAGGTTGAGAGCAACAATACGAATAATCTCACCGAAGCCAAGGGTGATAATGGCCAAATAATCTCCACGAACACGAAGAGCTGGTAGACCAAGGATTACTCCTGAAATCATCGCCATACCCATTCCAACCGGAAGAGCTTGCCAAGTGTTCCACCCGTAAAGTGTGGAGAGAATCGCTTGGGTGTAGGCACCGATGGCGAAGAATGCGATGTAACCCAAATCTAGAAGTCCTGACTTACCAACCACGATATTGAGGCCTAGGGCCATCAATACGAACATACCCACTGGATAAACAAGAACGTTTTCAAATGAGGTAATTGGTGTATTCAAGAAGCTAGTTGGCCCCCAAGAAGGAGCAAATGGAAGTAGTCCGACGAGCACTACAACGGTAATGACAAAGGCGGTACGTACTGGGCGGCTCCAGCCAGACCAGATCTCTGCACCTTTATCGCGAAGATTGAAGTCTTTTAGTGCGCTCATCATGTCCTCGTCTTCTGAACAGCTTCACCAAAGAGGCCATTCGGCTTGAATAGGAGAATAAGAACTAGAACTACGAAGACGGTAACAGCCTTCCATTGAGAACCTAGGATTGCTGAAGCGAATTGCTCCATCATTCCGAGGGCGAGTCCGCCGTAGAAGGCGCCCCGGATGTTTCCGATTCCACCAAGAACAGCAGCGGTAAAGGCGGCAATTCCCATATTGAATCCAACATTGAAGACAGTGTTTTCGTAGACAGTTGTGTAAAGGAATGCGGCGGCGCCTGTTGTGAGGCCACCGATAAGAAATGTCAAAGAAATAACGCGGTTGATATTGATACCCATCAACTTGGCATTTTCTTCTGAGAGAGACACTGCGCGAATAGCCTTACCAAGACGTGATCGGTTAACGAATTGGTCGAGGATTACGAAGATGATAATCGGGGAAACAATTGCCAACATGGTATCGATGCGGAAGTTAGCACCCGCAATCTCACCAAAGCTCCACTTATCGAGTAGACGTGGGGCCGTCTGAGGGCGTGATTCTGTGAACATACGCATGGTCTCCATGAGGAAGATAGAGACGCCAATTGCTGAGATGAGTGAGGACAAAGGAGCTGCGCCTCGCGCTCGGAGTCGTCGGTATGCGACTAACTCAACGAGAACTGCAAGGAGCGCACAAGCAATCATCGAACCAACGAGTGCGATGACAAGCGTGTACACCATTTCAAAACCAGCGAGTGGCTTTGCGGTAACTGGATGGTCGAGTAGCTCGATTTCAACCCAAAGAACTGCAAAGGTTCCGAGCATAAAAACTTCAGAGTTTGCAAAGTTAATGAGTCTAAGTACTCCGTAGACCATCGTGTAGCCAAGGGCTACCAAAGAATAAATGAGGCCGAGCGCTAGTCCTTGTAATACAAGAGACCAGAACTGGGTCGTAACAACTGAAAAGTTCATATCTACCGATCTATGCAAGCCGAGTGAGAGTTATGAAACGTGGCCACCCTCGCATTGCTGCGAAGGTGGCCACGCCTTACTACATATGGAGATTGTTAGAAGCTACGCGATTTACGCGACGCCGTCGTAAACAATCTTTCCACCCTTAACGAGGTATCCACCAACCTGTGCTCCACCGATGATGTCGCCATAACGGTTGAACTTGATTGAAGATCCGCCTGCACCCTTGAAGGTTGTGTTCTTTACGCAGATTTGGATCGCTGCACGAGTTAGCTTGCCCTGCTCGATACAGGTAATGAATACGTTAGCTGCGTTGTATGCAGTTGCTGAGTAGAGACCAGGAACCTTTACGCCTGTGATCTTCTGGAATGAAGCAAGTTCTGCTGCAGTTAGAAGTGAGTCGAAAGGAACGTCAGCTGCTGTGAGGCGAACGCCGTCAGAAGCCTTTCCTGCGAGGTCTGGGAAGTCTGATGTGTTAACACCATCTCCAGCTGCAAGGATGCCTGTGTATCCACCATCGCGAAGAGCCTTGAAGAACTTCGCTGCTTCTGAGGTGTAACCACCGTAGATAACAACGTTAGCGCCTGAAGCCTTCACCTTTGATGCTACTGAAGTCCAGTCAGCAGTTCCGCGTGGAACTGAATCTGTACCTGCTACGCCAATCTTCTTTGCAGAAGGAAGCGCGTACTTGATGAGACCTGCACCGTATGTGGTCTGGTCATCAACGAGGTAGATCTTTGGTGATGAAACACCCTTAGTTGCATAGCGAACTAGTGCAGGTGCCTGGAAACCATCGTGAGCTACGACGCGGTGGAAGATTGGGAATCAACGGTCTGGAGCCTTTGGATCAGTTAGTGATACAGCTGATGCTGAAGGTGCGACCATTGTGAGGCCAGCAGCCTTGTATGCAGGGAATGAGTTACGTGCTTCACCTGAACATGATGTTCCGATAACGCCGATAACTGCCTTGTTAGCAGCAACACCAGGAGCGATGTTTGCAGCAACTGTTCCGTCGCACTGTGAGTCAGCCTTGATCATGTTGATCTTTACAGCTGGGTTCTTTGCGTTGTAAAGCGCGATTGCAAACTCTGCGCCAGGCAATTGATCCTGACCGAGCTGTGCATCTGGACCTGTTAGTGGACCCTGAAATGCAAGTGTTACAGATGTTTTCTTAGCAGCGCTTGCTGGTGATGAAACAACTACGCCTAGTGCCATAGTTGTTGCAGCAGCAATAGCAAGACCGCTTACGATCTTCTTATTCATGTATTGCCTTCCTGTTTTTTCATGCTTGTGTCCCGGGACAGGGAGGCATGAAGAGTAATGCTCAACCTGCGCTTGAGACAAGGCGAAAGCCGCTTTTTCTCCGCCCAGGAGATTACTTTTTGATTACGAAATAAGGGGCCATGAACTGCTCAAATGCGGTCCCGAGCGGCCTATTTATCGAGGGCGGCCTCTGGCGAGATAACGGCGTGGGCGACCTCTTTCATGGTCAACCTTCTATCCATGGCAGCTCGCTGAATCCAAGAAAAAGCCTCAGGTTCGGAGAGGTTGAGGGCCTTCATCAAGATTCCTTTGGCTCTATCAATAATCTTCCGGGTCTCAAGGCGCTCATGTAAATCCGCGACTTCTTCTGCCAAAGATCTCATCTGGGTATGCCGACTGATGGCAATCTCAATAGCGGGTACGAGGTCACCGATAGTAAACGGCTTGACCACATAGGCCATCACGCCAGCATCACGAGCTCGTTCGACTAGTTCGCGTTGGCTAAAGGCAGTCAACATCAGAACAGGTGCGATGGAAATTATTTTCTCTGCAGCCGATATGCCATCAAGAATTGGCATCTTTACATCCAAGATTGCGAGATCCGGCTTATGTTCGGTTGCAAGTGCAATGGCTTCTTCACCATTAGATGCCTGTGCAACTACTGTGTAACCAGCCTCTTGCAACATTTCCACTAAATCCATGCGGATAAGCGCTTCATCTTCAGCAACCAAGATTCGAACAGGTGTAGCACCTGTCTGGGTTGTTGCGTCGATGCTCATGTGCCTCGAGTCGGATTCGAACCGACACTATGCAGTGTTTGAGACTGCCCTCTCTACCGTTGGAGTACCGAGGCGTGTACCAATCCTAAGGCAAGGCCCTCAAATAAGAAAAAGGAGAAGAGTGGAAGGGCTTGAGATGGTTAGCTTTTGCGATAGGCAGCGGCGACACCGTTTACGGCATCTCCGACTTTGTGTACACGCATCGCATTGGTTGAACCCGGAATCCCAGGAGGTGATCCAGCGACAATCATGACTAGTTCACCCTCATTGGCGCGTTTGCCATCGAGGAGCATTTTATCTGCCTGCAAAACCATCTCATCCGTGTGCTTGACCATTGGTGTTACCAAAGATTCCACGCCCCAAGAAAGCGCTAGACGATTGTACGTACCCTCTTCTGGAGTGATTGCAAGAATTGGAATTGGTGAGCGCAGACGGCTAATTCGTCTAGCAGAGTCTCCTGATTGCGTGAAGGTAACGAGGAACTTTGCTCCTACAGTGGCGCCAACTTCAGAGGCTGCTTTCGTGATTGCGCCACCTTTAGTTCGAGGCGCTGTCATCAGTGGGCGGATACGTTCTAGACCAAGTTCTTCTGTTCGTTCAATGATGCGTGCCATTGTCTTAACAGCTTCAATAGCGAATTCACCAACAGAGGTTTCTCCAGAGAGCATCAGCGCATCTGCGCCATCGAGTACTGCGTTGGCGCAGTCGGTGGCTTCAGCGCGCGTTGGGCTGGAATTAGTAATCATGGAATCGAGCATCTGGGTTGCAACAATGACCGGTTTTGCTGCATCGCGAGCTAGCTCAACGCAACGCTTCTGCACCATAGGCACATCTTCAATCGGAAGTTCTACTCCTAGGTCGCCGCGCGCAACCATGATTCCATCAAATGCTTCAACGATCTCAACGAGATTGGCAACAGCTTGAGGTTTTTCGATTTTTGCAATAACAGGAACGCGGATACCGACTTCATCCATGATGGCATGTACATCTTTGATGTCTGCAGCGTTTCGCACAAAAGAGAGCGCAATAAAATCTGCACCTGCGCGAAGTCCCCAGCGAAGGTCATCTTCATCTTTTTCAGACATGGCTGGAACAGATACAGCAACTCCTGGAAGATTGATTCCCTTGTTGTTGCTGACAAATCCTGGCTGGATGCACTTGGTGACAACGTCGTTGCCCTTGACTTCAACTACTTCAACGGTGACCTTGCCATCATCGATAAGAATGCGATCTCCGGCTTTGCAATCCCCCGGTAGACCTTTGTAAGTGGTTCCGACGCGCTCTTTAGTTCCGGGAACATCATCAGTTGTAATTGTGAAGATGTCGCCACGAACTAATTCGTGTGGACCATTTTCAAAGCGCGCCAAGCGAATCTTTGGACCTTGTAGGTCAACCAATACCGCAATCGCCTTACCTGACTCTTTGGCAGCAGCGCGAACTCGATCAAGGCGACCTTGGTGCTCTTCATAAGACCCGTGCGAAAGGTTAAGGCGCGCCATATTCATGCCTGCGGCAATAAGTTCACGTACCTTTTCGGGTGATTCAACTGCAGGACCAAGTGTGCAAACTATCTTCGCGCGGCGCATGTGCCTACCTTATCTATAGAGAGTGGGTACTAACGAGTTCTAAACCATCAGTGGTCGAGTGGTTGGTTCAATTGGCGAATGTAGTTGCGTTTCGCCGGTCAGATAACGATCTACTGCTGCAGCTGCTGAGCGGCCTTCGGCAATAGCCCACACAATGAGTGACTGACCGCGACCAGCATCGCCGGCAACGAAGATTCCTTCTTCACTGCTCTGGAAGTTTTCATCGCGTGCGATATTTCCACGTTCATCGAGCTTGACCTCAAGTTGGTCGATAAGTGCCGACTTTTCAGGTCCGGTAAAGCCCATGGCAAGGAATACAAAGTCAGCAGGAAGTTCTTTCTCTGTGCCAGGCACTGGTTCAAACTTGCCGTTCTCAAACTTTGTTTCAACAATCTTGAGCGCTTTGAGATTTCCTTGCCCATCTCCCACGAACTCTTGGGTGCTGACAGAGAAGACACGGTTATCAAGTTCTTCATGCGCGCTAGAGACGCGATAAATCATTGGATATGTTGGCCAAGGTTGTGAAGATGGTCGCTCTTCTGTTGGGCGAGGCATGATCTCAAGTTGTGTCACGCTGGCAGCGCCTTGGCGAACAGATGTACCCAAACAATCCGCACCAGTATCTCCGCCACCCAAGATGATGACGTGCTTACCGGCAACGTTAATTGGAGACACTTCAATCTCACCGAGCGCTTGTTTATTTCCCCATGGCAAGAACTCCATCGCCTGATAGATGCCCTTGTTGTCACGACCTGGAATTGGAAGATCACGCCACTGAGTGGCGCCAACGGCCAATACGACTGCGTCGTACTTAGCGCGTAAATCTGATCCAGTGAGTTCAACACCAACATTTACTCCTGGACGGAATCGTGTGCCTTCTTGCTCCATCTGTGCAAGACGTCGATCGAGAATGTGCTTCTCCATTTTGAATTCGGGAATTCCGTAACGAAGGAGCCCGCCAATTTTCTCGGCGCGGTCATAGACAGCAACTGTGTGTCCGGCTCGAGTAAGTTGTTGCGCAGCCGCAAGACCAGCAGGACCGGAACCGATGACAGCAACTGTCTTTCCTGATAAACGATCTGGGGCAAGTGGCTTTACATTGTTGGCATCGAAGGCTTCTTCAATTGTGCGAAGTTCAACCTGCTTAATGGTTACTGCATCACGATTGATACCAACTACGCACGCTGTTTCGCATGGCGCCGGGCAGAGACGACCTGTGAACTCTGGAAAGTTGTTGGTGGCGTGAAGGCGATCAATCGCTTCGACCTTGTCTCCACGGTAGATGAGGTCATTCCACTCAGGGATGAGATTTCCGAGTGGACACCCTGAATGGCAGAACGGAATACCACAATCCATGCAACGACCAGCCTGCTTCTGCAGATGTTCAAACGATTGTGGTTCGTAAACTTCTTTCCAATCCTTGATGCGCACATCAACAGGTCTGCGCTTTGGAGTCTCGCGCGGAGTTGTCATAAATCCTTTTGGATCAGCCATTTGCTACAACCTCCATAACATATTCATCAACCGGTAGACCTTCGCGATTTGCCTTCTCGATTGCTGCAAGAACGCGTGCATAGTCGCGTGGCATGATGAGTGAGAAGCGAGTTACCTCGGTCTCCCAATTCTTGAGCAAAAGCGCAGCCACTTCAGAGCCAGTTTCGACATGGAAAGAAGAGACTATGGAACGAAGAACTTCGCGTTGATCTGCTGGAACAGCAAGAACATCAACCATTTCAGTATTGACGATAGCTGTATCAAGATCGAGAACAAATGCTCGACCACCAGACATGCCAGCTGCAATATTGCGCCCTGTTGCGCCGAGAATGACAGCAGTTCCGCCTGTCATATATTCAAGTGCGTGGTCACCCACACCTTCGACAACTGCCGTTGCCCCTGAGTTACGAACGCAGAAACGTTCACCAACTAGGCCACGGATAAAGATTTCTCCTGAAGTTGCACCATATCCAATGACGTTTCCGGCAATGACATTTTTCGCGGATGCGAAAGTTGCCTTTTCATCTGGGCGAACAATGACGCGTCCTCCAGAAATTCCCTTACCAACGTAATCATTGGAGTCACCGTAGAGGCGGACGGTCAATCCTTGCGGGATAAAGGCGCCAAGAGATTGTCCTGCGGATCCATGCAGAGTGACATCGATTGTGCCAACAGGCAGACCTTCTGCACCATAGCGGCGAGTGATTTCAGCGCCCAACATTGTTCCGACGGTGCGGTTTACATTTCGTACTGGTAGATCGATGCGGACAGGCTCTTTCTTCTCAAGCGCTGGCTTTGCCAAATCAATCAAAGTGTTATCAAGAGCTGCAGCTAAGCCGTGATCTTGAACTGTGGTGCGATGCAGAGGTGAATCAACGTCTGGGCGAACAAGAAGTGGTGAAAGATCTAAGCCGCTTGCTTTCCAATGATCAACTGCTGCCTTGGTATCGAGGTATTCGACATGACCAACAGCTTCGAGCAAGGTGCGAAAGCCAAGGGAGGCCAAGATTTCGCGAACTTCTTCAGCGATGTATTCGAAGAATGTTTCAACAAACTCTGGCTTACCGGTGAACTTCTTACGAAGCTCCGGATTCTGTGTCGCTACTCCCACTGGGCAGGTATCCAAATGGCAGACGCGCATCATGATGCAACCTGAGACCACGAGAGGAGCAGTTGCAAATCCATACTCTTCGGCACCGAGAAGCGCAGCAATAACAACATCGCGGCCAGTCTTTAGCTGACCATCTGCTTGAACCACGATGCGATCGCGAAGTCCGTTGAGCAGAAGAGTTTGTTGAGTTTCGGCAAGACCGAGCTCCCAAGGAGCTCCAGCGTGCTTCAGTGATGTCAGCGGTGATGCACCAGTTCCGCCATCGTGCCCCGAGATCAGAACGACATCGGCATGAGCCTTTGAAACACCAGCGGCAACTGTGCCGACGCCGACTTCAGCTACCAGCTTTACGTGAACGCGGGCATCTTTATTTGCATTCTTAAGATCATGAATCAATTGAGCTAAATCTTCAATTGAATAAATATCGTGGTGAGGTGGTGGTGAGATGAGTCCAACGCCTGGCGTAGAAAAGCGCGCCTTAGCGATCCACGGATACACCTTATTTCCAGGGAGCTGTCCGCCTTCACCTGGCTTTGCTCCTTGTGCAATCTTGATCTGAATATCAGTGGCGTTAATCAAGTAATTACTTGTTACGCCAAAGCGTCCTGATGCAACCTGCTTGATGGCAGATTTCTTTGAATCTCCATTAGCAAGCGGGATATAGCGAACTTCATCCTCGCCGCCTTCGCCAGTGTTGGATTTGCCGCCCAATCGGTTCATGGCGATTGCCAACGTTTCGTGGACTTCTTGCGAAACAGAACCGTATGACATCGCTCCCGTTGAGAAGCGCTTCACAATCTCTGAAATTGGCTCAACTTCATCAATTGAGATTGGCGCACGTTCTCCCTCTTTAAACTGGAAGAGTCCGCGCAGAGTCATCAAAGTCTTGCTCTGATCATTGACCTTTGAGGTGTAGCGTTTAAAGATGTCATAACGCTTATTGCGAGTGGAGTGCTGAAGCGCAAAGACAGTCTCAGGGTTAAATAGATGCGGTTCGCCATCGCGACGCCACTGATATTCGCCGCCTACTGCAAGACGTTTCGCCCCTGGGATTTCTCCTCCAACTGGATAGGCAAAGTGGTGTCGCTTAATTGTCTCTTCAGCGATGACATCGAGGTCAACTCCCCCAAGACGTGATGTGGTTCCGACGAAGAATTCATCGACAACATCTTGAGCTAAACCAATTGCTTCAAATACCTGCGCACCTGTGTAGGAGGCAATAGTTGAAATTCCCATCTTTGACATCACCTTAAGGACGCCCTTACCGAGGCCCTTGATGACATTGCGAACTGCCTTTTCAGGAGTAATGCCGGTGATCACGCCTTGATTTACTAAATCTTCTGCGGTTTCCATAACCAGATATGGGTTTACCGCGGCAGCTCCGTAGCCAATCAAAAGCGCAACATGGTGCACTTCGCGAACATCGCCAGCTTCAACAACGAGACCCACCTTGGTGCGAGTCTTCTCGCGGATTAAGTGGTGGTGCACTGCCGCTGTGAGTAGGAGTGATGGAATAGGGCAATCTTCAGCATCGCCATCACGATCAGAGAGCACGATGATGCGCGCGCCCTTTGCAATTGCAACTGAGACTTCGCGCTTAATCTCTTCGAGACGAATGCGCAGAGTATTTCCATCGC
>Ga0209770_10001970_pt1 | contig 10387 bp, 16 predicted proteins | sample LauGreSu1BDMLBDD_2_FD_187572 | JGI IMG/M metagenome (GOLD analysis project Ga0209770, IMG submission 187572) | Freshwater lake microbial communities from Lake Michigan, USA - Su13.BD.MLB.DD (SPAdes) (version 2) | ecosystem: Environmental > Aquatic > Freshwater > Lake | place: Lake Michigan, USA...
TAGGTGATACTTAAGTATACCATTGCCCAGAGAGGGCTGTCAACTACCGTCAATAATGACTAATTAGCCTTTTTGTCTACCGTCTTAAACGCATCATTGATTTCTGCCAATGTGAGTTTTCCATCGTCCAAAAAAGCCCTTGCCAGTCTTTCAATGACTGTTGCTACGCCTAATAGTCCTGCTAAGAATACTGCCTGAACTGTGTCAATTCCAACTACTGCTCCAGCACCAAGTACTGATAGACCAGATGCTGCAAAGACTGCGACAATACGCATGAGGATATTAGTGATTGCCTTTTGTGGGTGCTCCTTCTTAGGAGGCTCTACTACCTTTTTAGTTGCCATATTTAGTCCTCCTTTCTTAGCGGGATTGTAATTAGCCAGATTACTGTGGTTGCAAGTACTGCAATACCAACAATGTCTCTTGCTGATCCCGTCAAAGTTAGCCATGCTATGAAGAAGCCAAGGAGGGTAAAGGCTTGTGCGATTATCTCCACCCCTGCATCTTTTAGCCATGTGAAGAATCCCTTCACAACCTTTGTTATTATTTTCATATTACCTCCTCATCCCAATCATTACGTTTGCAATCTGTGAAACAATGATTACTGGGATAATGACTTCCTGGGCTTTCTCTCTCTGATCGTCTGTCATGTCCATACCCAACTCAGAGAAATTAGATAGGAGTTCTGTAACATCCACTTCAAATACTGCTCCAAGTGGGTCTGCTAAGAATGCTTCTGTTTGTACTTCTGTTGTTGCATCTGCTAACGTAAATGGCATTGGGGTATCTCCTGCATCATCTGCTCTACCTGCGAACTCAACAAATGCTGCTGCAACTGCAGGATCTGATTTCATTGCCTCTGCTACCTTTGCAACTTCTGATGTAGAGATACCAAGGTCTGCTGCAACTTCTGCTTTTGCTTCTTGTGTTAAAGACTTAAGTGTTTGACTTACTGCTGCTGTTTGCTCTACAGAAAGTTTAACTAATTTATTATCCTTGCTTGTAAGGTTTGCAATAACGCCAGACAGGTCTTCTGAATTTCCTGTACCCTTTTGTGGGATAAGTGCTGCTAACTCTGCATCCTTAATTGCTGGATCAATATTTTCTGCTGGCTTAAAGTCTGGTCTTGGAAGTGGCTTAGGCTCTGGAGAAGGCTCAACAGGAGGCTCTGGAGATGGCTCTGGCTTTGGTTCAGGGCTTGGGGCATGGGTAGGCTTAGGTTCTTCTGGCTTGGTGGGCTCAGGCTTTGGATCTTCTGGTTTTGTAGGTTCTGGCTTAGGATCTTCAGGCTTCGTTGGCTTTGGTTCTGGCTGGGTTGGCTTTGGGCCAGGTTCTTCTGTAGCAGTATTGTTTGTTGGCTTTGGCTCTGGCTTTTCTGTTGGTGGTGGTGAAGGCTTTGGCTTCTCTGGTTCAACTGTTGGCTTAGGTTCTGGTTTAGGCTGGTTTGCTGCAGCATTGGCTGCTGCTTGGGCAATTGCTCTTTGAATTTCTCTTTGTGACTGCTCATCATAGTAACGCCATGCGTCATCAATTGCACTATTTACATCATTGACTGCATTATTAAAATCATTTATGGCATTATTCTTTTCAGACAAAGCATCTTCTGTATCATTTACTGCGTTATCATATTCAGATTCTTTATTAGTTAATGTTTGATTTAATGAGTTTAGTTCTGAAACGGCCTGATTATATACACTCAGTTTGTCATTATATTCTGACAAAACATTGTTATAATCTTGTTGTGCTGCATTCTTGATAGCAAGTGCTTGATCATAAGCATTTAATTGTTCCTGTGTTGGTCCAGATCCAGATGAAAATGTATTTAAGTTACAACTAAAATTTTGTCCCCATACTCTTGGCTCTCCAGCATAGTCGCAGCCTGCACCAGTCATTCCACCAGGAATTGTCCAGCCAAGATGATAAGATCCTGGGCCTCCTCCGTTATACCACCAAATTTCTACATCTAAAGTCTTATCTTCGCTTACATCATATACTGGAGACCAAGCACTCCATCTTGCACCCTGCTCTACCCAATTGCTAACAGCAAGTTGTCCATCAATATACATTTTAAAACCATCGTCTGTGTACCCTGCAAATGATACTGTTGTAAACCATGAGGGCACTGTAATTCTTCCAGTAAATTTAACTACTATATCTTCATACCTGTTACCACAAACTGGAAGGTACATAGCGTTTGAGTTCCAAGTGCCAGAACAAATAACAGAATCTGGCACTGCTATGCTTGGCCAAACCCTTGCTAAGTTATATACTGTGTATTGAAGCCCTGCTCCTCCAGAAGATTGCATATTTGATTGGGCTGTTTGAAGATTAATGTTGGCTATACTAAGAGCATCCTGTGCGTCATTCTTATCCTGCAATGCATCTTCTTTGTGGTCAAAAGCAAGTTCTACTGTTACGGTCTGGCCATCTACATTTGACTGGGCAAGATCTACTTCTTCTAAGGCTAGTTCTTCTGCTTCTATTGCATCCTCGTAGTATTCTTGAGCAGCATCTCTTACATCCCGCAGATTTTTAGCATACATAAACTTGTTCTCTGCTATGTCAATCATGCCTATTAGACCATCTTTATAGTCTAATTTCTCTACTGCGCTATTGAGGTTTTCGATCTGCTTGGCTGCAACAGTTAATGGATCATCAGAATGGGCTTCTTGGGGGGCAATAAGTAGCCAGCCAAAGGCTAAGGTTGTGGCTGTTACTATTCGTAGTAGTCGTTTGATTTACCTTTCCCCCTTGCAGACTGATGTCTGATAGGATGATTATACCATTTTATTGCACAAAAAAGGGGCTACCGTAATTGGTAACCCCTTTAATGTTGGACGAATTACTTAAGCAAAGCAACCTTTGCCTTTGGGTTCTTCTTGTTCCATTGAAGAGCCAACTTGTTGAATGCAGCCTTTACAGACTTAAGTGCAGCAGCGTTATCTGCTGTCAACTTAGCAATCTGTGCATCCTTTGCAGCAAGTGCTGCATCAGAAGCGACCTTTGCATCAGCAAGTGCCTTAGCAGAAGCAGCCTTTTCAGCAGCAAGAGCAGCAGCAGATGCTGCCTTCTCTGTTGCGATTGCAGCAGCAGCATCAGCGTTAGCCTTTACAACTGCAGCATCTGAAATTGCCTTTGCAGCAAGTGCTGCATCCTTTGCAGCCTTTTCAGCAGCAAGTTCTGACACTAGATCACGAACTGCAATTTCTGCAAATGGTGCTAGTGCACGAGCAGGTAGTCCAACTACATCTGCAGATGTTGCATCTGTTGAAGTTGTTGGAGCAAATGTGATTAGTGAGCGTGTTCCAGTTGTTGGAAGTGTTGCCTTAAATGTAGCAACTCCAAAGTCTGAAAGTGTAGCACCAGTTGTTGCTGTTGCTGTATCTAGTGTTGCTGTTGAAGCAAATACTGTTGCAGTAATTGACTTACCTGATACCTTGTTACCAAATGTATCTGTTGCAGTTACTGTGATATCCTGCTTTGTTCCAGCAGCACCTGATGTAGGTGCAGATACTGTTAGTGTGTTAATCTTACCAGCAGTTCCCTGTACATAGTATGTAAGTGTTGTTCCGCCGTTGTTGATTACAACTGTACCAATTGCTGTTGTCTTTGTGTAGACATAAAATGTTGCTGTTGTTCCTGTACCAGTTGCAACTGTCAAAGATGATGATCCTGATGTTGCTCCTACTGGTGCAGCAGTTGTGTGTAGTGCAGACACGATTGTTGCGTTTGTTGCAGTTACAGAAACGTTTGTTCCTGTGTCAACTGTTGCGACGAACTTTAGTGCGTCAGCAGCGTCAACAGAGTTGTCTGCAGGGACTGGCAATGATGCAGGTGTAGCGATTGCTGATGCTGTAGTGTTTGCTACAGAATCCAATGATACAGCGACTGTCATTACAGCAGCACTTGCAGGTGTTGCTACGATTGTGCCCAGAGTCATGGCTGCAACCATGGCTAGTGCGATTTTCTTGAATGAATTCATTCGATATTCTCCTTGTTTATAGTGTTTTTAGTCTGTCCAAATAATCTTTTATATCTTCTATTTGGCTAGGTTTATATTGTATCACATTACGACTATCCAGGTCAAATTGCTCTTCTGGAGTCTTTGGTCTGTCTTTAAAGGTATGAACCTCTACTTCAGTGTCTATATTTTTTGGAGTATGTGATATTGCCCCAAATATTGCTCCACACACAGCATCAGCCAAGTCCTTTGACTTTTTGCGTGGGTGGTCAACTCTATCATTTTTCATAATCTTTAACTGTGTTAGTTCATCAAATAATAAATCAATTGCAGGCATAGCAAGCCTTTCCTCATACACAAGCATAGCCATATCCTCATAGTGCTTCTTAGCAACAGAAACAGTATCAGTCTTCATTCCAACCTGTTTCAATTCATTTTGGATATCGAATGATTGCCAACGGTCGAACGAAACCATCCCAATATCAAACCCTATTCTTCTAAGGTTCTGAATCCACTGCTTAACTTCTGAAAGATTAACTGGGCCTTCAATCTTTGGTTCCCACCACGCTACTGCATCTACTACTACAATTGGTGCTACTTGCTCATAGTTATTAATTACTTGTATGTTTACCCATTTTTCTACATGAGCAATAGCGACAGCACACTTATCGTGCTTTTGTGCAAGGTCAGCATGAACATAGTACTTTTTTGTTGGGTCTGGCTTAAATGATTCATCAAACCTTTTAAATGTGTCTACTGGATTTCTTAATGTCATACAGGCTCTTACCTTTTCAACCTGCTTAAAAAATGCATCTGAAGCAAATGTTGGAACACATGCAAAGCGCATCATTGCATCTCCAAGGTCTGTCATAAATGCAATCATAAAATCATCAATCTTACGAGTAGGGTTTACTTCCCATGTAGGTCTCTTTAGTGCAAATACTCCTGGGTACTTGTATGAAAGGATCTGATCTTCATCCCAGGAAATTTCAAACGAGTTGTCTGGGCTATCTTCTGGAAGTAGTGGGTTGATAGTAAACTTGTGTGTTCTTTCAATAACTTCCTTCTCAGCAATAACATCATCATACTTTTCTGAAATAAAATCTCCTGGATATCTTGGGAATGAAAGCAAAACAACCTTGCCTAAGTCAGGAAAGCGAGAGTCTACTGATCCACGGAAAGCCTTATAGATATTATCAGCGGTCTTACCTTGCTCGTTACCTGTTCCAACCTCAGATGCAAAGCCAGAGATCTCGTCAAGAACTGCAAGAAGAAGGTTCAAACCCTCATGCGATTCACGCTCTGAGTGGCCAGAGTATACTGTGATAGATTTATCAAACTCAACTGAGTCTGCCTTAGCATTATACTTTCCTGCAAACCAAGGTGATCTTTCAATTTTTGATTTAAAACCCTTAAAGAAAACATTCTTTGCTTGTTGAGCGTTAATAGCCACGTTAATAAGGTCAATAGCATCTCCAGATGGCTTACCAAAGTACTTTGCTGGATCCTTTAAACATAGAAGTTTGTATACAATGTATGAGCAGGCTACTGTTGATGTAAAGTCTTTTCCAGATCCCTTTCCAAGTTGGAGAATAATTTCGTTTTTTGTATACTTGTTATAGTACTGAGTTCCCTTTTCTTCCCCCATTAAATTTATAAGATCTTCTTTACGGTAGATCTGGCTCATGGCTTCTACAATATCATACTGGATATCAGACAGTGGTGGCTGCCCAAGGTACGCTTCGCCCTCAACAAATGTTCTTGCATCTACTGGAGTTTCTTCAAAGTGATCATCTTGAAGTGCCTCAAGAAACTCATTGAACATCGTGGACAACTGTAATCACCTCGTTGTCTTTTGCAAATGAAGAAAGCCTACGCATAATCTCATCACGAACCTGTGGGTATTCAGAAGCAATATCCTTTAATATAGAGACAAGAACTTCTTGACGACGTTCAATCTCAATCATTTCTTCTGCAAGTTCTTTGTTCTCAAGAAGACCAGCCTTTTGTAGCATATCAATTCTCTTAGACTCAATATCCATAACAAGTTTAATGGCTGCAGTCTTTGCGCTAAGATTGTTCGTCATTGATGCTTCATCAATAACTTCATATGTACGAGACACCAACTTACTGTAGTGTGTGTCAGCAGCAGCAAGTGCCTCTTTAGCACGAGCACGGATAGCATCATTAGCAGATGCCATAACTTTCCATTCATTTATAAGTGTTACAACTCTTTGTCTTGGTATTGAAAGTTGCTTAGAAATTACAGTTGGGTCATTGCCTTTTAGATACTCTTCTACTACTTGATTTACTTGATCAAGGTGCTTAACTAGATCATCTTCAGTTGACATATTTTCCCTCTAGCCTATTAATCTCATCCTTGATATAAAAGATTGCTTTCTCAAGATCTTGTATTGTTTTTGCCTCATCTTTGAGTCCTGCTCTCCACAAATACTTAAAGGCATTACCAATATTAAAATTACGGTGGCGAGTTATCTCAATGCACTCAATACCAGATGGGTCTGAAGTGTAGTGTAATGGATTGTTAACTTGATCAACTGTTATGTTTAAGTTATCACTCATCGTCTGTTTCCCAATCAAATGCTTCTGGAATTCCTTTTAGTGCAGCAAACGCAAATGCAAAACCAACAGTACCTGCTACAGCAAGTGCTACCAACGCTTTTTCAACTTTACTCATCGTTTCGACCTCCTCAATCCAAACTTAGCAAGGTATACGTAAATAGTCTCTAGACTAACTCCGCACTCCTTTGCAATCTCTTCTGGAGTCTTCTTGTCCATAAGATATCTCTTACGCATAAAAGCCTCGCTTGTATATAGTTTAGCAGCCATGGTGCTATTTGTCAACTCCAATTGCTTTCCCCCAGTTTTTTAGAGCCCAGTGCCCAATACCACAAGCATCTGCGACATCGTTATCAGTAATAGTTCTATCATAGATTGTATTAATAAACCTTATAGTTCTTTCTTTACGAAGGTTTCTTTCGTAGGTTTTGTACCAAGAAACAGACTTGCCAGGATTCTGTGATCGAATATAGATTTGTTCATCTTTAGATATTTTTTTATTACCTATGTAGTTCTGCCAAGTAATTGGTGAAACTTTTCCAATTATCCTTGTTCCAGACTGTCCTGCTGATCCAAGAATTGCTCCTTGAACTAACGCAAGATCTGCAGCAGTCTTAGGGCTATTCATAAAGACGGTGTGCTCAATAATTATTGCTTCAAATCCACCGTATATATCAAAAAATGCTTTTACCTTTTTACCAGCATCCATAACTTTTTCATATACATCATTGCCTTCGAAGTTAATTTTTCCCACTGACTCAAGGTCATCTCCAGAAAATAATGCAAAGGCAAGGCTGTTTGTACTAGCATCAATAGCGCAAATTTTATGTGGCTTTACCTCTAGGCCCCACTTATTTTTTACCATTTGTTTTTCCTTTTATTTCTTTAATTGCTTTACTTACTGCGTCTGGGTTTACTGCACAAGAAGAACATATTGCCTCATCGTTGTATATGGAAAGAGGCAAAGAGCAAGATTTGCAAAGCCTTGTCTTCCCTCTTCTTTTTTGTCTTTTTGAGTGTAGATATCTTTCAGCAATTTTTTCTTTTGTTGCTAAATCTCTACACTCTGCAGAACAGTATATTTGATAAGATACTGTTTGCTCAAATTGATTATCGCACCATTTACAGTTCTTCACCGAGAATCTCCAAGGGTGCTATTTTTAACACGCCTGGTCCTGCAGACTCACATGCTTTTTTAATTGGGCATGACTTGCATATCTTGGAGTTTGATCTGTAGTTTTTGTTTGGCAGGGTTCTATCTTCCCATGTCTTTCGAACTAGTCTCATCCAATCAAATGCCTGGTCTACCCACCGACGGTAATGATCGTTTACATCTACAGGTATCAAAAGAAGTTCATGATTATTTTTATTTTCATAAATCATGACACCTGTTGGTTTCTTTAAGATCTTCATATAAATAAGCAACTGCATTAAATGGCCGTTCTTGGCCTTGCCTGATGCTTTTCTATATTCAAACCCTTCGTTCATCATTGTTTTTATTTCACCAATGAGTTCTTCTCCTTGCCAGTTAAACATGACATCCCCATATCCGAAGATTGGAGGATCTTGATTTGTAATCTTAAACTCTGTAGTGGCTTCGTTATTTTCATCACGGAAAACCTTAACAATGCCAGCGTTAAGCATTGCATTTTGAATTCTTGCATGTGACAATGTTCCTGCAGTCATATTTGCTGATGCGTATGCATCTGCATTATCTTCAAATATCTGGCCATCAAATGCAAGGTACCAATATCTAGCACACTCACCATGACCGTAGGCAATGGTTGATGGCGCAAAAGTCTTCTTGGTTGTATGCTTATCTACACGAGTAATCGTGTATCCTTCTTTAATCTTTGCTTCAAGTCCCGCTATATCCATGCGATGAATTGGTTTTTCTTCTGGCTTTATCATTACAGTATGCAGCAAATTCTTTGTCATTATTTCTCGTTTCTGTTAGTATAAGTATAGCAGATTAGCGTGTTATATATTTCAGTGCAGAAACAAGATTGTTAATTGATTCTGCTGCTGTGTAATAAAGATTTTTCTTACCACGATCTGACTTATCAACATTAGCCATCCAAGTTGCTTTAAAAGCCATCTTTGCTGCTATTGCTTGAAGTCTTACTATCTCTACTGTAGCCACATTGAGAGGAATGTCTGGCTTAATAATGATCTTAGCAATAAATGTAAGTGCTGTAGTTAGTTCTTCATCTTCCATATAGTCTGCAATTTCTGCAAGACCGTTTACCATATCTATTGTAGTAACTTCATTTTGCATTTAGTTTCCTTTGTTAAGAACTTTAAAGTTTGTTAGCGCATCCTCTTTTTCAAAAAAATCTTTATTGTACTGTGCAAATACTGGATCTGCTTGCCAGGTTGCGAGTCTTACTTTTCTTTTTTCTGGATCACGAGAAACATCATTTAAATTTTCATAATCTTCTCTTGTTGAAAAATGCATTGTCAAAACTTCAGTGATATCTCCTTCTTTAAAGAACACGGGCTCTCTCCAGTGTACCTGACCAGCACCCCAGAATACAAGAAGATCACCGTACTCAAGATTAAAACTTTCACCCTCAATGACTATTGGCCAATCAATATTTTTATGTAGTTGATAGTCTAAAGTCAATTTTGTAAAATAATTATCTGAATCGTAGTGTACTGGTAATTTTGGATTTGTTGAGCCATCATGCTCTTTAGTATAACTTAGATAACTGTTGTGAGACATAAAAACTTCCTCTCCAACCATCTTTGATGCAAAAGATTCAAGTTTGAACTGTATGCTTAGCGGATACATAAGTTCTATTTGCATTCTAGATAACTCTGGGAGAATAATTGGAGAGTGGAATGCTGATAAATCTTTAGAGTTTTTTTGGTATTTTACTATTGCAAGCATTACCTCTATTTCTTCTTCTGTGAAGAAGCCCTTTATGATGTGTGGTGTTATTGCGTTTTTCGGTGCGTGTCCTGTGTCCATAATACTATTATACACTATCCTCTGAAAGTTGTTCTAAAATACTCATTTCAATTATAGCAAGTCTCACCTTTGCGTTACCCTCGCCAAGCACGACGACTATGGCTGGATCTTTGCCGTTCTTCATGGCATCAGTAGTGGCCTTTGCCCAAACCTCTTTGTTTAAAGTAAAGGACTTGCCAACCTCTTTAAAGTCTACAACAAAGTTCTTCCAAGAAGCATCTCCCTTTTGAGTGTTTCGTCCAGAGTTCTTGTGCTGCTTGGCACCCATTCTCTTAGACTCACTCTTCTCTGTCATTGCCCTTGTATTTCTGCTTACCAAACTTAACACTACTTATGTGCTTGCTTGGACACATCCATGTTGCTGTTTTTGTTTCTGGATAAAGTCTTAGAGATCTTACTTCTACCTTACATTCATGGCATACAAACTTGCCGTGATAAACTGTAAAACTACCCATTTAGTTTATCCTTGATTGACTGTTGCAAATCAAGATCCTCCCTTACACGATTAACAAATGCCTCTTTACCCTGGACTTTTGAGCCGTCTGGAAGGATGTACCAAGCACCTGTGCGTTCTACAATGCCGTTTAGTTCAGCAGTAGTAACAAGATCGCCGATGGTGTCAAGACCAATATCATCACCTCTAAAATAAAAATCATACTCGCCAGATTGAAACCCTGGGGAGGTTTTTGAGAACTGTAGTTCCCACTTAATAGTTCTACCAATTTTTTCTTCAATTAATTTATCCCCTACCTTGATCTTGCCCTTAATTGCTTGATTGTCTGACTCTGAAGAAAAGAGTTTAACAATACATGAGGAATAAAACTTAGTAGCCTGACCACCAGAAGGCTGCTGGCTAGTATACATAGCATTAA
>Ga0209770_10001972_pt1 | contig 10380 bp, 9 predicted proteins | sample LauGreSu1BDMLBDD_2_FD_187572 | JGI IMG/M metagenome (GOLD analysis project Ga0209770, IMG submission 187572) | Freshwater lake microbial communities from Lake Michigan, USA - Su13.BD.MLB.DD (SPAdes) (version 2) | ecosystem: Environmental > Aquatic > Freshwater > Lake | place: Lake Michigan, USA...
TATGAGCGCGCTCAGGAACTAATTAACGAAGCAAAAAGTCGCTCCAACGGCTTATCCCTTCCGGAAAAAACCCTATCCGATCTGCAATGGAGTTTAGGCTGGTTGGAAATGATGCGAGGTGACGTAATTGCCGCGGAAAACTCCTTTTCGAAAGCCAAGAAATTTGCGGCGTCACGACAGGACGAAACAAGAATTTCTCGGGCCTTATATGCTCAATTGCAAGTAGCAGTATTTCGAAAAAATAGTTCTAGCGCCTCGCGGTTATTTGACGAATACGAAAACTTTCTTTCTAGGGCGTCTTTGCCTCGGCCGGAGAAGATGCGACGCCAATTCGAGTTAGTGACAGCACTTTATGCAATGGGCGGCTATCGAAAGGGCTGGAAATTAATGCAAGAGGTGCTGCGAGAATCTTCGCAGATATATGGTGAGTTCTCTGTCTCGCAAGAGACGATCCAGCTGTATTGGATAAACTGGGCTATTCGATTGAACGAAATCGATGCTGCAAAAAAATGGATTCTACAAAGGGAAAGCAGTCTTGGCGCTAGAGGCGGGGACTCAAAAAGGCAGCTTGACTGGATAATTGCCAAAGCGCGAGTGCATGTGCTCAGCGGCGACTTTGACTTTGCCCGTCGTATTTTGGATACCGAGGTTTTTCTCGAGAGAACCAACTCCTCATTGGAGAAGCTGTCGGTCATTTTAGCTGGCGCAGAACTGCAGATGCTGAGTGGCAACCATAAGTCGGCAATCAGATTCCTCGATGATTCGTTAGCCGCTAATTCGGAGTTGAGCCAGATTCCGCAGGTCAAATATTACAATGAGTTCTATCGAGGTGTCTCACACCTCCACCTAGGCGACCACCAAAGCGCGGGAGTGGCGTTGCGCGCAGCATCGGGATTAGCTGAAGAGATTTTCGGGCGGGACCACCCCCGATTTGCAACAGTCGGCCTTCATCTAACGTTATTCGAGATGCTTAGTGTGGATGATCGTAGCGATTTCGTTAAGGTTGAAAAGATCGCGAGGCAAACGAAGTCTGTTCTTGATGAGGCATACCCTAGTGATCACCCGTACCCGGAATACGCGACCCAGATAGTGAAATGCGCTGAATCTACATCTAACTGGCAAAACAGCTGCTTGAATGCTCTTTTGATACGTGATTTCCCGTTTAACCTGTAAGTTTCCCATGGGTTTATCCGATCGTGTCCTCATTGCGCGATCTTTCCCGTAGTCAATTTGCGGCGCGTAGGGCGTCGTTTTTCAAAAAATGAAAGGGGAACTGACATGAGCAATGTGCGAAATGCAACCAAGAAGGGAGGGCTGTTGATGGCGATTGCGGCCCTTATTGTTTCCGCCTCGACGGTGGCAGGGGCCGGAGAGCGCAGTGTCGCCGGTGAAGCCAAGGCTAGCGAGTCAAGACTCGTCGTCGTGATGATAGATATTCCGTTTATGGGATTTGGAAGTCGGCGGCTCGTGCGTTTACCCGTCGTCTTTCCTGTGCCTATTCTTTAAGCCCAACCAATGTATCCTCTGCCCACCAGCCTTCGGTGGGCAGAGGAGTTTGGATGAATATCGAGAATCACGGTCGCAATGCGGCGATTGGCGCTTTGGAGTTGATCGCATCGCGCAGTTCCGTCAAAAAGTTTGCTGAGCAGGCGCCATCCAGGGCGCGAATAGAGACCTTGTTGGCTGCGGCCACGCGTGCACCGGATCATGGTCGGCTTGCCCCGTGGAGATTTACGGTATTGCAGGGTCCAGCTCGGGACATCCTCTCGAAGGCAATGCAGGCGGCGTTCGTCGAGCGTAATCCAACCGCGGACGCCGAGGCTGTGGAGCGCGAAGGCTCGAAGGCATTTCGATCGCCGGTGCTGATCGTTGTATCAGCGGTCACTCAAGAACACCCTAAAGTGCCTGAGGTTGAGCAGCTCGTAGCGGTCGGAGCGGCTATTCAGAACTTGTGGACGGCCGCGCAGGCCTTAGGGCTTGGGTGCGCGTGGAAGACCGGATCGCACGCGTACAGTGATCACGTGCTGCAGGCGCTCGGCTTCGCAGCCAACGAGAAAATCATCGGATTTGTGCACGTGGGTGTACCCGTGACGCTCGCGCCCGTGCGACCCGCTGAGTACGCTGATAAGACGCGTTGGTTGTGATCCGTGCCCGCGCGGAGTGCGCATTACACGGTAATCGGTTCTGATTCGCGCTCTCAATATTGTGTCGATGTATTTCGTCGGTAGCGTATGTCCTTCGGGGGCGGCGCTAACCGTGGGAGAGTCGCATGAGAGCCTTTATTGGGATTGTGGCGGGTGTATCGATGTCCTTGTTGTGCGCCGGAGGCGTCGGCGCGCAAACGATTCCGGGTACGGGGTACCGCGCTGGAGCTGGTAGCGGTCCGGTCTCTGGGGCTGCAGGCGGTGGCTCAGTGGTCGGGGCCGAAGGGTTGGAGCGATGCGACGCTCCGCTCGGCCTGATCGCAGTGGCGGATCCAAGGGACGAGATGATCCGCGTCTTGTGGAGTTACCGGCTGCAGTCGCCCGTGCAGTTGATTCGCTTGATGGTGCAACAGTCCAACTGCTTCACCGTCGTTGAGCGCGGCGTTGGTGCCGAGTACATCCTGCGCGAGCAATCGCTGCGTCGTGCGAGCGAGTCTGGACAGACTGATACGTCCAGATTAATTGCCGCTGACTATGTTTTGACGCCCTCGGTGGTGTTTGCCGAGGATAACGCGGGCGGGTTACGTGGCGATTTGGACGGCTGGCTGGATCGCTCGAGCCGATTGTGGGGCCGCGTGACCGGTGGAGTACGGTTCAAAGAGGCGCAGACCAGTATGTTGCTTGCCGATGCCCGAACGGGCATCCAGGTTGCGGCGGCAGAAGGTAGTACTCGCAAGGCAGATTTGAACCTCACCGGTCGCATGTTCAGTCGTGGCACCTACGGCTCCCTCGGTGGCTACGGCGATACTAACGAGGGCAAGATCGTGGCGGCGGCGCTGCTCGACAACTACAACAAGATCGTTCGAGTCGTACGCTCCATGTCACCGATGCATCGATCGGGTGCTGTGACACCCGCCGTGTCGCCCGCGGCCGTGAGTGCCGTGAACGCGGGCGCCGGAGTCGCATCCGCCACGGGTGCAGGCATCGTCGATGTGGGAGATGTCGTCCGCCCGCGGATCGCCAACATCCGCTTATTTAAGTGGCCCGACGTCTCGGCTGACATCATTGCGACGCTCGGTCGTGCCGACGAGCTGGTCGTGACGGCGACTAACCGCAACGGTTTCGTTGCTGTGCGCGGCGCGCGCAGCTACGGCTGGGTGGAGCGAGAGCTAGTTGCGCGTTCGCCTTAACTCAATTCGCTAGCGCTCACGAGGAAACCGTTCTCGTCAGCGTAAAGCCAGTCACCCGGACGGAAGGTTACACCGGCGAACCGGACCACGATGCCGCGTTCGCCGGTTCCATACTGCTGTGGCCGCGTCGGACACACGTTCAGTGCACGGGCGGCGAGGGGCATCTGCGCGAGCATTTCGATGTCGCGCACGGCGCCGTTGACGATGATGCCGGCCCAGCCGTTTTCGACGAGTAGAGCGCCAAGCTTGTCGCCGAACAGTGCTCGACGCAGCGAGCCGCCGCCATCGACCACCATAACCCTGCCCTGGCCAGGGGTGGCTAACGTTTGCTTGAGCAGCAGGTTGTCTTCATGACACTTGATGGTGTCGATACGACCGTGGAATCGGCGCAGCGAACCGTAGTCCCGGAATCGGGACTCGCCGGTTTGAACTGCGTCGGGATAGTCGTCGGAAAGGTCGCAGATGCTTCGAATCATGGTGAGAGTCCAGGTTCTGTGGTATCCCTTGCGCGCTCGATTATGCAGCAATTGGACTTGGGGGGAAGATGATACTGATCACTGGAGCAACCGGTCGTACGGGAAGCCATGCGGCGCGTGAATTGGCAGCGCGTGGCTTGCCCGTCAGAGCCTTGGTACGCAATCCGGCAAAGGCCGCGACACTCGCCGCTGCCGGCGTCGAACTTGTGACCGGTGATGCCGGCGATGCTGACAGTCTTCGGGCTGCGATGCAGGGTGTCCGGAAGGTCGCAGTCATCTTCCCGAACGGCGAGCAGCAACTGGCGCTGGAAAAGCGTGTCGTGGATGCCGCCGTTGCGGCGGGCGTAGAGCACGTTTTGAAAATTTCCTCCATGGAGTCCCTTCCTACCGCTCGCAACCCTACGCATCGGGTGCACTGGGAATCGGAGGAGCACATCAGGGCGAGCGGTGTTGCGTGGACTATGGTCCGGCCGAGCTTCTACATGCAGAACTTTCTGTCCAATGCCGCCACCATCAAGGCGGAGGGCAAGTTCTACTACCCGTTTGGTGATAAGGGCGCGGCGGCGTTGACTGACTCGCGGGACGCGGGGTTCTTCGCTGCGCACTGCCTCGCGACAACGGGTCATGAGAACAAGAGCTACGATGTCACGAGTCCGGACAAGCTGAGCTTCCACGAGATTGCAGCGGTCTTCTCGCGTGAGCTCGGTCGTCAAATAGACTACGTGCCGCAGGATCCGGCTGCGTACAAGGCGTACCTCGGCAAGTTTCTGGCGAGTCGCTGGCATTTGGATGCCGTGTGCGACATCTTCGCTGAAGTCGCTGCCGGTTATGTGGTCGAACCCACGAACGTGTTCAAGCAGATCACCGGGCGTGACCCTGTGACACTCGCGCAGTTCGTCCGCGATTACCGCGCGGTGTTCACCTCGTGAGATTTTGCTGAGCCGCGTGCCAAGCCGTGCTGAACGATCCTGATGTCGACAAGCAGCCCGGTATGGGGCTTGTGCTGCGTGCAGCCCGGTTCGCCGCCTGGAAGCACCGGCATCAGCGTCGCAAGGGCAAGGGCCGACTGCCGTACATCAATCATCCGCTCGATCTGGCGCATGTGTTGTGGTTCGAGGGGCAGGTGACCGACCCCATCGTGCTGGCTGCAGCGCTGCTGCACGACACCGTCGAGGATACCCAGACCAGCGTCCAGGAACTGCAGGGCGAGTTCGGAGAACAGATTGCAGGCGTCGTCATGGAGACGACTGACGAGAAGTCACTCGATTGGCGGGTACGCAAGAAGTTGCAGATCACGCGTGCCCGAGGTGCCTCGATCGAGGCGCGGCTCGTCAAGCTTGCAGACAAAATTTGCAACCTGCGCAGTCTGATCGCCAACCCGCCTCAAAACTGGACGGTCGAGCGGCAGCGGCACTACTTCGATTGGGCTAAGGAAGTGGTCGATCAGATGCGCGGAACGAACCCGGATCTCGAGCTCCGGTTCGATCAGGTGTACCGCAAGCGCCCCTGAGGGGCGCTCAGGCTGCGTATTTCTTGGCCATCGCCTCAAGTGGCATCGGGCGGATGGTGGCCGCCTGGCCGGCGCAACCGAACGCCTCGTAGCGCGCGATGCAGATTTCTTTGGCGGCCAGCATGGCTTCCTTGTTGTACTTGCGCGGGTCGAACTCGCTCGGATCTTTGGTCATGGCACGGCGGATCGCGCCGGTCATGGCCAAGCGGATGTCGGTGTCGATGTTGATCTTGCGCACACCATGCTTGATGCCCTCGAGGATCTCCTCGACTGGCACACCGTAGGTCTCACGCAACTTGCCGCCGTTCTCGCGGATGATCTGCAGCCACTCCTGCGGAACCGAGGAAGAGCCGTGCATGACGAGATGCGTGTTGGGGATCTTCGCGTTGATTTCGCGAATGCGCGCGATGGCGAGAATGTCGCCGGTCGGCTTGCGGGTGAACTTGTACGCACCGTGGGAGGTGCCGATGGCGATGGCGAGGGCATCAACACCGGTTTTGGCCACGAAGTCTGCGGCTTGATCCGGGTCGGTCAACAACTGATCGTGAGACAGCGTGCCTTCGGCGCCATGGCCGTCCTCTTCGCCGGCAGCCCCTGACTCGAGCGAGCCCAAGCAACCGAGTTCACCCTCCACCGAGACGCCAACGGCATGTGCAATGCGCACCACGTGACGCGTCACATCGACGTTGTACTCGTAGGATGCCGGAGTCTTGCCATCTTCCTTGAGCGAGCCGTCCATCATGACACTCGAGAAGCCCGAGCGGATCGACTGGATGCACACCGAGGGGCTGGCGCCATGGTCCTGGTGCATCACGATGGGGATATGCGGGTAGGTTTCGATGGCCGCCTCGATGAGGTGTCGCAGAAACGCCTCGCCCGCGTACTTACGTGCCCCGGCTGAGGCCTGCATGATCACCGGACTGTCGGTTTTATCTGCAGCCTGCATGATGGCCTGAACCTGCTCGAGGTTATTGACGTTGAAGGCGGGCACGCCGTAACCGTGTTCGGCGGCGTGGTCGAGCAGTTGACGCATCGAAATGAGAGCCATGTCGGGACCTCGTCAGGAAAGGGGATTAGACAATAGTTTGAATTCTAAACTACCCCACCCCTCAGGCGCGAAGGGGCAGGGGGATATCTGCGAAGAGGCGCTCGACCTCGTCCTGGTCGGCGGACCGCTCGGCCTTCTGGACCCGCGTCCGGTCGAGGTGCGGCGCCAGCAGCTGCATGAAGTCGAGGGTATAGCGGCGCAGGAATGTTCCGCGACGGAATCCCACCCAAGTGAGATGGCGCGGAAAGAGGTGCGTGGCATCGAAGGAGACGAGATCGCCGTCCTCCGCCGGATCGAGAGCCATGGCCGCGACGATCCCGACGCCGAGGCCGAGTTTCACGTACGTCTTGATGACGTCGGCATCGCGTGCGGTCAGCGCGATGTCAGGCTCGAGCCCCTCGGCCGCGAAAGCATCCGGTAGCGACGCAGGGCCGGTCATGTTGAATACGTAGGTCACGAGCGGGTATCCGGCAAGCTTCTGCAGGGAGAGCGTCTTCGCCCGCGCCAATGGATGATCGCGAGGTACGACGACGCGGCGGTACCACTCGTAGCAGGGCAGCAGCACGCAGTGCGGCATCTGCTCCTTCGCGCCTGTGGCAATGGCGATGTCGACTTCGCCGTTGACCAACATCTGCGATATCTGCTCGGTCGTGCCCTGATGCAGGTGCAGTTTTACCTGCGGGTATCTCTGACGGAAGCGGCCGACGACCTCCGGGAGGACATAGCGCGCCTGGGTATGGGTGGTCGCGATGGATAACGAACCGTGAGACGGATCTCGCACGTCCTGGGACATGGCGCGAATGGCTTGCGTTTCGCGCAGGACTTTTTGCGCTCGCTCGTACACCTTCTGGCCCGCCGGCGTGAGCTTCAGCAGATTACGTCCATCACGAACGAAGAGTTCGAATCCGAGCTCATCTTCGAGGACCTTGAGTTGGCGGCTGACGCCCGGTTGCGAGAGGTGCAGTTTCTCGGCGGCTGCTGAAATCTTGAAGCCGCAATCGACGATGGCCGTGAGGTAGCGAAGCTGCGCGAGTTTCATGGCCCGCGATGGGTCTCAGAACGTGTAGTTCACGAACGCCTGAGGTCCGCGGTAGGCCCAATCGACCGTGCCACGGAAATCTCCGTCCTTCAGTCGTGCCTCGACTTCGAACGCATCGAAGCCTACACCGACGCCCCAGCGTGCGGCCGGTTGCCAGATGAGCGCCGCGCGACGGTTGCTGAGACTGCCGGCGATATCGTTGACGGTCAGCGAGAAATACTGCACTTGTGCGTCGAGATAAACGTTTTTGCCCACCCGCCACAGGCCCCGCAGACCCACCACCGGCAGCGGCGCATCGACGGGCGCCTCTCCGCCCACCGAACGCGAGCCCACGCTCGCGCTGTTCAGGGTGGCGAAAAGCTGCGCCGACAAGGCGGTGTAGTGCACGCCGAGTGATGCTGCCAACTCATGGTTGGGGCGTTTGAGGAAGGTGTACTCGTAGGCGAGTTCGACGATCTTGAACCCGAGCCGACCCGTTACGTCGCTGTTCACGGGGATAAGTTCGTCGCCCCACTGGATTTCCTTGTCGATGCGCGCTCGATCGGTCTGTGAATAGTCAGTGTAGAGAACGCGCAGGTGATGCCGCGGCTTGAATCGCCACAGGCCATCGACGCGGAAGCGATGCGAGTCGGCCAGACCGAACCGCTGGTCCCAATCGACTTCGGTGCCGAGCTTCAGCGACGAGGGATCGAAGCGGATCTGCAAATCAGTGCGATTGGAGAACACACCGACGGCGAGAGAGCCGCGGCCCGAGAGCGGATCGGACGAGGTGTCGGCTGATGCGGCAGGTCCGGCGTGTACTCCGAGGGCGAGTGTCGCCACGAGAGTCATCCAGTGCCTGCGCATCGGCGGTGCCACGTTAGTCCTCGATGAGAAAGCTGCGAAGCTGCTCGGAGCGACTCGGATGACGCAACTTGCGCAGCGCCTTGGCCTCGATCTGGCGAATGCGCTCTCGCGTGACGTCAAACTGCTTGCCGACTTCCTCGAGGGTGTGATCCGTGTTCAGGTCGATACCAAACCGCATACGCAGCACCTTCGCCTCGCGCGGCGTCAGCTGCGCGAGCACGGCGTGCGTGGTTTCGCGGAGCGATTCGGCCGTCGCCTGGTCGATGGGCGAGGCCACTGAAGTGTCCTCGATAAAGTCGCCAAGGTGTGAATCCTCATCGTCGCCGATCGGCGTCTCCATCGAGATCGGTTCCTTGGCGATCTTCAGTACCTTGCGAACTTTGTCTTCCGGCATCTCCATGCGAACGGCGAGTTCGTCCGGCGTCGGTTCCCGACCCATCTCCTGCAGCATCTGCCGCGAGATTCGGTTGAGCTTATTGATAGTTTCGATCATGTGCACCGGAATGCGGATCGTTCGCGCCTGATCGGCGATCGAGCGAGTGATTGCCTGACGGATCCACCACGTCGCATACGTGGAGAACTTGTAGCCGCGGCGATATTCGAACTTGTCCACAGCCTTCATCAGGCCGATGTTGCCTTCCTGGATCAGATCGAGGAACTGCAGGCCGCGGTTGGTGTATTTCTTGGCGATGGAGATAACCAAGCGCAGGTTGGCCTCGACCATCTCCTTTTTAGCGCGGCGGGCCTTGGCCTCGCCGATCGACACTTCGCGATTGATATCCTTGATTTCGCCGATCGACAGGAAGTGCAACTTCTCGATCTCACCGAGCAGCAACTGCCGCTTGCGGATCTCGTCCTGGTACTTCGCGAGCGGCGCAGACCACTTCTTGCCCGCCTTGATGTGCTTGGCGAGCCAGCGATCGCTCGTTTCATTGCGCGGGAAGGTGGAGATGAATTCCTTGCGGGGCATCTGTGCGTCACGCACCGCAACGACCATGATTTCCTTCTCGAGCTGACGAATTTCGTTGACGTGAGCACGCAGATTGTCGATCAGCGCTTCGAACATGCGCGGCGCGAGCTTCAGTTCCATGAACTCGGCAGAAAGCTTGCTGCGGATCTTCTGCGTCTTCGGGTCTTCGATGCCGATCTTGGTGATCGAGGCAATCAGTTGCGAGTGCAGTTTCTGCAGCGAGGCGAACCGAGCGGCGGCCTCCACCGGATCCGGCCCCGTATCCACGGCCTCTTCGCTGTCTTCTCCGCCCTCGGTCTCTTCGTCCTCTGCCGCCGGAGCCGCAGCCTCGACTTTGGTCGGATTCTGCGGCTGCGCGATCACATCGGGCGCATTGGGATCGATGAAGCCGACGATGATGTCTGCCAAGCGTCCGCCGCCCGGCGTCTTCACCGGCTCGTAGGCCTTGAAGATGAAATCATAGGTCGGCGGGTACAGCGAGACCTGCTTGCGAACGTTGTCGAGGCCTTCCTCGATGCGCTTGGCAATGCTGATTTCGCCCTCGCGGGTGAGCAGTTCGACGGTGCCCATCTCGCGCATGTACATGCGCACCGGATCGGTGGTGCGCCCGAGTTCGGCATCGAGCGCAGCGAGTGCCGCCGCGGCCTCTTCGATGGCCTCTTCGTCGGAGGGGGCCGTAGTTTCGGGCGCGAGCAACGCGTCGCTCTCCGGTGCCTTTTCGTACACCGGGATGCCCATGTCGTTGATCGTGTTGACGATCTCTTCGATCTGCTCGGGGTCGACGATCTCCGAGGGCAGATAGTCGTTCACCTGCGAGTAGGTGAGGTAGCTCTGCTCCTTGCCAAGCGCGATCAGTTGCTTCAGCTGCGACTGGCGCTCCTCGGGCAGCGCCAGCGGACGGCGCTCGGGCATGGCGAGGACTTTGCTGCCCTCGGCCGCTGCAGCCTTGCTTGCCTTCGTGGCTTTGCCGCCTTTGACGGGTGCCGCCGGCGCAGCGGCGACGGCCGGAGCGACGGGTGCGGCTGCCGGAGCCGCAGCCGACTTCGTAGGCGCGACGACCTTGCCAACGGCGGGCTTGGCGACCGCCGACTTCGGCGCGGCAGCGGCCTTCTCGACGGTGCTTTTTTCGGGGCTGGCCTTGGCCGGCGCAGGCTTGG
>Ga0209770_10001973_pt1 | contig 10379 bp, 10 predicted proteins | sample LauGreSu1BDMLBDD_2_FD_187572 | JGI IMG/M metagenome (GOLD analysis project Ga0209770, IMG submission 187572) | Freshwater lake microbial communities from Lake Michigan, USA - Su13.BD.MLB.DD (SPAdes) (version 2) | ecosystem: Environmental > Aquatic > Freshwater > Lake | place: Lake Michigan, USA...
CGTCGCCCGCCAGCCCGCCCGCTACGCCTGCGTCTGGCCCTGGATAAATTTCTTCACCGCCGGAATATTATCCACTGCGCCAGATGTGTCAATAAAATTATAAATCGGATGGACTACTCCTGCGCTTACTGGCTGTGTTATGTTTTGCTGTATTTGTTTCTTCGTATAATTTGCGACAGTATCCGATACAATGTGTGTGATCAAAATAAAGATACACGTGGAAATAATAAGACGGCGGTCAAAATCACTAAACGCGTTTCCGCCTAAAAATGCGAACTTCGGGTTCGTCCACGAAATTGTGTTAAAACGAAGCAATAGAACAAACACCGCCACATACAATATGGTATTTCGCAATAGAGGGATATACTCGGGAATTGTGTTATAAAACCCGAGCAATATAACTGCGTAACTCGTATAGAAAAATATGTCAATATACTTGTAATACATTGCGTATTTCGTGAATACAGGTCTAAGAATATCGCGAATATTTGTTATGATGGCGACAACGAGGTCTTCGGCCATCGTTTTTATATGATTCATTTCGTGCGTGCGTGCGATTTGTATATTGTATAGATAATATCACTCGGTCGTTCGCTCGTTCGTTCGTTCGCTCACTCATTCGTTCGTTGATACATAAAATGACAACAAACGCGCACTCGGGTCAAGAACACCCTCACAAAATGGGTGGCGCCAGTAATACGGGATGGTTTCTCCGCGATGTTCATATATATTCTCAAAGACGTGCCGATAATAAAAACTTTCCTTGTCATACGGCGGATTATGTAGCGAATATAAATAGTGTCGTTTATTTTGAAGATCTGCGTCGGTTACAACACGGTCCGAATACTCTTTAATCATTTGGACCCAGGTCCGCCCTCCATCCGCGGAACTCACCCCATCGCTGAATGCCTCTTTTCGGCGCCAGAGAACATCATCGGGGATCAGTCCATCGCTTTGGAATGCCTTCCGAAGCAGGTATTTCTCTATTTTATCGTCGTCGCTGAATCGCTTGAACCGCGGAGGAATGGACATAATATACCCGAGAAATTCCTTATCCGCAAATGGAACACGCGCTTCCAATCCAGCGCCACTTATGCTTTTATCGGACCGAAGGAGGTCAAAGAAACGAACATCGCGTATCATCCGCTCATTTTCACGATGGAAATCCGCGTCGCTAGGTGCTTTAAGGAACCCGCGATAGGACCCGAAGATTTCGTCCGACATATCCCCGCAATAAATAACGACATCGTCGGTTTGTTGTTGGATATATTTACTGACAAGGTAATTCCCGACTGATGCGCGAATCGTCGTAGTGCAGTAACTCTCGGTTTGATAAATTGTATCGTATATCGCGTGCAAGAATTTGTCCTCGGTAAGAGTAATCTCGTGATGACACGTCCCCAAATACTCGGCTACACGGCGCGCCCACTTCAAATCCACCGACCCCGCCAGTCCAATGCTATATGTATTCAATACCGTATCCGGCGATGTCCTCTTTAATTCTCTGGATACAATGGCGGTAACGAGTGAACTATCCAACCCGCCTGATAATAAGCACCCGACGGGTCTTTCACTCATTAGTCGTTTCACGACGGCGGTCGTGAATAATTTGCGAATCTTGGCACATATCTCGCCTTCGGCGCCCTCACCACCGTCGCACGCGGGTTCTATAATAGGGTAGGAATACATAACCGAGATTTCCTGGATTTTACTTTCCAATAACGAGCCATCCCCCTTCTCCGGAAGCGCGGGTTTAGGTGTATAAGAAATACTCGCGTATTCGTAATACGAAGTAAACGCAGCAACACCCTCTTCGGGAATGTATTCCATATAGCAACCTGCCGGGAACTGTGCGATAGTGTCGCAAATTGCGTGGATAGATTTCATCTCACTTGCGACACATAGCGCATAATGGTCTGGATTCAATGATAGACAAACCAAATCGGAATGCTCACCTCCGAAGGCGCCATCGTGGCGCGATACTCCAATAAAGAGCGACCGCACACCCACCGGATCTCTCGCGATATAAGTCGCGCCAGTTTCATAGTCGTGTAATACAATTCCGAAGACGCCGTCCAATCTACGCACAGTCTCGTGAAACCCGATTTTGCGGTAAAGGTGAATGATAATTTCACAATCAGACCCGCTTTGATACTCACGTTCCAGGCCGAATTCCGCAATTAAGCTACGAAAGTTATAGATCTCGCCGTTACAAATGAGACGACAGTTCTTGATATAAAACGGTTGGTCGGATGCGGGATTCATTCCGTTGATAGAAAGACGGTGAAACCCCCAAGCGCGAGAGTCGTCTTTCAAAAAGACGGATTTGTCTGGACCGCGATGAGCGGATAAAACATAGTTTTCTTGTAATGTCTTCAACTGTGCTAATGCGAGACGCGCCACCGTTTGAAAATAGAATATACCGCACATTGATGATGGATATATAATAACATATAGTTGGGTTTATACCATTTATTTTCACATTATAGAATAATATACGTATCATCATACATACATACAAGTCAACAGATGGAGTTTTACGGCGTCGTAAATGGCGCATATTCCAACCATCACGACCGTCTTGGTGAAATCAATCAACGCATATCCGATAGAAATATCCCATCTTCCGCACTTCGCCCCGCCTTCAATGTGCGCCCTCTTTCATCCAAATACGCAATGATGCCAATTATAGAGTCGCGCCCCGTCCCGACCGTCCCTATTTCAGCCTATCAACAGTTTACTACAGAGTCGGTATTCAATCCCGGAAACGCAAAGGCGCCGTGGCGTGGATGGGCCGAACGCGTCAATGTAGAATCATCCCTGCGAAACCAATTCTTCGCACTTCAACGCAATGACCGTGCTGTATATGTCCCGAATTCAAATAGTGATCTATATAATGTCACTGTAATCGCTCGTGAGATAGATCAACCCAACCCCTACTTATTTGAAAATGGTGCGACGGATTTCGCACCGATGAACCCGAACCCCAACAATTTAGGCAAACTAACGTTTGATAATTCTACGCGATTTCAACTTCGGACATTAGATTGTACGTATGACGGGTTCTGCACTGGCGAAGGTGGGCCAGTTATTGAGCCTGCGACGAATTATATTCCGAAAGAACAACTCCAAAAGAAACAAAAAGAAAAGGAACAAAATGCGCATACCTCACATATCACGGAAGGATTTACTGGAAATGGGGGGTCTGGGACAGGGCAACAATCGGCCGTCGCCACGACATTTCCCACGTATATACCGCGCGCGACGGCGGGTTCTAATGCGAAGGAGCATTTGACGATGAGGAACAGGACATAAACATAATAAATTCTCTATAATATACCAATATATGCCAAATTATTGTTCTATTATAACGTATCACGCTGTGCTGAAATGGATCAAGATGAAGAACCACGCCATCACCCAAAATGCGACAATGACTGGAACGAATTAAACGAATTAACGTTATCGGTAATGGCGAATCGGACGCGGTATGATAGATATAAGAAAACAATCACGACTGCGTCGGATACGCTTGCGGAGAACTTCTGTAAAGAAAAGGCGTATTATAAAGAACGAATAATGGCGATGACGAGTGATCTTTTTGACGAACAATGTGAAAATGACGATATTAACCGTGCGCATCGGGAATATATAAAATCGTGTATTGAGTATTTGAAATGGAATGATATAACGGAGATGGTGAGTTCGGATACGAGAAGGAATGAAGACATCGCGGGTGTGCGACTGGAATTACAAATGAAGATCCAAGACACGGCGACGGCGACAGCGACGCCCGACGAACCGGAAGAGGAGGATTCCGACGCGGACGACACCCGCGCCCGCGACGAAACTGCCCCCAAGTTCCAAAATATCATATCGCTGGCAAACAAAATGTGTATCCGAAAAAAAACAATAGAAGATTTTATTGTATTGAAACCCTCCGTCGGGAATACCGATATGGAAATAAATGCGCGATTACCGAAAATCCGTGATTATCACAACGAGATACTGAAACGCGCGGCCGATGCCGATGCCGATCATTGAGATTGAGACACAATCATAAGCGCGCAATTGACAATCGCATCCGAAAACGACAACCACCGATGATATGAACCGCCAGCTGGATCAAACCAAAATTCGCGTGAAGGGATGAGATGAAACGCTTTCAGCCCGTTGGTTGTTTCGCGTGAAGAATGATCCTCCTGAAATAGTTGGGCGATATCATAATAAGACGAGTCGGGTCCAAATGCGGTTTGCGACAATTCCTCATTGGACGCGATGAATCCGATCATATCATCTTGGATGAAGTAGTCATAATTGCTGGAAGGGACAATCATTGTCATTATATAATTCACAACCGCATCGCTGATGAACGTAGTATACTTTGCGTGAACGGTATGGACCGGGTGTGGGAGTATATGAACGGTGTCGTCGTCGTCGCCGTCCTGGTTCTCGGATGCGTGTGCGCAGTAATAATCACCATCACCACCACCGACACCGAGTCCAGGTATTACATTGGATATAATGCTGTATACCGTATACAACCGAGTTATATTGTCATATAGAATGTAGGCCGACTTGTAATGAAGTGTTTTTGCGCTATTATACACGTGAATGCCATATGCGTATCGTGTGATGGGTGTCATCGGATTGATACACATGTGTTTGGTGATGACCGTATTCTTACGCGTTTCCCTGCCCTCTAGCTCCATCATTGCGTCGGCGATATACGAGATATTGTCGTGGTCTTCCTCCCCTGCCTCCGCCACCGTGTTACGACGAGTGGTTCTTGGTGTGTATACCTTATATGTCCGGACGCTAGCTTCACGGAACGATGGCGTCGTAATCTTGACACGACGGCGGGAACGGTGGTCGTCGCTGGCGGTGACGATATTATTCTTGGCAATAGAAGAACGAGTTTGCACGACCATTACAATAACAATAACGACGACGATGGAATATGTTGTATCCCGAAAGAAATATAAACAGTTCAATTTTTTATGAGATAATAGTATAGGTTTAGTATTCTATTATTTAACGCGATATGAATCAAAAGGAATTCAAATCAGTGAGTTGCGCCCCAAAAGACGAGACCGACCCCGATATCAATGAAACAAAGGACTTTTCGTGTTATTCATCCAAGTCTCTTGAGAAGTTGAAAATACTCTGGAATAAACGCCACCCCGATCAGAAAATCCAGGACACTGACCCGCGCGCGATATGGACGGCTCTCAAAAACAATATGAGCCACGTATGTCACCAAGAGGCGTGCTGGCTGCGCCAGAATTTCGCATCCGCCGGAATGGACGACGAGATGCTTCATTATACATTTGCGCCTCAAGCCCCGAAAGAATGGAAGAAGGATATTAATGCGTGGCTATCCAGCATTGATATCGCAAATGCGATGAAACAATACGAACACGCAGTTCCATCCTTTCTCTTCATCGGCCCATCCCCGGTAGATTTTGACGAAGTCCTTGAAGACGGCGAATGCGTGTGGGAGGAATTATGTAAATTTGATATTATGAAACACGTTAAAAATGGGAAACAGAAAATCGGCGTGGTCTTCAATACCGACCCGCACGATAAACCGGGGGAACACTGGGTCTCATTATTTATAGATGTGCGCGCGAAGGTCATCTTTTTCTTTGATAGCACGGGGGACCGACCTCAGCGCAGGATACGTTCGTTTATGAAGATGGTGCGCGAACAGGGGGAAGCCAATGGAATACCGTTTAAGGAATATATCAACGACGTTCATCATCAGAAGAACGACTCGGAGTGCGGGGTATTTGCGATATTTATGTGTATCCATATGCTTCTCGGGAAAATGACCGTCCACGATTTCCTGGATAAGAAGAAGAAGTTGACGGACAAGTATATGCAACGGTTCAGGCGTAAGTTTTTTAATGTGGATGAGAAGGTGCCGACGCCGAATGTGGATTTTTAACCTCCGCACGGCATGACGGCCGTGCTTTACACCTTTATAATAATAATATAATGTGTGGTTATGTATATACTTCCGCGATTCTAATGAAGAAAAAAACGACGCGAAAAATTCGGAGGAATAAGCGAGCGACAACGCAGCGGCGGAAGAACCGTAGTTATAAACGGATGAGGGGGGGGTGGGGATTGGTCGATAAAAAAAAAAGATTGTGGAGTTATTAAGAAATCTATTAATGAATAATTATACAGAAGAAGATATAAGTAATATATGCGACCCACAATCACTACCAACAGCAGAAAACCCATTACCAACAGTAAAACAATCATTATTATCACCGGCAGGCCAACCATTAAAAAACGCAACACAACTCAATAAACCCTTAATACGCAATTATAGGGCGTTATTCGAACTAACGGAATCTAGAGCAGAATATAAATATAAATTCGATAAGACGGACCATGAAACGAATTTAATTACAAATGCGTTAAAAGATGCTGATAAACAAATATCGTATTTTGATCAGCTGGTTAAAGACGAACGTATAGTGGATATATTACCGCCCAACGATTTTGAAACTTCATTAAATTCATTCACTTCATCATCATCATTATTTGGAGGCGTTTCTATAAACGATAAGTTAGTTTATTCTATGTTTGCTTTAGCAGTAAGGTCTATGACACTTTTGTATGTTAGTAAGTCTAAACGGGGTAAAACAGATGTAACTGCTACTGAAGTATGTCCTTCAATACCATCATTAGCAGACGTATGATCGTTGCATCAAACCCATATCCAATAAATTATATAAACCCATCTCGATATATATAATTTAATAATAACATAGCGTATGTCATCTCTCGTATCCCAAGAAAACAAAGAACTTCTCTGGGGGCTGCTCGCCGAGGAAGGGCTCTTTGACGGTATTCCCGATAATGTCAGCCCCGAAGAAATCAAGCACGTCTTTGAACGTATCCTCAAAAATCTCTCGGCGACCATCCCGTCGCTCCACACCGCCAGGTTGAAAGAACTCCACCACGCGAAACGCGCTGCCATCGCCGAAGAAGACTACGACACCGCGAAGAAACTCCGCACCACGATAGACGAAATGGAGGCACCGCTCGCGCGATTAGAGAAACTGGAATCACGCAAAGCACACGCAATTCAGACGGAGGATTATGAAGCAGCCAAACAAATCAAGATGGAGATAGACCGGATTCGCGCTGCGTCTTTTTCGCTGAAAGAACTCAATAAAATCGCGATTGAATCTCTCGCCGTGAATATTCCGAAACTCGCGAGAGATATTAGCGCGATAAAATCGGGAAGCGGTGGCGGTCCTCCTCCTCCCCGGTTTGGATATCCTGCTGGCGGCGGCAGCGCAGTGCGAGAGATTTACAATGCGGAAGATTTCCAGAATCAAAAGCGCCAAGAGGTAGAAATAAAGATGCGGGAGAAGGAGGCAGAGATGCGGTCGTATTTTGAAGTCCCGCGTCCAAAAGAGATAGACTTTTCGGACATTCCGAGAGACGCACGGCCGGTAATGCGATTGAAAACGCCGTCTGGCAATGCCGACGTAGCACCCGACATCGGGGATGATAGTCCACTCGCAGTAGACGGAGATGATATGGAGAAACTCATCGCCGAGAGAATTGCGGCACGACAGCGTGATATGGATGAAATCACAGAGAGAATAAAAGCGACGATGCCGGCGTCGGAGCATCTGCTGCACCTCCAGCCGCTGAAAGAGTATAACCCGAATGAATTCACACCGGATACTGATTCTTTACGCCTTCCGATGCCACCACCGCCGAACGAAGACACACGTAAAGTGAGATTTCGGGAAGATATGGATTCTATATTCCCGAAATTAAAGAGAAAACCGATAGCGGACAACGATTAACGGGGCGCTCAACCGACAAGAGCAATATTATTATATCACACTTTATATAATAATATATTCGGGAATGTCGTCGGCACGACGTGTGTATTCTTCTTTAGCGTTTATTCTGTTACACGGCGTTGTACCACCTGAATTTTTAATAGATAGACCGAATCCATCAGAAAACCCACCTGTTTACCAATATCGTTTGAGTGCGACTGACTTACCAAAAAATATTACATTATACGCACCATCTATATTAGGCTATTCATATTATGACCAGACCAAGACCGTTAAATTTATTACAACATTAAATGGACAATATAAACGTAGTAAACAACTAATGAGTTATACTGATTTTTGCTTAAGAGAAATTCACGAGTTAGAACAAAGACATGTTGAGAGGTTAATGGAAAAATTAGAAGATGACAGAGCGTATGGAAGAGAAGTACTGGATCTGGATATGCCGAAATCACCATTTGACCGTAAAAAGAGACTTTATAGATTAGAAGTTACTACATTAAAACCTCGTGTGGTATGGAAACAACACGATTGTTATATTAGAGAGAAAACGTATGATATTTACCCAACGTCAGTCACAGAAACAGAAACAGAAACAGAAACAGATACAGATAATGAGCTACCGAATTGTATTATGATTTTTTGTGAAACCGATAAACCAGACGCAGATGTCCAACGTGTTATCAATACAACCTTTAACAACCCTAAAACACGTTATGTATCATCAACCGGAAAGTCAATCGTTTACACAGTTGATTACGATAGTGTTAATAGTATTTTTAAGATTAACTTTGGTAATACTGAATATCTGGAAAATATCACATTTGAAGACATAACATCTATTATTTCATTACTATTAACTTCTGTTACACCGGCAACCAGCTTCGATGAGATTGCTCTAGATTTATTTGATTTCACGTGTAGTGAAATAGAATTTCCAGTACATCAACGTCCTGAAAAATTAACATCGGTGTTACTTTCTTCCGATAATACAGACGCGAGTGACCCGAAATTAGTATATGGAACAATTTCGGAAGATAGATTTTCACAAATGGAAGACGAAGTAAGATATTTACAGGCACAGTATAATGCTTCGGTGTCGCCTTCATCGTCCGTCGGCTTAACGTCGCCTTCATCGTCCGTCGCCCCAACGTATTCTCCTTCTGATAAGCCGACTACATCTAGTTCTCCAGCTCGTCCTCCTACTGCTTCATTAGTCGTTCATTTGTCCCCTAAAGTTGCGTCTTTTGCGGATTTTCAACCAATTATTAGTTCACAATCGGTTGAACCAAGCAGGTCCCCTTCAAGTTCAGCATCCAATAGCTTTTCATCATTTGAGTATGGTTCATCTGCGTCTGGTCCACCTTTGTTTAGATTAAACTCACTACCATCTGTATCATCACACACCTCTGGACGATCATATGTATCGGTTGAAATACCGGGTGGTAGTCGCCGCCGCCGCCGCCGCATCCGCGTTGGCAAAAAAGTAACCAACAAGCGAATTACGAGAGGTAGGTCAACTGGAAGGTTTCGCGCAAAAGGCTCAAGCCGACGCACACAACGAAAACAAAAGTAAAGAACAATGGCGCGGGCATTGCGACACCACATACACCGCGAATCGTCAAGGTTTTATTGGAAAGAATGGAGCGGGTGGGCCATACAATCTACCTAGCGAATCGACAAGGTTTTATTGAAAAGAATGAAGCGGGCGGGCCATAATGGCCCGCTGGCGCAAATCTTTTCAATAAAAGATTTCAATAAAATAATTAAAAAAACTCAATGCGCGACTGCTCCCCCGCCCCCGTCCGCGGGTCTGCCGGTATAATCGTGCGCCGCCCCCTCTCCACCATATTTCCCATATTATAAAGCTCCAGGTCATAAATGATATGCGTTTTGGGGTCTTCCGCGTATTCTTTGCCAGCCACCGTCAATTTCCGCAATGCAAATGTCTCCATTTTTTCATTTTGTTTCTTCGTCTTATCATCGTCTTCCGCATCAATATTTGGTTTATATGCGAGAGATTCCTCACTCGCCCCCATTCCAAACGAGTAGCAATTCAGGCGCTCCTTACTACCGGCATTTGCGTGAATCATACAATCAAACGACGACTCCTTCACCGCGGTCAAAATCTGGCGTGTAATGCGCTCCTTGATATTGGATATTTCATAGAGGGATTGGTCGGTGCTCATCGGAGTGACCCCGTCCGTCTTGCTCTTGTCCTGCATCCGAATATTCAAAGATTCGTCGTTATCTTTCGCCATTTGGCGCGTCGTAAATCGCATCAAGTATAAAAACACATCCACGGTTCGCAATTCTTCGGGTAAGTCAATATGGCTACAAATACGCCGAGCGCGACCGATAATCTGTTCTGTGCGAACAGGGTGCCAGTAGGGTTCGGTGATATGAACGTAACGCACATTACGCAAATTAATGCCTTCTGCGCCTGATGCGGTAATCATCAGGATTTTGATAACCTCGCCATACATATTATTGGTGAAACGCGTGTTAAGTTGCTCGGTTATTGTTTTGGGGACATTC
>Ga0209770_10001976_pt1 | contig 10367 bp, 6 predicted proteins | sample LauGreSu1BDMLBDD_2_FD_187572 | JGI IMG/M metagenome (GOLD analysis project Ga0209770, IMG submission 187572) | Freshwater lake microbial communities from Lake Michigan, USA - Su13.BD.MLB.DD (SPAdes) (version 2) | ecosystem: Environmental > Aquatic > Freshwater > Lake | place: Lake Michigan, USA...
GGCCGTGCGGTAGTTGTGGTAAATCTTCCCAATGTTTTGCGCGAAATAGCCGTGCCGCATGAAGTATTGGGGCAGCGTGACGACATTCGGCGTGGTTTCACGGAAGTGGGTCGGCAAATTCCAAATCCGCAGCGTATCGGGCCGGAGACCCGTCAGCACCGACGCGCGGGAAGGATTGCAGAGCGCCTGCTGGCAATAGGCGCGCTCGAACATCACTCCGCGCCGAGCCAACCGATCAAGGTTGGGCGTCTTCGCCACCGGATCCCCGTAGCAACCGAGGTTCATGCGCAAGTCGTCCGCGGCGATGAAAAGCACATTGGGGCGTGCCGTCGTCCCGACCGCGGGCACGGCCAAGGAGCACCCGAGGCCGAACAGCCAGAGCCGCGGAAGCGACCCCGCTCGATTCAGAAACGATGTTTTTGGCTTTGGTTGCATCAGGTCACCTTAGAACCGCCCGCTCAATCCCACCGATACGCGCGTGCCGTAAACTTCGCTCATGATCACCCGACCCGGATCGTTACCGGAATACCAAGAGGCCCAGCGGTTGAACGCGTTTACGACATCGAAAAAGACATTCAGCCGCGGGGAAACCGCGTATTGAGCATTGAAGTCCCACGTCTCCACGCCGGTCACCCGCTGCCGTGCAAACGCATTCGCGCTATACGTCATGAGGTAGCCGCTTTTGTAGTTATAGGCCGCGCGCAACGAGAGGCTGCGGAAACGCCACGAGAGCCCGGCATTGGCGGTCTCGGGGATGAAGCGCACAAGTTCAGCCGTGCCATTCGCGTAGGTGCCGTTGGTCGAGATGCGGGTGTAATTGGCAAAGACGGCGAGGCCCTTGAACAGTCCGGGCAGTTTTCGCAGCTGCTGATTGTAGTTCAGCTCGTAGCCCTTGATCGTGGCGGCACCGAAGTTGCGGGTCGTGATGAGATCGAATCCGGCATAGTCGCCGTCAAAACCATTACCGGTTCCGGTCTCGATCAGGCGCGTCTCGCTGGCGATGAAGTCCGTCAGCTTTTTCTCGAAAACTCCCGCAGAGAGCACCCCCACCGGCTCGAAGTAATACTCGACCGACACGTCGTAGTTGTCGCTGAACTGCGGCCGCAATCCGGGATTGGACTGCCGCACCTGCCCGAGGCCCGAAGTTGTGTTGTAAGTGATGGTCGTAACCGGATAAACATCCGAGAACGCCGGCCGGGCGCTGCCGGTCGAGTAGCTGGCCCGCAACAGCAGCCCGGGCACCGGCTCGTAGCGCAGATGAAAGCTGGGAAACAAATCCCGATAGTTTCCGTCCCGGGTGACGCGTGTCACCGTCGGCTTGCGTGGATCGGACAACCTGCCTGAGGCCGTCACCTCGGTGTCTTCAACGCGAACGCCACCGAGCAGGCTGAGTTTCCCGATCCGTGCCCGCGTCAGCGCATACGCCGCCGACACGTCTTCGTTGATCTCATTGAAAGTGGCCGGGGCGGAAACCGTCGTGCCCGACTCGCGAAACCACGTGGGATTCGCCTCAAAGGCTTTTAGAAAGAGCGGGTAGTCGAACTGGTCGCGCTGAGGGTAAAGATTGTTGAACACGCCGTAGCCGGGCTCCGCGCGCCGGAACTGGGCGAGATTATCGTCAGCGGAGAACGCGATCCCATCGGGCCCGACGTAGTTCCAACGCGGTTGATACACTGAGAGCGTCCGGTGCTGGCGCCGCCAATTAAGTCCCGTCTTGAACTCAAAGGTCGCCGCTGCGGGGGCAAATTTCTTTTCGTAGTCGATGCGGCCTTGCGTCACCTCCTCCTTGCTCTTCTCCCGGTTCATCGCCCGCAGCGCGGTGTAGGGCCGCAGGTCCGCGCCCGCAGCGATCGACGTGCCGTAGGTTTGCCGATAAATCGGTCGATCGCGATTTGCTGTGGTGTCGACGGCGAAACCGAATCCGCCGGTGCGCCGCGCCTCCAAATATTGGAAGAAAAAATCGTAGTCCGAGGGATTGTAGGTCGCCTGAAAGGAAAGCTTCTGATCGCCCGCGAATTTCCGGCTGCCGCCCAAGTCATATTTGTAATTGTTGCCATGGCGTGCAGTGCCCCCGTCGGTATTCACGAAGGTCGCATTGAGCAACTCGGTGAACGAATCTGAAAAGCCCGGGGCGATGCCGGCCGCCGCATTGGTGCCTGTGCGCGGAGCGACTCCCGCCTCGATCTGCGCGCGACTTACCACCCCGAAATCGGCGATCGCCGTGCTGCCAGCCGTGATATTCCAGTCGGTTCGGACCTGTTGAAACGAGAAGTAAGTATATTGGGTCGTGAAGTAGAGGTCCGTGCCATCCGCCGGCTGGTAGTTGACCTTGGCCCCGACACCCGCGCGCGTGCGGGTCGCACGGTCGTTAAGCGTCCGGGCTTGGGTGTTGCGCCCGTCGTCGAAATTACGCGTCATCTGCAAACGATCGCGCGTGTTGGTCGATTCCGAGTAGCTCGACGAAAAGGCCAGACCAATATTTCGCTTCGGGCCGGTCCGGGTCAGATAGCTCAGCGCCGCACTGGGGGTCCATTTTCGCTCATCCGTGCGATACGTGTTCAAGTTCAAACCTACGCGATAGCTCAGCACGGGATCGCGAAAATCGAGCGCGGATTTCGTCACGAGATTGGTCGATCCGCCCACCGAGTCGGCCGGCATATCGGGGGTCAGTGCCTTCACCAACTCGATGTCCTTGATGAACTCGGAAGGGATCGAATCGACGACCATGGCGCGGTCTCCCTGAGGATTCGCCCCGCCGTAAGCGTTCGAGCCGCGGACGCCGTCTACGTTGACGGAATTCAGCTCCGAGGGCGTGCCGCGCACCCCGAACCCGACGATGTCGCCATTCTCAATAATCGCGCCGACGCCCGGAAGGCGTTGCATGAAATTGCCGATATTGCCGTCGGCTACGTTGCCGTAAGCGTCCATCGAAACGGTGTTCATGACATTGTCCGCGTTGCGCTGCCGCGTAATCGCGGCGGCATTGCCTTCGCGTTGCCCGGCCACCGTGAATGCGTCCATGCGCACAGCCGAGCCCAAGGGGACGTTGAGTTCCGTGGCGCGCCCGGCAGCGACGACGACGGTCTGCGACGCGACGTCGAGTCCGGTGTAGAAAACCCGCACGGAATGTGAACCCGCCGGCAACGTGAGCACGAACGCGCCGTCGCGGGCCGACAAAGTGGCGGCCGCGGCGCCCGGCACGGAGATTTCGGCGCCCTCGAGGTAGGCGCCGGTGGCGGCATTGGAGACGCGACCGGTGAGGGTGCCGGTGGCGGCGTGCAGCGCGCTTGCGCTGACCACGAGGAGAAACGGGAGCAGATAACGTTTCATCGCAGGATTGGATTTGGCGATTTTCGCGAGGTGGCGGACATCAACGCGCTCGCCTTAGAAGCGCCCGCTCACGCCCACATTGAGCCGAGCTCCGTAAAGTTCGCTCATGGTGATATGCCGCGGAGAAGCGCTGACCCAGTCCGGCGACTTGTTGAAGACATTGATAAGGTCGATGAACACGGTGAGCGACGGCCGCACCCGATACTGGAGGTTGATATCCACGGTGGGGTCGTCCGTCACCCGGCTCTGCGAACCCGGATTGGCGTTATAAGTATCCAGATAGCCGCTCTTGAAGTGGTAGGTGGCGCGCGCTTCGAACTTCCGGTAACTGAAACTGCCGCCGATGTTATAGGTGGTAGGCACAAAATCGGCGAGTTCGGACACCCCTTCCGCATAGGAGCCTTCCGTGCGCAAACGGGTGTAATTCGCAAAGACCGACAACCCATCGAACGGCTTGGGTAGCCAGCGCAGTTGCTGGCTGTAGTTTAGTTCGACCCCCTCCACCAGCGCGGACCCGAGGTTGCCCGTGGAGGTCAGTTCAAATCCTTCGTATCGTCCTTCAAAACCATTGTTGCCGCCGGCGCCGATGATCGAGGTGGTCCGATAGAGGAAGTCGGTGATGTCCTTGCGGAACACACCGGCCGAAACGACGCCTGCAGGCTCGATGTAATATTCCGCGGAAAAATCATAGGTCTGGGCATTCTGCGGCTTCAAACCGGGATTATTTCTGGTCACGCGGCCGAGACCGCGACCATCCGTGTTATACGAAACCGAGGTGTCCGGCACGAGAGCGCTGATCGCCGGACGGGCGCCGCTGGTGGAATAACTGGCTCGCAGGAGAAAAGCGGACGACAAACTGTATTTCAGGTGAACGCTGGGATACCACGCCTGGTAGGAGCTGGCGACCGTGGCGGTGTTTTGGGTTGCCGCCTGGGGATCGGACAAGGAGCCGGTGCCTTTGACCTCCGTGTGCTCGAAGCGGGCACCACCGAGCACATTGAGCTTGCCCAAGACGACCGTGGCTTGCGCATAACCGGACCTTACGTCCTCGCTGATGCGGCGGGCGACCCCGCGGACCAGCGTCGTCGCACTGCTCGGCACCCAATAACCGGGATTACTCTGAAACAATTTCTCGGCGAGGCGGTAGTCGAGATGATCCCGCGGCATCATCGCACTGTTGAATAGGCTGTAGCGGTAGTTCGGGTTTACAAACGAACCGATGTTGTCGTCGTTCCGACCCGTCGCGGGATTCAGCCCGGCCACGCCGTCCGCGCCCACGAGATTCCAATTGGGTGCGAACACGGTATACCAACGATACTGGCGACGATAATCGACGCCCGTCTTGAAGGTGATCGGAAGCGCCAGACGGTTGAGCCTGTGCTGGAAATCAGCCCGGGCGTTGGCGATATCCTCAAACGTATAATCGTCGGTTAGTATCCGCCGTGTATTGCTGCCGGAGTAATTGTTGAAATCGCTGCCGGGCCCGATCGTGGCCCCATAGGTCTGCGTGTAGACCGGACGTGACGGGTCCTTTGACGTATCGACACCGATGCCTACTCCGCCGGTCCTCCGTGCTTCGAAGAGGTAGCTCTTTTGCCGGGAGTTCGAAGGATTGTAAGAGGCCTGCATAAACAAAAGTGTGTCACTCCACTTCTTCTGAGCCTCCAGGCCGAACTTGGATTGCTGGGACAGCTTTTTCCCGCTGCTGGAGCGGTTGCGAATCGTGGCATGCAGCAATTCGTTGTAGGTATCGGTGAATCCCGGAGCGATGCCGGCGGCCGCATTGGCGGAATTACGCGGCGTGCTGCCGGCCACGATGGCCGCGCGACTGACCCGGCTATAATCCGCCACTCCGTTGGCGGAGGTGATGTCCCAATCCGAACGGTCTCCGCCGAATGTATAATAGTTAAACGAGGCGCTGAGCCCGACGCGCAGAGTCTCATCGAGCCGATATTCCAACTTACCCGAGATACCGGCGCGAACGCGCGTGTCGATGTCGTTGAGCTGGCGGGCACGGGTGGAGACCAGGTTCTCCACGTTGGGCCGGTTCATCTGCACCCGGTCACGGGTGTTGATGGTCTGGGAAAAGGAACCGGAGAGGGCGAGCCCCCATTTCCGATCGGCCCCAAAAGTGTCCAGATAAGTCAGGGCCGCAGTCGGACTATATTTGCCCAAGTCCACCCACCCGTGGTCGCCGCGCACGAAGTCTCCATCCCGGTACGTGTTCAGGTTCATGCCCAGCCGGTAGGTGATGACGCGCTGCTTGAAATCGAAGGCGGACTTGGTGACGAGATTCACGGTGCCGCCGAGTGAGTCCGCCGATTGGTCCGGGGTATTACCTTTGGTGATCTCGATTTCCTTGATTAGCTCGGAGGGCACCTGGTCGATGAGCGGCGCGCGGTCGCCCTGGGGGGAAAATCCGGTCGTCGCTCCCGCAGTGCGGGTGCCGTCCAGCGTCACGGAGTTGAGCTCCGGCGGCGCGCCGCGGAGACCGATGCCGACGATATCTCCCGCCTCCTTGGTCACCGCGACACCGGTGAGATTCTGCAGAAAGTTGCCGATGTTGCCGTCGGCTACGTTGCCGTAGGCGTCCATGGAGACGACACTCTTGATATTTTCGGCGGTGCGTTGCCGTGTGATCGCGGCGGCGTTGCCTTCGCGCTGCCCGGCCACCGTAAAGGTTTCGAGCTTGTAGATCGCCGCGTTCAACGCCACCGGCACCACCGCGGTTTGGCCCGCTGTCACGACCACGGCCGTCTCCTGCACATCCAAGCCGGTATAAAATGCGCGGAGCTTTTGGGGGCCGGCCGGCACTCCGGCAAAAGCAAAGCTACCGTCGCGCTGCGTCGTGGTCACCCGCTCGGTGCCAACGATCCGCACTTCCGCACCCTCGAGAAAATCACCCGTGCCCTCATTTCTCACCGTGCCGTTGATTGTGCCGGGTCCACCGGTCTGCGCCTCGAGCGCCAGGCTCAACACGAGGCTGGCGAACACGAAGATGCCGCGCCGGAAAATCGGCCAAGCGAAGCGCGGGATGGAGCCCGCGGAAGTTGCAGCGCAGCCGGGTCTGTGATTACCGAAGGGGGTTCGGCAAGAGGGGGTCGATGGGGTCATTTTGTTTTGGAGGGTAGTTGGGTTCGGACGTTAACTTTTCTCAGCAGTATCGCGGGGCGACTTTGCCCGCCGCCGCGCTTGCCGGGGTTATTTTATCGCCACCTCGTCGAGGTAGTAGGACGCTGGAGTGACCGCCGTGTCGGGTTTCTCGACGTCCGCGAGCACGCCATAACGGTTGGTCTGCCGCGTGGGCTCGGTGCGGAACGCACCCGTGCAAAAGGAGAGTCGCTCCACGGTGGTCGCCGCTTCGGCGAAGGCCGCCTGACGCACGATGACCCGGCCATCCCACGAAAGATCATATCGCCCCGTTGCGGCGTTGATCGAAAGTTCGGCCTGATACCAACGTCCGGCGAGGAAAGGCCCGGCGTCCACTTGACCCGCACCGTCGCTCGCACGCACCCGGCCGTCTTCGCCCAATGCAATGCGCACCGGCCGATGTCCCGCCCCGTCGAGCACCTCAATCTCCATGCGCCCCGCATCCACCTGCCTGGCGAAAATACGGAAAGCGATCCGGACTGACTTCGCCTCGGCGAATACCCGCACCGCCTTGGCGTGGTCGTAGGGATCCTGGTCCTCGAGCAGCAGGCTCTTGTTCGCGGCCGAAGGAAACTCCGCGATGCTCACGTTGGCCCAGCGAGGGCGGTAGACGTTCCAATCGGGGATTGTGCCGCCCACGTCCAATTGATCGAACGCATCGGCTACCGGCCCCACAACTGCGGAACGCACCGGGACCGGGATGCGGCTGATCCAGATGTCTTCTTTGTTGCTGCTGTAGGTGACCCACAGATCGCTCCCCGGGGGGTTGCCATTCCCCTCGGAAATACCGCGAGTGTATTGCAGCCCAAAATCCTTCGCCCGGCCGAAGAAACGCCGCGGCGGCACCTCCCCGTTGACGAGGAGCAGGTGGTCGAAAATCACGCCGTCATCGCTGGTCGCAACCGCGAGCGGCCAACGACCGAGCTTCGCCGGGTTGTAGACCATGGCGTAACGGCCGTCGTCGGTGCGTTGGGCCCAAGTCTTGGCACCGCCGGTCACGATCGACTGCAGTTGGACCGGCGTGCTCCATGACTTGCCCTGATCCGCGGAAAGCGCCGCCCACGACGCCTTCCAGAGCGCGACGGCCATGCCGTCTTTGCGGTGAAACACCGACGGTGCCTGCAAGACCGGACCAGGGGTGGTGTAAAATCCGTCCTCGCTCCGATCCTCCTCCCGCCACTGCATGGTCTTCAACTTGTCGGCGAGAAGAGCATCGCAGGCTGAAATGAACCCTTCGTCCGGCGCACGACGATAGAAGGGGAACCGGGTTGTATTTTGTTCATTCGCTCCGGCGAGGGAGTTGTAGCGGATGAAATAGATGGGGCCATAGGAGCCATCCGCCAAAGCCTCCCGCACCACCCGCCCGATTCCCTTTTCCCCCATGGGATCCGGCGCCAGTCCGTAGTGCCCCAGCACGAGCAATCTTCCGTTGGGGGCGACGTAGAAACCCATACGCTGATGCATCATCGCCATACCCGATTCGTTACCGGAGATAGGGCCCGGCTTCAGATAGTAGATCGGAAAAACCGTCTGGGGCTTGTCCCAGTTGCGCCCGTCCCGGGAGGTAACGACGAGCGTCTGGCCCGGGGCGTGGTGCTCACCAAACGGGTTGCTGAGATACTGCAAAAAGAATCGGCCGTTCCAGTAGGCGAGCGACGGCGCGTGGCTATAGGTCCAACCCAAACCGTCGGCCAAATCCGGGTGCGTGCGGTTGGCCCGCATGACTTGGATGTTCTCGACGCCAATCGCCGGGCGCAGTCGCCCGTCGTGAACTTGCAGATCAATTCCAGCGCTCAACAAGCGCACCGGCTCGCTCGGGCGCCCCGGCTGAGCGCTTAGAGCGGCGAGCAGCGGCGAAAACAGGGCGGCGATAGAGAGGCGTATCATAGGATCAGGGTTTATTTGGTGTAGGCGGCAGGATCCCCGTACCCTGCGCCCATTAGAACTGCGCGCTCGGAGGTCATCCCAGTCGGCTTCGCGGCATGACCGGCGAAGATGAGGGTGCTCGCGGGTCTCTCGTCGCGGAAAGCACAGAAGCCGCCGGAGTTCTTGCCGGGATTACAGAGGAAATTCACGTTAGGGACGCCGCCGAGCATGAGATCCGGTCCTGCATCGCGGTCCTGGTCCACGATGCGAAACGCGTGTCGTCCGCCCCGGCATTGGGAGCCGTCGGGGGGCGCCATGGGATTTTCGGGGAAACTCGACGTTAAGGCCGACCGAAACGTGTGATGTGACCGGCAGAGCCGGCGAATTCGAAGCGATAGCCACCTTTCGTTGGAACGATAGCTAAATCCTTTTAGCTTCAAGCTGAAAATAAGGCGTTTTTGTCGATCATCGGATTCACTTCACGCCGAGGCCCGTATCACCACGGAAGGCGACACAAAGGTTTCGACGGGCTTCACGCGGCAACGCCTCATCGCGTCAAAAAGCTGCGTCACGGTCTGCTGAACAACCGTCTTGTTGGATGGACCCACGCAGGTGAGCGGTGGGTCGAAGAAATCCGCATGCTCGTGGTCGCCCACCCCGACGACAGCGATGTCCTTGGGGATCTTACGCCCCGCCTCCTTGATTGCCTGATAGGCACCGAGCGCGAGGCCGTCGGTCACCGCGTATAGTCCATCACAACGAAGGTCCGCGCCAAGGTGCGCGCGCAACGCCTCGGCCCCGTCGGTCGGGGTGAATCCCGACGCCACCACCCGCACTGGTTCGGTGCCGGTCCGGTCGCGCACGGAGATGCAGAACGCGTCGGCGCGGTCGGCTGTGCTTTCCGTGAGCAGTGCGGGCGTGAGCACGACCAGGCGGCGACAACCCCGACCAAGAAGGATTTCCGCCGCGCGACGCCCGCTTTCTCCCGGCGTGTCGAGCACACAGCAATAGTTCGGTAGCCGCCGGCCCAGGACGACGACCGCGTAAGGCAGAGTAGTCGCCGCTAGAAACGCGTCGTCGTCGGGGAGTGTGTTGGTGATGACCACGCCGTTGAAGCGGCTCGCGTTGAGCAGCCCGGCCATCTCGCGCAACCGTCCAGCGTGAAACATCGCAATCGACACGGAGAACTCTCGCCCCGGTCCCGTGCGGGCGTCCGCCATCAGTTGGACCTGCTGCAGCACGCGGCTCACCAAAAACAGCGGCGCCTCAAACGAAGTGAGAATTCCGAGCTCGATATGGTGAACCTCCGGGTCCTGCGCCCGCAGGCGGCGGGCAGCGACATTTGGGACATAACCGAGATCGCGCACGGCTTTCGTGATCTTATCCACCGTCGCCGGCGCTAGCCGACGCTCCACGTGACGATTAGCGAGCACGGTCGACACCGCCGACGCGGAGACACCCACATGCTCCGCGATCATGTGCACCGTCACCGGACGTTTGCCACTTCGAGACATCGCGGCTATATCGATCAAAGCCCGCCGCCGCCGCAAGGGGACACTTCGGAGACCTGGGGAGCTCTCGCTGCACCACCGGGGATTCTCCATGCCCTCTCCAACCGGGAACACGAACCTAGCAGCAGGTCGATGGGCTTGGTCATGATCCAAATCTCGGCGCCTCTTCGCCTCGGAAATTTCCCCTTCTCTCTCTTCAGGGCGCCAAGCTTTCGGCGGACTATGGACGCCAGATGCGGCAGGTAAGGTCAGCGAGGATACCCTGGCAAAGGGAAGGAGACCTTAGGTTTTGGGACCTGGCCTTCGCTGACGCTCCGGCCCCCGTCGACGGCGAGCACCTGGCCGGTGACGACTCAGATTGAGGATCGACCCGCCATGGCCTCGGGCCAGGAAGCAACGCACCGCCGCGCGGTTGGAGAGCATCACGGAGTGCAGGTTCAGTTCCAGCGTGCCGCGGATTCCTTCATCGGTGAGCTCGTGTAGCGGCCCGTCGCCGAGGCGGCGTCCGCT
>Ga0209770_10001978_pt1 | contig 10360 bp, 6 predicted proteins | sample LauGreSu1BDMLBDD_2_FD_187572 | JGI IMG/M metagenome (GOLD analysis project Ga0209770, IMG submission 187572) | Freshwater lake microbial communities from Lake Michigan, USA - Su13.BD.MLB.DD (SPAdes) (version 2) | ecosystem: Environmental > Aquatic > Freshwater > Lake | place: Lake Michigan, USA...
GTAATGGTAATGGATTAGTTTCATTCGTATGTATTGCTCCACATGGATTGACAATAGGGGAATATGTTGAATTGTCTTTCAGTTATAGAGGGAGCAACATTTTTCAAGTGTTTTCATTGGGGAATGGATTATTTGAGAGTAGGGAACATGTATTCAATTTGTTTAACATTGGATTTACTGGAGCAACATTTAGTAATGGTAAAGTTGGAACTTTTAGAAGAGTTATTAACCCAAGTAATTTGATAGAAACAAGGTCTAAATATTATATCAAGAAATATAAAGTTTTAACCAATCTTACTGACCTTGCAATAACCAAAGCAGGATTTGAGAAAAATGTGTTCGGGGAGCAAAGTAAGTTAGAATATAGTTCAATTACCCCAAATAATGTGACGAGGATTTCCCAAAAGTTGAGTTCTAATGCCTTTGACTTAACATCAAATTATGATTTGGATTTTGCTGGATTACGGGACAATCAAAAAAGGCCACTGAATGAAATCAGTTTGACAATCATTAACAAAGGATATTCAGGTTATTTCAATCAACCATTCAGAGGAGTTGGTTTGAAACAAGGGTGGGAGTTCAACTTATCAAAAAATACTAATCCATGGTGGGACTTGAAAAATGAAAGGTCAAATACGAGTATTCCTGTGTCAGCATATACTCTCACCAATGGTGCGAGAAAAACATTTTATTATAATCTCGATTTGAAAGCAGGTGATGTAATTGATGGCGATTTTTGTGAGTGGAATGATTATGAACAAGCTGAACGTGTTGTATCCAAATACTATCACAAATTGAAGTTTAATCAGGAGGTGTTTCAAACAACAAATAATTATTCAACAAACACACCAGGATATTACTACAGCCCCCACAATGCTATGGTTCTGAAAGTTTTTTCAGATTACATTGAAACTGCTAATTTGGGCCAAATTGATAATGTACCAAGTTGGGCGTTTTATTCAAACGTAGACCGGCAGTTTAGATGGAGAGATATTTATACCTATGGATTTATAGACAACTTGGGACGTGGTGTTGATTATCCATATTTGAATTCTGCCCATTATCCATATACTCAGGTAATTTTTAGATTAATTCCTGAAGGAATAAATTACAATGAAAATCTTGATGGATTTAACTTTGCTATAAAACCACTAATTGATGAGTGTGAATAAATTTACGATTAGACAAGACGCGATTGTTGATAAGCAAATCAATATACCTGTTGAACTCAAGTGGGATTATTTGGGGTTGGACATGGCAATTGATGAATATGAAACAAAAGCCATTGAAGACGTTATAGGTAAGGGAAGGGATTTTGAGGTCTCAAGATTTTCTCATGCTCCTGCTACAGGAACAACTGACAACACTGCGGTCAATTATGAATTCTATTTTTATTCTGGTGGGTCGTTGAATGACATTAACAATTGGAGAATAAACTATTTGAGTGAGGGATTCACTCCTCAAGAAGTTTATTATTACAATAATAACTTCGCGAATTCATTTTTCAAATTGGATTTCTATGACACTCCTGATGAAAAACAACAAACGAATTATATAACCATAATTCTTCCAACCCAACAAGGGTTGTTTATGGAAACGCAGATGCAAAGAACTTTGGTTAATATAAGAAAACCTCAGTTTGTTTTGGATTACGTTGGGGATAAAGAAGGGTTTTTTATTTATTGGTTGAAGAAAAGAAATTTCTTGGACATTGATACATTCTATATGACAGCAAAGTTTTTCAATGCAAAGACTGGTCAATTCACCAAAATGATGACAGGTAGAGGAACAAGCCAAATTGATTCAACAAATGGACCCCAAGTTTATTTAACTGAAAACAACAAATATACTTTTGACAACACACAGTACTTTTATTATACGGTGAAGTTAAATTATGAGGCACAAACTTACCAAGTGTTGAACACAACAGGTCAAAGGTTGGGAACAAACATTCCCATAAAATGGTATGAGTACGTTAATCCACCACAATAATGTCACAGGATAGTTATAGATTCATAGTTTCACCTGAGAATATCAAAGGAGATTTGTCCGTTGTAGATTACAAAGGGACACCTGTTGGGGTTTATTCAGCAATGACCCAAGTTGTTAGTTCAGGACCAAATGGTACTTCATTATTGACTGACTTATCAGTACCTATTTTGTTAAGACAAACTGCTGTCGATGCAGGATATTATAGTCCTTTTGATGGAGCTGTGTTACAAAAAGATGTGGTGGCAAATTTTTTATTTTCATCAACAACGAGCCAACCTTATGTTTGGAATGTGTATAATACATCAGACCAATTTCAGAAGTTTTTGGAATTGTCTGTGTATAGAGTTGATTGGGGGGACGGAAGTCCTAAACAAACAATTACCACTTATGCTCCAAACTCAATTACTCATACATACCCAACTGCTACGAAACAATATACAATCACTTTGGAACAAACAAATCCATGGGGAATAACTAAAGTTTCCAAGACTATCAATGTTCCGTTTTCTGATGTGGTAATATATAATCCTCAAGGTCAGGCGTTCTTTGCTCCATCCACAGGTAATTGGATTGGGACACCAGTATCATATAATTACATTTTCTCGGGAGATGCTGTCAACGTGGTTTCAGCACAAACATCGAACAACTATGTAACAATACCATTCACAGTATCGGGAAATACTAAATCAAGGGTTAATGAATTGGCATTCTATGGTAGCCCTAAATTTCGAGTCGGAGTACCTGTAATAAGTAATGGTCAAATATGGGGAGCGATTACTGATATAAATCCTGTTTATACTGCTTACACAATAACGGAAGTGAACTATTATGATTATAAAGATGGAACTACAATATTTTTCCAACAATCATCGGGATTCACTTCTAATAATCTCACTGCAGAACCTATCACTAAAGATGAGGTTCTTCTCAAAGTTATAGACCAAGCACAGATACAAACCAATGTTTTTGTGGAGAGAGGAAAGAATAGTGCTTATGAAAGAGTTTTGAGGTTGGGTGAGGTTGATAATTTGGGAGATATGATTAACTATGGGTATGGATTTTTTAATGTAGTTAATAAAGAAAGTACCAATTGAAAAAAAGAACTAAACTATTTATAAATTAAATAAAAGAATATGGCAATCGGCTCATACGGTACAATAAGACCTTCAGATGTTTCACCAGCAGATGTTGAAATTATTATGAACTATACTCCAACAAGGGATGTGACAGACCAATTTGTTTTAACAAAGTTGGACGCACAAACTATATTGAGACCTTACTTCGCAAACACTGAAACTGGTGGAACTCCTGATGTTGAAGTTTTGGGAGGACTTTATAATTTGACATTACCGGCAAATCAATTCAATGCGTTGGGAATTTACACATTATATATAAGACCCGCTGAAATTAGAACGGTGATTACTGATTGTGGAGTTTTAAGTGCTTTACCAAATGTGAAAGGTATTATCATTGACATTAGTGATGTACCAACACAATATCAAAACAAATTTGTCCCACAGGGGTTGGTAGGATTTAGAGTGGAATACCTCAATCCAGATGGGTCAAAAATTCCTAACTTTTTCAGAGTTGTTACATCGAGTTTCTTTTGCGAACCAGTAACAACAAATGAAGTTAATACAACGCAAAAGGCGATAAGATACAGATATGTTGAAGGAGATTCAAATCTAATCTTCTTAACATTGTCACCGTCTTCATCACCAACAAACAAACCAAATTCAACTCCGTTCATTGGACAGCCAGACCAAGATATTATAATTACAAATACATTTTTCAATCCAGTATCCATAGAGATTGAAATGGTTGAGTATGACATTTCTTCTCTTGCAATTGCTCTATATGGTAATCAAACCAAGTCTATTGATGATGGAATCTACACTATCTATGACGCTAATGACAACATATATAGACAATACAACCTATACGAAATCAGAGACCAATTTAATGCTCTTCTTTATGAGGTTAGACAAAGTAGAGGTAATAATATTGATTTTAGTAAAAACTTTACAAATATAACTAATTAATGGCTACTACTCAAAGGAATACTAAATTTTTCTACCCACCACGGCCAGGTAGTGGTGCGGGAACCTTCTCTGACAACATTGTTGGATTACAAACAGTGGAGGGAGGAGGACTTACGCAAGGAAACTTTGAGTTCACAACTTCGGTTACAGAAAGAGTAACTAGAGACTTTAATGTAGGAGCATTCTCTCAGCCAATTGGTTTGGATGGGTTAAATATTAATGACTTAGAGGAAAGTAGGAGGATAATTGCGACACAATTCAGAGTTTATCCAAATTATGATGTATCTCAAGTATTAAACTTTTCGATGTATGGGTCTTTGAGTAAAAGATTTCAGGTGTCAGTAACAGAAATAATTAATAGGTTTCCAGCATCTTTGGATATATTGTTCAACAATGAAGACTTTGTGACTGGAGCAACTGCAACTAATATATCTTATGATATTAATACTGATGAAACTACGTTAAGAATAAACACCGATAGAATCAATAATCCTTTTGATATTGATTATTCATTAAGTGCAACAACTAACCTATCAATTAGAGAGATAGTTGTTTCTCCTTATAGAAATTTATATAACACCTATTTGGATTATTGTGTTGCCATTAATGACAACATATTCAACGTAGTTTCCTTTACTCCATCTCCAACATTATCATCAGGATACATTGAATTTATAGTTTCAGGTGCGCCATTTGGAAAAACTGCGACCATATCATACGAAGAGTTTCAAGTTAGACCAAATGATTTAGTTACAGATAGAATATTCACTGAAAACTTTGACGAAGTTCAAAAGTTTTTGTTGAATAGATTAATCAGACCTGAATACACGGCAGTGTTTCAAGTTCCTCAACAAAATGAATCAGGTCAATTTTTTACGAATTATCAACAAGTAACTTGGCCGAAAGAAGGTCCGTGGAATTTAGATATTAAATCATTTCTTTTTGAAGATTACCTTACTCAGTTGGAATCAATCGCTGTCAACTTGGATTCATTCAAAACCAATTTGATTTCAAGATTTTTGGTTTCGGATTCCCTTAAAGAATTCGATACACTTGGACGTAAGGTTGAGAAGATATTCCAAATTTACGGAAGAAGTTTTGACCAAATCAAACAATTCATAGATGCATTGGCATATATGAACTCAGTGAATTACAATCCATCGAATGATATTCCATCACAATTATTAGCCAATTTGGCGCAAACACTTGGATGGAGTTCAAATTTTTCACCAATAACTAATGAAGATTTCCTTAGTTCAGTTTTTGGAAATACTTCAACTCCAACATATCCTGGATATGCAAGAGCATTAACCCCAACAGAATTAAATTACGCTTATTATCGTAATCTTATTTTGAATGCATCTTATTTATTCAAATCCAAAGGTACAAGACGTTCGGTTGAATTTCTGTTAAGATTAATCGGAGCACCTGATTCTCTGATTGAATACAACGAACACATTTATTTGGCAGACCAAAAAATTAATATGGAACAATTTAATGTTCAGTGGGCTGCAATATCAGGAGGAACATATGTTCAGAATACTCCAGGTTTTATACCAGGTTCAACATATAAAATCAAAGGACAATCTTTCAGTGCATTTACTTCTATTGCTACTTATCAAGATGTTACGACAAGACTTGTAGATTATCCAGTAGATGTCGCAGGTTTCCCAAAGGCTCCAATAAATACAGAGAGTTATTTCTTTCAATTAGGAGCGGGATGGTACGAATCTACTCCTTCTCACAGAAGTCCTGACCAAGTTACAATTACAGGACAAATATATACTGGCCAAAACTTTAACATACAGACACAATTACAACCATTTACTTATGGACAACCTTATTTGAATAGGTTTAGAGATTTTCCTTATATGACTGAGGGATTCAAACTCAAAAAAGTTGTAGACAATAATAAATCTTGGTTGGCGGAAGATGATAGAATAAGAGTTTCAACAAACGCTGATTACAATGCGTATTATTTTGTGGATGATGAGAGATTAGTTCTCAATGTCAAAAACGTAGATTTGTTTTTGAATCCTGCACAAGGTTTAGTTTATGATGTTTGGGATGAATCAAGACGATATGATTATCCAATCCCTGAGTCAGGACTAACAGTTGGATATCCCGTACCTGGTGGAGTCGATAGTACATTTGTAAATCCACAACCGAAGAAAAAAACATTTTTTGAGTTCTCTCAGACTTTTTGGGAGAATATGATTAATGTAAGGAACCGTCAATATATTACTGATGGTAAAACAGGTGGATATCCAACACTCCAATCAATTTTTTGGAAGTACATTGAATCTGAAAGTACAGTTGGAATACCAAACAACAAATACACTTATCAAAAATTGATTGATTATGTAAATGGTATTGGGCCTTATTGGATGAAGTTGGTGGAACAGATGTTTCCAGCTACTACGATTTGGAATACAGGTGTCAAAATGGAAAACTCAATTTTCCAAAGACAAAAGTTTGTCTATAGAAGACAGAGAGGATGTCAATTCATACCAGTTCCTGTTGACCCTTGTTTTATAATATCAAATATTTTCGATTATAACTGTACAACTGAATATACTGACTTTAATATATTTCCATGGCTGAATGGAGATGTTGATGTTAGTAATTTCAGTAGCATTTTATCGAATAGAGTCAACAGTATGTTGGCACAAAGTGGTCTGACTTTGAATGATTGTCTTACAAATTCTGTACAAAGTAGTTGGTATGTTGATTTGAGAATAGGTGGGGATATAATAATTCAAGAATTGTTCTATGTTGGTTATGGACTTACAGATGTACCGACCAACACTATGTGGAGAAATGCATTGATACAATATCTACCACAATTATATGATTATGGATTCACATTTTTCTTAAACGGAAATGTGTTGACCATCACAAGTTTGACTTGTACAGAAAGAAACTTCAATGAAGTACTTTCGTTGAATTCGGGAATAAATATAAGTATTAATTGTCTTAATAACTAATGGCGGTATTAAATTATAACATAGCGGTTACAGGTGATTGCTCTAACAATAACTCAGGGGCACTCAATCTTTATGTTAGTGCGGGATCACCTCCATATACCGTACAATTTATCAGTCCGTCTTACTCTTCACAAATCATCACAACGGGGCCAGCATCCCTTGCTGGATTGGCAAGTAATGTTTATCAAATTAGAGTTAATGATAGTAGTCTACCCACTAACAATGAATTTTTAATCAATATTCCAATATCAAGTGGGGTCTGTGGTTCCATAACTGCAGTTCAAAACACAACTTGTGGAAACAATAATGGTTCAGTTACGGGTTCTTCAACTTCATTATACTCTTCAACAGACTTTTTTTTGTATGATACAAATAACAATTACATCAAATCCGCAAATACAGTTACGAACTCGGCAGTTTTTGGTGAGTTAAGTGCGGGGACCTATTACTTAGGAGTAACAGATTTAGGAGGATGTACGGCATTCACACCAACTTTTATTGTACAAGAATCTGAAAATTTGGATTTCGGACTTTACGTTGTTCCAAATTCAAGTTGTGGAGGTTCACCGATAGGTAAAATTTTTGTAACAGGTCAAACGGGACAAGCTCCTTTCAGTTATTTGTGGAATGATGGACAAACAGGGAGCACAATCACAGGATTAACTTCTGGACTTTACTCGGTTACTGTAACAGATGCTTATGGTTGTACTCTGTCAAAGTCAGGAACTATCACGAATGTAAGTCCAATTGGACTTGGGTTATTCACTGCCACTGAACCAACTTGTCTTCAATCAAATGGAGTAATTAACATGACAGTAACAGGCGGTACTGAGCCATTTTATTATTCAGCATCTACAGGAAATGTTTTAGTATCTTATTCAAGGACGTTTTCAATTTCAGGATTATCTGCGGGTCAATATAATTTCTTAGTGACAGATGCAGGATTGTGCCAAATGACAGCAGGTATAACACTTGAAACACCAGGTGGATTGACAAGCGTTACAGTACAGGGACAGAATTCAACTTGTTCTACAAACAACGGGTCAATCTTAGTCAATGTCGTTGGAGGTACAGTGCCTTACACTTATACTTTAATTTATCCAACAGGTAATCAACTCAATATTAGTAATTCCCAAATTAGTCAAATTTTCCAAAATCTAAGTGGAGGAACTTATTCTGTCGCTGTTTCAGACAATAGTGGATGTTCATTTTTACAAGAATTAACATTATTGACACAAAACAAATTTACAGTTTCAACACAAGTATTGGGAACAAGTTGTGGTCAAAGCAATGGAAGTGTTACAATTTTTACATCCTCAGGAGCAACCTTACCTTTGGATTATTCTGTTGATGGAATACAAAATGTTATTGACACAAATTTGAGTGCGGTGACATTCAACAATCTTTCATCAGGAACTCATATTGTTACAGTAACTGATGCTGATAATTGTGCTCAGACAATAAATATATTAGTTCCTCCAAGCCAACCATTAAACTATACTTTATATAGCACTTCTTGCGGTAGTGGGTCGAGTGGTAAAATTACCGCATTCATAACCTCAGGTGAGCCACCATTCTCATTCAATTGGTCAGATAATGTACCAAATGAACCTCAACAAATACAAGTCAGTGGACTTACTGCTGGAACTTATTCTTTGACAGTGGTGGATGCTAATGGATGTTCACTAACAAGAAATACAACTATAACTTGTAATTCAAATTATACGTCTTACCAAACTTATGTCATGGGGGCTGAGATATTTAATATTCAATCTCCAACTAAATTTGGATTACTTCAAATGTTGAATGAAGGATTTTTTGATTTAACATCAGGAAATACGAGCTGTGATTTAATAAGTGCGACATTTACCGCCAAAGTTTCTGTAAATCCATCTGGAATTATCGCTTCTCAAAATTTCTTCACATCAACATCTTTGGTTCAAGTCCCAACAGATAATGATTGGTATAATACACTAAGAACTTTGTTACTTGGAATTCCTGGTGTTGGGAATGTTATAATTGACCAACTAAATAATCAAATTACTATCGAGACAAGTAGAAATAATACTTCTTTGGAAGGTGAAGAAATTGTAATCGATTTAATAATTGGATATAATATAATTTGTTTATCATGACACAGGTAAGAATAACAGACATATCGGGAGGTACTTATCCTATAAGTGTTTACATATCAGATGTCTATGGAAATAACCAAACACTTTTAGGTACTATTTCTTCAGGGCCAGTTCCACCTGTTGTTGAATATAATACAGTTATACCTTCAATATTCTCAACTGCACCTGAAATAATGTTAAAGTTGGTTGATGGCAACAACTGTGAAGTATTCAAAATACTTCAATGTACTTTTGGATGTGCGTTTGAAATTACAATCGAATTGGCATCTTGTATTGTTAATATTGATATTCAAGAATCTAATTGTAATTTTTCGATTTATAGTACAGAAGGTAATTGTAGTATCGTTTTAGCTTAATTAAAAAAATAATCATTCTATATTTTTAGCTTATGGTAAATGAAATAGAATAGTTGTGGTATTTATTTAATAAAAACCTCGGATGTCTATATATTCTATTTTAGTTACAAACAATGCTCCTGGTTGCTCGACCGAGATTGAGCAACAACTTACTGTCACTGGTTGTACTTCATATATCGTTAGACTTGCTTCTAACTCAAACGCATTAGGTCCATTTAACATTTATGTTGATGACGTAATTTATTATTCAGCGGCAACAAGAAATGACATGTTCAATGGAATTGTTGTTACATTAGAATGTGTAACTCCAACTCCAACTCCCTCACCTACAGCTACTGTAACTCCGAGTATTAGTGCAACACCTGGACTGTCACCAACCGCGACTCAGACACCTACAAATACACCAACTGAAACACCAACTAACACTCCAACAAATACGAATACAAATACACCAACAAATACACCGACAAATACGCCAACGGTAACAAATACACCGACAAATACTGAAACTCCAACAGTAACACCGACTAATACACCTACAAATACAATTACACAAACACCAACAAATACTGAAACACCAACTAATACTCCTACAAATACAATTACAAATACGCCTACAAATACAATTACAAATACGCCTACAAATACCGAAACACCGACTAATACGCCTACAAATACAATTACACAAACACCAACAAATACTGAAACACCTACACCTACACCAACAGAAACTCCAACTAATACACCAACTAATACCGCAAGTGTTACACCAACTAATACTGTGACACCAACTGAAACTCCAACAAACACTCCAACAGAAACTCCAACTAATACACCAACTAACACAC
>Ga0209770_10001980_pt1 | contig 10357 bp, 9 predicted proteins | sample LauGreSu1BDMLBDD_2_FD_187572 | JGI IMG/M metagenome (GOLD analysis project Ga0209770, IMG submission 187572) | Freshwater lake microbial communities from Lake Michigan, USA - Su13.BD.MLB.DD (SPAdes) (version 2) | ecosystem: Environmental > Aquatic > Freshwater > Lake | place: Lake Michigan, USA...
GATGCTGCGCCATGTCGCCGCGAGCGGGCTGCCGAAGTCGGGCGATTTCGCCTCCGATCTCCTTCGACGGCTCGAGCTCGTCGTGCCACCGATGGCGGCGGGCGTGAACGGGGCGACGCTCGCCGACGCCGATCGCGCCACGCTGCTCGCAGCGCTCGGTGCGCTTGATGCGCAGGCGCCGTGCGGAATCCGCGGTGGAGCCCTCAACGACGCCTACTCCGCCAAGCAGGCCGCCGCGCTGGCCGCGCTCAAGAAGAGCCTCGGAGGCTGACGGCGCGATTCGCGGTGGCTCACACCTCGCGCAGCGCCGCGCGGCAGTACCACTTGACCGCGTCGCTCATCGGCGGCTGGAGTTGCTCGAGTTCGGCGTCGCCGCACCAGCGGATCGCGTGGTGCTCGTCGGCGGCGAGCGTGGTGGTGCCCCGCTTCACGCGCGCGAAGTAGATCATGCCGATGTGCTCGTGCGTGTCGCTAATACGGTGGATGTCGAGGAACCGCGGCGCGATCAGCGCGCGCGTGCCCGGGCCCGTCGTGGGCGGGCGCTCGCCGAGAAGCTCGATGTCGAGGCCGCTCTCCTCGCGCGCCTCGCGCAGCGCGGCCTGCTCGGGGTCCTCGTCGAGCTCGATGTGACCTCCGAGCGGGAGCCACTTGTCGAGCTTCCTGTGGTGGATCACGAGGACCTTGCCTTCGTGCACGATGAAGATGGCGACGGTGAAGTCGATGAGCTCGTGAAGGTGAGGCATGTCAGCGCCCGGCCTTTCCGCCGCTCGGCGGCGTGGTGTGGTCGCCGAAGTACTTCTCGCTGCGGTAGCGGAGCCAGACGAGCAGTTGCTCGGGGATCTTCTTCCGCTCGTCGGGCGTGAGCGCCTCGTACAGCGCCAGCGCCTTCGCGCGCTCGCCGCGGCAGGCGGCGTTGTTGTGCGCGTCCCACAGCGCGCGGGCGCGGCGGATGCGGGCGCACGCCTCCTTGATGCGCTCGGCGCTCGTCGGCGGGCGGGTGCTGGGCTTCTTCTTCGCGGGCACGCGCGGATTAAACACGCGATCGGCGGCGCGCGTGCGTTAGGATCGCCCGCATGAAGAAGTTCCTCGTTCTTGCCCTCGCCGCCGTCGTGGCGATCGCGGCGCGCACGTCGGTCGCCGAGTCGGCCTCGTGGCGGACCGAACCGTATCTCGCCGAGGTGCGCACGCGCACCCTCGACGCCTTGCGCGAGCGGAGGATCGAGCTTCCCCCGGACTTCCTCGCGTGGGTCGACAAGACGCACATCGTGCGTGCGACCGTGTACGGCTGCCGCAAGGACCCGCTGCCCGTACTGCTTGCGCTGCGCTCGCTCGAAATCGACCTCGGCGAGGACACGGTGCGCCGCGACTACACGCAGCTCGCGCTCGCCTTCGCCATCCAGGACTCGTACGCGGCGCGCGGCGCGAAGGGCACGGGGTGGAACGACGCCGACGGCGCGAAGCCGCCCGAGGCGCTGCCCGACGTGTCGCCGCGGCCGCGGCTCGAGCTCGTGATTCCCGCCGATCCCCGCACGCCGGTGAACACCAAGGACACCGCGCGCTCGCTCGACAAGTTCGACCACATCGTCAACTTCCTCGAGGACCACGCGCCGATCGAGGTCGAGACGACCGTCAAGGAACTGCCGCCGCTCGAGTACGACGACAGGGGCGTCGCCAAGCCGCAGGGCAAAGCGGTCGAGGTGAAGAAGCTGGTCGCGCGGCCGCTCGTGGGCGCGGATGTGATCGCATCGGCCGCGCTGCAGCGCGAGTTCAACGAATACATGGCCTCTCATGGCTTCGCCGATGTCTCGCTCGACTGCGGCGACAGGGTCGTCCACTGGAAGTCGACCGAGGCGATCGGCGACGGCGAGCAGCGGAAGCGCATCGCCGACGCGCACAACCTCTTCCACGACGCCTACCGCGCGAAGGGGCGCATGCCCGCCGAGCGCGATCGCGCGCCGACCGCAGCGGAGTCGATGGCGTGGTTCATTCGCAACGACCGCTGGGCGTTCAGCGACGCCGACCGCAAGGCGCGCCAGTGGCCGCGCTTTCCGCTGAATGCGCCGTGGCCCGTCCTCATGATGCTCGCGGCCGACGACCAGCCGCTGCGCGAGCGCGAGGAGATCTGGCTCAAGTTCCGAGACACCGGCGAGCTGCGCACCTACGGCGAGTACATCGGCGGCATCGCGCAGCAGTTCGACATGCAGAGCGCGCGCCGCGTGGCCCCGATCGCGTTCAGCTACGGCTCGATCCAGATGATGTGGAAGGACGGCGGCGTGTGCGGCACGATGGGCAACATCGGCGCGCGCACCCACCGCATCGTGGGCGAGCCCGCGGCGACCGCCGGGCAGCCGGGCCACTGCGCGCTGGTCGTCATGGGCTACGACGCGAAGACGGGGAAGTACCGCTGCTTCGGCGAGCAGTACGCGACCGGCGGCGACGAGGTCACGCATGTCCACGCGGGCTGGAACTACGACGATGTCGGCGGGCGGCGCCACATGATCTGGCACCAGACGGTCGCGTGGGGCGTGAACCACGACTTCGAGGCGCTCCTCGATACGCTCGCGATGCGGCGCATGTGGGACGCGCTGCCCGCCGACGAGCGTGCGCGCGACTGCGCGAAGTTCGCCGACCAGGGGCTCGCGCGCAATCCGTTCGCGATCGCAGTCTTCGACGCGGCGATCGCGGCGGCGCCCGACGCGAGGTCGGTGCTCGCGGTGCTCGACGCCTTCAGCAAGCGCACGGCGGAGCTCGGGAAGGACAAGTCCTACGCGCTCTACCTGACGACGGCGCGCGACCTCGCGCACGCGCGCATCGAGAGGCTGCCCGCGCCCACGACGCAGGACGAGACAGCGAAGCTGCTCGAGACGCTGGAGAAACAGGGCTGCACGAACCAGGCGCTCCTCGCCCGCTGCTGGCGCGCGCTCGGCGGCGATGACGAGTTCATGAGGCGATCGAAGGCCGCGGTCGAGGCGTACCTCGCGTCGCCCGAGCGCACGAAGGACCGGCGCGCGTCGCAGAGGTTCGCCGCCGAGATTCGCGAGCTCGCCAAGCAGGTCAAGGGCCCCGCGAAGCGCAAGTGGGCCGAGGACATGCTCGCGCTCTTCAAGGACAAGGAGATGCTCGCGCTGCGCGGCAAGGAGACGATCGATCCCGCGGTCGAGGCGCTGCGGAAGCTCGCGGAAGTGAAGACCCCCGCGAAGAAGTGATCGCGGCGCGCCTCAGTCCGCGGTGAGTTCCTGACGCACCACGATCGGCACGAAGCCGACCTCCATGCCCTTCGGCGGCGTGACGAAGAGGCTCGCATCGAACGACGCGAGCCTGCCCGCGCGCGGCGGCGCGAGGTACTCGCCGTCGATCGGCCACGCGCGATGCATGCGCTCGATGAGCGACTGCAGTGCGGCGCGCTCGGCGTCGGTGAAGGCGCACTGCGCGAACACGGGCTGGTCGATGAAGCGGTACCAGTGGTAGGTCACGGTCGAGCCGTCGACGAGCTTTGCGGTGAACGGGCCCGCGCCCGGGCCTGGCTTCGCCCACGCGCCCGCGAGGGGCTCGGCGCTGTAGGGCTCTGGCTTCGCCTTCGGCCGCGGGAACTCGCGGTCGCGCAGGCCGAGCGATGCGGGCACCTCCTCGGCGGCGACGGCGACGCGCGTGTTGCCGTTCGCTCCGCCATCGCGGAAGTACTGAGGAAAACGCGAATAGCCGTCGGTGCTCGGCGCCTTCCACTGCAGCCCGAACGCGCCGTCGTCGAAGATCGTCGGGGTCGCGAGCTCGTGGATGCCGTCGATCTCCTTGTCGTTCTGCCGGTAGCCGACGCGCCCCGTGGCAACCTTCGGCCGGATGGTGCCTGCGGTTGCGAACGCGCCCTTCGGCGCCTCGCCGCCGCGGCGCCACGCGAGCACCGCGTCGTACAGCGCGGCCTTCGAGTACATCGCGACATCGCGCACGAGCGTCGTGCGACCCGACGCGTCGACCGGAAAGCGCAGCTCGGGAATCTTCGTCCACGCCACGCCGCGCTCATCCTTCGCGATGAACTCGGGCACCGTGTTGATCTCCATCGATCCGTCGACGCGGCCCGACGCGGCGCGCGCATCGAGCCCGCGGCCGACATCGGTCGGATACTCGCGCGAGATGCGGCTCCAGCACTCGGGGATGTAGTACGCGAGCGGTCCCTTGAAGTTGGCGGCGTTGAGGAACAGCGTCCAGCTCAGTTCGCCGGTCGGCTGCGGGGCGTTGCGCGCGTCGGTGAGCGGCAGCGCCATGTACGCGTAGCCGAGGAGCTCGCCGTTCGGCGCGCCGCGGAACGGCAGGCCGTCGGGCGGAATCAGCAGGCGGTTGCTGATCTGCGCGATGCCGAGGCGATCGTCGGCAAGCGGCCTGCTGCTGTAGAAGAACGACCAACCGGGCGAGGCGACCTCGTTCGTGTAGCAGTCGGTGGTGCCGTTCATGCTGAACTTCGGCGGCCCGTAGTGGAAGCGGTTGCCCGCCCAGTAGCCGAGCCCGCCCTCGAGCGTCTGGAACACGGTGTCGTAGGTCGGCCCGCGCTCGGGCCAGCTGTCGCGCGGCAGCGTGCCGGGCGGACACAGCGGCTCGGTCTTGTTGTCGGAGTTGTCGGGCAGGATCCAGGTCGACGGCAGGCCGATCTGGAAGTTCGCGATCGGCTGCGCGATGAGCGGCCACACCGTGGCGTAGAAGCCCGCACCGAAGTGGAACTCGCTCGGCACGCTCTCGGCGTGGCTCGCGATGTACCCGTGGAGGCCGTTGCCCGCGAGTTCGGCATCGGTGGGCGATTGCGCTGCGGCAGCAACGAGCACAAGCGCCGACATGGTGCAGGTCATCATGGTGGCGCACGCTAGCCGAACGTGGCCGCGGCGCGTTGCCCCGCGTGCCGGAGACCGTTCCGCCATCCGCGTCAGCCGCACGCGCCCCAGGCGCCGAGCAGCACCGCGAGATCCGCACCGGCAACCAGGCCGTCGTCGTCGAGGTCGGCGTCGAACGCGCCGCCCGCGCCCGTGGTGCCCCACGCGCCGAGGAGCAGCGCGAGGTCCGCGCCGTTCACCGCGCCGTCGCGGGTGATGTCGGCCGCGCACGCGGGCGGCGCCGGCAGCGCGGGCGCCGCGAGGCGGAATCCGATCTTGGAGCTCTGGAAGTCGGGCGCCCACGTGCTCGAGTGCCAGAACGAGATCGACGAGCCGGTGAACACGCCCTCGAAGGTGCCGCCGCGCCGCTCGCGCAGGAGCGTGGGCGCGCCGTTCATGTCGTTCCACTGGTACGCGTTGCCGCTCTGGTCGAAGGTGCCGTAGTGGCTCGGGCTGCCGCTGAACGCGCCGACATCGGTCAGGTAGTTCTGGTTCGCGTCGAAGGTCGTCACGCCGGTGACGGCGTAGATCTCGTTGGCGCGGAAGTTCGCCTGGTTCGGCAGCGGGCCGATCGCGTTGCCGGGGAGCGTGTCGCTCTGCGTCGCATAGGCGTAGTAGCCGGGAACGCCGGTTCCGCCCTTGTTCGGCGAGTAGAACGCGGCCTTGTACCACTCGTGGCCGGTGGGGATGTAGAACGCGGGCGGCCCGCCGGTGTTCGGATTGACCGCATTGCGCGTGACCGCGGCGCCCGTCGCGCGGCCGAGCAGCGTGTAGGCGCCGTCCTCGGTGGTCGCGGCGGTGGCGGCCCCCGCGGGCTGGCCGTTCGACATCCAGTTCGCGAAGCGCGCGCAGTCGAACCAGCTCACATACACGATCGGGCGGTTGGAGCTGTCGCCGCCGTTGTTCATGACCGTGTAGACATACTTGCCCGAGACGCCCGAGCGCGCGATGCCTGCGATGTTGAGATTGGCGGCCATCTGCGTGCTGTAGAGGCCGTGCGGATCGCTCTTCGCGACGGCGTTCAGGAACGCGGCGTACTGGCCGATCGTGACCATGTAGGTTCCGATGCGGTACTCGTAGTCGACGCCGCCGCAGAGGACGGCGCCGATCTCCTGCACGCGCGAGTCGTGTGCGTTTCCCGCGTCGCCGACGGTGACGAGCGCCACGACCACGCCGCCGGCCTGGGCGCCCGTCGACGCCACACCCGCAGCGAGTAGCGTGGCCGCGCAGCGATTGAATCGTGTTCCCCGTGCATGCATGGACTGGACTCCGTCTCTCGACCGCAGTCTGCGCGCAAGTCAGGTTCGGTCAAGCGGACGGCTGGCGCTTTGCGCCGTTCCTCGCGGCGCCGCGTTCCCGCGCCCGAGAACAGTCGCGATTCAGGAACATCCGCGCCCACCGGCAATCGCGTCGGTTGTGGAGGAGCACCCTGCGCCACGCGTCCTTGATCGTCTGCGGATAACCGCCGAACCGCGCGTGGCGGCGCGACTGCTCCAGCACGCGGCGCAGAACCGCCGTGACCTGCTGGTCGGCGTAGTCGTCGGGAACCTCCACCCCGGCAAGCCGGACGAAGTCGACGAGCCGGTTGCCGTGGCCGCCGCGCCATTCGTTGGCCTGCCGCATCCGCTCGCGGTCGGGCTGCACGCGCGCCGCAGCCTCCGGATGCCGTCGCGACCTCCATGCCTTTGCGGAGCGCTTCGCATCGACATACTCCACATCGCCGGGCCATGGACCGCCGAGTCCAGCCGCGATCCACTTCCGCTCATGCATCGAGTACCCCGCGATCGGGCGGCGTTCGCGCCGCGCCCTCGCCATCAGTTCGGCGCAGAAGTCCGCGAACCGCACGCACTCGACTCGGGAAGCGCGCGCCGCCGACGCGATGCCCGGCTCGACATCGACAAACGCGAACTGCTTGAACGCGCCTTCGACCAGCACGCCCGCAAGCACCGGACGCGTGTTCGCGAACCCCTCGAAGTCCACCACAATTGGATCCGCCATTGCTGTGCTCCTTGGCTGCGATGCCGAAGCACCGACCAACGCGGTCGGAGCCTCGGCACCCCTCCATTGTGAAAATGCGTGCGCGCGGATCCGCGGGCACGGGCGCCTCCGCGCGCACGCGCGTGTAGGCGCGCGCGCTTCGTGCTAGCATTCCCGACCCCATGGCCACCACGCAGCTTCCGATCCTCGAGTTCGTCGCTCGCAACTACAAGAACTTCAACGCGCGCTCGACGCGCGACGCGCTGTTCGCGTACTGGGATCACATCCAGGCCGGCGGCAAGATGTACTGGGCCGTCGCGGGCGCGATGAGCTCCGCGCAGCTCGGCATCTCGCTCGCCCCCGCGATCCGCGCGGGCCTCGTGCACGGCCTCTCGGTCACCGGCGCGAACCTCGAGGAGTCGCTCTTCCGCCTCGTCGCGCACGACTCGTACAAGGACTTCCCCGACTACCGCTACTTCACCAAGCAGGACGACACGAAGATCCTCAAGCAGCGCATGCGCCGCGTGACCGACACGAGCATCCCCGAGGACGAGGCGTTCCGCTCGGTCGAGAAGATCCTCGTGCCGATGTGGGAGCGCGCGACCAAGAACGGCGAGCGCCGCTTCTGGCACGAGTACTTCTACGAGCTGATCCTCTCGATCCCCAAGTCGAAGTACGAGGGCAACCCCGACGACTGCTGGCTGCTCGCGGCTGCGAAGGCGAAGCTGCCGATGGTCGTGCCCGGCCACGAGGACTCGACCTTCGGCAACATCTTCGCGTCGCATGTGAAGTTCAACGACTGCAGCGCGAGCATCGTCAAGAGCGGCATCGAGTACATGGCGAACCTGTACGACGACTACAGGAAGCTCTCGACCGGCAAGGGCGTCGGCTTCTTCCAGATCGGCGGCGGCATCGCGGGCGACTTCCCGATCTGCGTCGTGCCGAGCATCAAGTACGACCTGCAGGAGAAGGTGCGTCCGTGGGCGTACTTCTGCCAGATCAGCGACTCGACCACCAGCTACGGCTCGTACTCGGGCGCCACGCCCAACGAGAAGATCACCTGGGACAAGCTCACCGAGGACACGCCGATGTTCGTCGTCGAGAGCGACGCGACCATCGTGGCGCCGATGATGCTCACCGCGCTCCTGGAGGCAAAGTCGAACCCGAAGGCCGCCGATGCGATCGTCAAGGCGTCGCGCGCCGAGACCAAGAGAAACCTCGTGAAGGTGCGCTGAGCGCACAGGACCCATCCATGAACATGCACTGCAAGACCGCCGTCCTCGTCCTCGCCGCCGCGCTCCTCGGAGCGTGCGGATCGCACACCCAGATGCGCACCGGCTTCATCCCGGGCTCCGTCTCTCTCGCCGAGAAGGACGACGCCACCTCGCAGTGGCGCGGCTCGTTCGACGCCTCGAGCTTCAGCTCCGTGGTCATCGCGCCCGTCTCGATGCCCGCCGGCGACTCGTACGGCGACCTCTCCGAGGAGAAGCTCGCCGAGGTCCGCAAGGCCTTCGGCGACGCGCTCGCGGCCGAGTTCAAGGGCATGCCGTTCACCGGCAAGGCCGGCGCGCCCGCGCTCGTGATCCACGCCGCGGTCACCGCGGTCAAGCCGAACAAGCCGATCCTCAATGTCGCGCCGCAGACGCAGACGCTGAAGCGCGGCTATGGCTACGCCGCGTGCGAGATCTTCGCCACCGAGGGCGACAACGGCCGCGTCGTCGCCGCGTTCATGCAGACCTCCGACACGCAGCGCTTCAGCACCGAGAAGCTCTCCGACATCGGCACCGCCGAGCGCGCGTCGAAGGACTGGGCGAAGGCGTTCCGCGAACTCATCGGACGCTAACCAGCGGCCGAGCGGCGGGCGCTATCGTCGGGACATGGTTCCCGAGGCTCTCCTGCTCGCATCGCTCGCGCTCGCATCCCACCCCCGATCCGAAGCCCATCACGCTCCCGCGGCCACCCGCGGGAGCGTGATCTTCATTCACCCCGACGGCGCGGGCCTGCCGCACTGGAGCCTCGCACGCGTGCGCTGGGCCGGCCCCGACGCGGACCTCGCGTGGGACGCGCTGCCCGTGATCGGCCTCTATCGCCCGCACATGCGCGACAGCCTCGCGCCCTCGAGCCACTCGGGCGGCACGGTGCACGCGTACGGCGTCAAGGTGCCGCAGGACAGCTTCGGCATGGACGGCGCGCAGATCCCCATGGCGCCGTCGGGTCGCCGCATGAGCCTCATGCGCGAGGCCGCGGAGTCGGGGCTCGCGATCGGCATCGTCAACTCCGGTCACCTCGCCGAGCCGGGCACGGCCTGCTTTCTCGCGAGCGCGCCGAAGCGCGCGATGCATGACGAGATCGCGGCGCAGCTCCTCGACGGCAGGCCGCAGGTCATCCTCGGCGGCGGCGAGGCGTGCTTCCTGCCGAAGGGCGCGACGGGCCGGCATGGCGCGGGCGCGCGAGCCGACGGGCGCAACCTCGTCGAGGAGGCCCAGCGCGCGGGCTACCGCGTCGTCTTCACGCGCGCCGAACTCGCGGCGCTCCCGGAGGGCGCCACGCATGTGCTCGGGCTCTTCGCCTCGACGAACACCTACAACGACCTCCCGGAGGAGACGCTCGCCGCGCGGTCGCTGCCGGCCTACGCGCCGGATGCGCCGACCGTGGCCGAGATGACCTCGGCCGCGCTGCGCGTGCTCTCGTCCAACCCGCGCGGGTTCTTCCTCGCGGTCGAGGAGGAGGGATCCGACAACTTCTCCAACTGCCACAACGCCGCGGGCATGCTCGAGGCGATGCGCCGCGCCGACGAGGTGGTCGGCGTCGCCCGCGCATTCCGCGCCGGCCGGCCGGACACGCTCGTCCTCGTCGCCGCCGACAGCTGCGCGGCGGCCCCCCAGCTTGTGGCCCAGCCCGAGAAGGACGGCGTGATCGTGCGCGGGAGGCCCCTGCCGACGACGCTCCCGAACGACCCCGCTCCGCTCGACGGCGTCGGCGGGCGCCACACGGCGCCGTTCGAGGGCGCGCCCGACCGGGCGGGCATCGTGCTGCCGTTCGCCGTCGCATGGGCGTCCTTCGAGGACGGCGGCGAATCGGTCGTCGTGCGGGCTGAGGGTCCGAACGCCGCGCGCCTCGCCGGCACGCTCGACAACACGGCGCTCTATCGCGTGATGCGCGCGACGCTGCTCGGCGCGACGGAGTGACCGTGCGGCGCGTGAATCGCTAGATTCCCGGCATGGCCGCGCGCGAGACCCCCGCCGAACTGATCGAACGACTCCTCCGCAGCGGCGACTTTCCCGGCGCCGAGCGCGCGGCGAGCGAGATGATCGCGAAGCTCCCGCAGAGCCCGGTCGCGCGGCTCGGCCGTGCGCGCGCGAACCTCAACATGGGCCGCTTCGCGGAGGCGGACGCGGATCTCGAGGTCGCGCTCCGCGTGGCACCCAAGGACGAGCTCGCGAACTACCTTCGCGGGCAGCTCGAGATCCGGGCCGGGCGCGACGCCGAGGGCATCGCGCGTCTCAAGCCGATCGCGCTCGGGC
>Ga0209770_10001981_pt1 | contig 10356 bp, 7 predicted proteins | sample LauGreSu1BDMLBDD_2_FD_187572 | JGI IMG/M metagenome (GOLD analysis project Ga0209770, IMG submission 187572) | Freshwater lake microbial communities from Lake Michigan, USA - Su13.BD.MLB.DD (SPAdes) (version 2) | ecosystem: Environmental > Aquatic > Freshwater > Lake | place: Lake Michigan, USA...
TGCCGAGGTGGCCAGACGGTGAGCCGGCGATCCCCAGGCCGGCAAGCGTGCCGATCAATTCCACCACGAGCGGCGCCCCACCGGGCCGCTCCGCCGCGCCGAGCGCGGCCAGATCGATCCCACTGCCGGTGAGCACCGCCTGCGCCCGGAACGTGCACGGCGCCAGGCCACGGCCGGCGACGGCGCCTGGGCCAGCGGGAGCGGATGAATCGGACATCGTCGCACCGGAGGAGTGTCCGGGAGGCGAGTGCCGTCGATCCCGGCTCCTCGAACGCCTTCCCGCCTCCTCAGAATACACCGGTCCTACGATCGGACGGTGGAACATTTGCAACGACGGAGGCGGCGCCGATGACCCCGATCGACAGGACAGACCCGGTGATCATGGGGCACATTCTCTCCGAACACCGCGAGCTGTTCGAACAACTCTCGACGCTGCGCACCATGCTGGCCACCGAATCACCTCCCGGCTGCGAGCGCCTCCGCGAGCTCGTCCGGGCGATCGCCGCGCTGCGTCGGCATCTTGCCGATCACTTCCGTCAGGAGGAGACAGGGGGATTCCTGGAGGAGGCCGTGGCCCGCATGCCACGGCTCGGTTCGGCGGCGAGCGACGTGCTCGGCCAGCACCCGCAACTCCTCGGCGAACTCGACGCGATCGTCGCCCGGTTCGGTGACGCGGACGTCGCCCCGTGTGCCGACGCTTGGCTCGAGGTCCATCGGGCCTTCGAGGGTTTCATGCGCCGCATGCAGGAGCATGAACGCGCCGAGAACGCGGTGGTGCAGCAGGGCTACAACGAGGATCTCGGCCTCGACGACTGAATCCGCGACCATCTCATCGCCGATCAGCCGAACACGACCGTCCGCCGGCCATGGAGGAAGACGCGCTCCTCGGCCACCAGCCGCACCGCCCGCGCGAGCACCAGTTTCTCGACGTCGCGCCCCGCCTGGGACATCCGCTGTGGCGTGTCGGCATGGCTCACCGGGATCACGTCCTGGGCGATGATCGGCCCGGCATCGAGTTCGGCGGTGACGAAATGCGCCGTCGCCCCGATGAGCTTCACGCCGCGCTCGTGGGCCTGCTTGTAGGGGCTCGCGCCTGCGAAGGCCGGAAGGAAGGAATGGTGGATGTTGACGATCCGATCGGCATAGTGGCCGATCGCCCCCTCGGAGAGGACCCGCATGTAGCGGGCGAGGACGACATACTCCGGCGCGTGGCGGCCGATCGCCTCGAGGAGCAGGGCCTCGTGATCCCCGCGCGACACCCCCTCGTGCGAGACGTGGTGGAAGGGGACGTCGAACCGCTCGACGAGGCTCCGGAGACACTCGTGATTGGCCACCACCGCCTCGATCCGCACCGGAAGATCGCCGCAGGCGGCCAGCAGCAACAACTCGCCGAGGCAATGCGGCTCGCGCGTGGCGCAGACGACGATCCGCCGCACCGCCTCACGGGTCACCCGGACCGTCGCTCCGGCAGGGAGGGCGGCGACGAGGAACCGCTCGAGATCGGCGGCCGCCACCGGCCCCGCGGCCGGCGTCACCTCGGCGCGGAAGAAAAACCACCCCTCGGCGGCGTCGACGTATTCGTGGTTGGTGTCGATGTTGAGGCGCAGCGCCTGGAGGACGCCGGTGATCCGGTGGATCAGCCCCACCTCGTCGGGGCAGTCGACGAGGACGATCTCGCGGCCCGCCGAGGTGCCCGTCACGAGTCACCCCCCCACGGCCGCCGCGTGGCGGCCGCTTCCCCGCGTGCCACCGGGAACGACTCGACCGCCGGCACCCAGGCGAGGACGACGTCGTCGACCGAGATCTCGGTCTTCTTCGGGGAAATCTCGATCGACTCGAGCACGAGACGGTCGGGATTGGCCTCGAGGCGGATCCGCTCCAACTCACCCCCCACCTCCTCCTCGAGCGTGGCGAGCTTCTCCTCGAGATCGGAAAGCGCCTCTTCGGCGTGGACGACGTCGGCCTGCTGGCGCGATGCCCGGCTCGCCGAACGCATCGACGTCGCCGCGCGACCGACCGTCGTCGAACTGGCCACCTTGCGACCGAGGATCGCCGACAGGACGGCGGTGCCGATCGAGACGTAGGTCTGCATCGACTTGTTCTTCGCCTCCGCCTTCTCCTTCTCCACCTTCTGGCGGGCCCGCGTGATCCGATCGTTGAGGGAGGCGAGCTTCGCGGCGCTCTTGTCGCGGACCCGGTCGATTTCCGCGTCGCGCCACTCACGCACCTGCTGCGCGATCCGCACGCGGAACTCGCCTTCCGTCTCTTCGGGCCGCGACACGGCATCGATCGACGGCGCTGCGTACACCGTCAGCTTCGCCGTGCGGGCGAGATGATTCTTGAGTGCGGTACCGAGACTCGTGTAGGCCTTCGCGGCGGCGAGCGCCGGCGGCAGGCTCGCGAAGCCCCCCGCCTGCGGGCCTGTCTCCACGTCGGGCACCTCGGCAAATTGCCGCCCCCCTTCCCACGCCGACTCACCGAGTTGGTCCCCGGCCGGCGCCAGACAGAACACCTCCCGGTCGCAATCGATCCGGGCCTTCGTGTGGGTGAAGCGAACCCGTGCCCGGCCGAGGATCGCCGGCTTGTAGAGGAGCCCACCGGAAGGCAACGGCCCGTCGGGGGAGAGGAACACCTCGCGGACACCGGGGGGCAGGAGCGGCCGTGGTCCCGCCCCGCCACCGCCCCCCGCGGCAAAGGGATTGACGCGGGGCGCCGCCCCCTCGGAAGCCGGCACGGCGCCCTGGAGACGCTTGATCTCCTCGCGCAACAGCGGCCCGCGGAGATACGACATCGTCCAGCGTGTCTGGAAGACGGTCTCCTCGTCGTCATGAACGGAATGGAGCAGGAACATCCGCTGTTCGAGCCCGGCGAGCAACCGATCGATCCGCGCCCGGTCGAAGCCGGCGCCCGAGGAACTCGCCGCCCCCTCGAGCCCGTCGAGGACACGTGCCTTGTCGCGCGCCGTCTGCAGCCGTCCCAGGAACCAGGTGCCTGCGTTGGAGAGGGCCTTGTAGTCGAGGTCGACCGGATTCTGGGTGGCCAGCACGATCCCCAAGCCGAAGGCCCGCGCCTGCTTGAGGAGCGTCAGCAGCGGCGTCTTGCTCGGCGGATTGGCGGTCGGCGGCAGGTAGCCGAACACCTCGTCCATGAGAAACAACGCCTTGAGGCTCGATGTCCCCGCCTGCGAGCGCATCCACGACACCGCCTGACCGGCCAAGAGCGTGACGAAGGCCATCCGCTGGGCGTCGTTGAGATGGGCGATCGAGATCACGCTCACGCGCGGCTTGCCGGCGGGCGTCCAGAGGAGCCGGCCGACATCGAGCGGCTCGCCATGGAGCCAGGCGTCGAAGCCCGGCGCCGCGGCCACGGTATTCAGCTTGCCGGCGAGTTGGAAGCGGTCGGCGGCGGGGAAGAAGTTCTCGAGTTCGAGAAAACCGACGCGCTCGATCGGCGGGGCGGGGATGGCACGGACGAGCGTGCCGAAGTCGACCTCCTGGCCGCTCTTCCACAGCGCGTCGACGATCGCCGACACGAGGAGATGCTCGCGGCTGCGGCCCGGCTCTGCGTCGATGCCGGCCATGGCGAGGATCCCGGAGACGAGCGACTCGATCCGTTCGCGCCGGGCTTCCGGGTCGTCGAGGATCGCCTTTTCCGGCGCCTCGAGGCTCCCGAGCATCGCAAGCGCCCGGCCGGCCGAGCTGCCAGGCGTGTAGACGGCCATGTCCACACCCTCGCGGAGGCGGGCGATCCGCTCCCCCGATTGCCCGCTCGCGGCGAGGCCATCGGCCCACTTCTTCGCCGTCTTTTCGGCGAGCTCGTCGAGGGAAAGGCCTTCGCGCTTCGCGGCATCCTCTTCGAGCCAGGGGCGGAAGTCGGCCGGGCGCAAGTCAGGGAACGTCAGCAGGATGTTGGCGAGGTCCCCTTTGGGATCGATGACGATCGCGGGGATGTCGTCGATCGCCGCCTCCTCGATGAGGCTGACGAGGAGCCCCGTCTTGCCGCTGCCGGTCATGCCGACACAGACGGCGTGCGTCGTCAGCCGGCGGGCATCGAGGAGGAGCGGCTCGCGCTCCGGCTTGCCGGACTCGGGATCGACCCGCTTGCCGAGATAAAAGACGCCGAGGCCCTCGATGTCGGGGCCGAGGGCGCCGTCGTCGCTGCCGCGATTGGGTGTCCGACGCTCGTGCATGACTGCTCCCGGGGAGACTGGGGATCGACCGGCTGGTCCAGATCCTTCATTTCACCCGGCAAGCCAGCGCCGGCACAACCCCGGAGCCACTCGCCACCGACGAGGACATCCCCGGTGATCGTTCCGACTTCGTCGATCGACGTGCCGCCGCCGGCTGGCTTCTCGTACCGGGGGGAGGCGGCTGGGTCGCGGGGCTCGAGCGGCACCCCGAGCAATTCGCTCCCCGCCCGCTCCAGTTCGCGCACGAGCGGTGCAGGCCAGAGCCCGAGGAGGACGATGGTGGCCAGCAGCGCCGTCAGCGCGATCCGCTCCCGGGGGAGGACATGGTGCCGGGGACCGTCCAGGTTCGCCGGGCCACCGAACACCATGAACCAGCCACGCATCACCGAGATCGCCGACAGGACCGTCGCGGCGATCACCAATAACCCGGCATGGAGTTGCTCATCGAGGCTCCCCGACACGAGGAGATCGTCGGCCACGAACGACAGCGTCCCCGGCAGGCCGATGCTCGCGAGCCCGAAGAGGAGGAAGAACGCAGCCAGGAGCGGGGCATCGGCAAACCGTCCCTGCGGAGTCTCGAGCGACAGCGGCCCGGCCCGGCTCTCCAGCGCCCAGCCGACAAGCCCGAGCCCAGTCAGGGCTAGCCCGCTCGAGATCCAGGTGCAGAACGCACCATTGAGCTCCATCGGCAGCTTTCCGGCGAGGCCCGCAAGGACGAGCGCCGACTGGCTCATCGCGAGCGTGCCGACGAGGCCGCGGAGATCGCGCTGCACGAGCGCCAACGCCGCACCGTAGGTGGCCGTGAGGAGCGCCAACTGCGAGAGGACGACAAGCTCCGCCCCCACGCCGTCGCCGTGATCGGCATGTCCGAAGAACAGCCGCACCGCCGTGTAGGAGGCGATCTGTGGCACGGTTGCCGCAAGCGCCGTCGACATCGGTGCTCCGCGGTACAGTGCCGGATACCACGAATGGAACGGCACGATCCCCTTGCGGACGAGCACGGCGAGGGCCACGAACCATCCGCCGGCCGTGCCGAGGGCTCCCACCCCGGGCTCCCATGGCGGATCGACGATCATCATCACCGTGCCGACGGCCATGCAGGCGACCGCCAGGGTCATCATGATCGCGTACACCCGCGCCGCGGTCTGACCGCCCGGCGTGGCCCGCGTGCTCCACCAGGTGGGCAGCGCCGTCACCACCCAGGCCATGATGAGCACGAGTGGATGGGCGGTGGAGAACAGTGCGAACGTCGTGGCTGCCCCGAGAAGGATCCGTGACGTCGCCGGTCCGTCGAGGAAGCGTTTCGGGGCCATCATCACGATCGCCAGTTCGACGATCGCCACGAACGGGAGGAGGACGGCCGTCACCCCGTCGACATGGACGAGAAAGCCGCCGCCGAGACGCTGGCCGAGTTCGAGGGTGACTTCCGGGCCGCTCATCCACGCGCGGGTGATCGTCAGGCTCGCAGCCAAGGCGACAAGCAGGCTGATGATCGCCGGCCTCCGCGGGTCGACCTGACTTCCGCCGCGGGCGACATGGAGCGCCGCTGCCAAAGGCGCGAGGATCGTGGCAGCGAGCGCTGCCACCAGGGGAATGTCGTGGGCATCGAGGTTCACCGTGACCTCCCCTGCGCCCGCCGCTCGGCGAGATCCCGAGCCCGGTCCTGCGGACGCGTCCCCAACCACTCGATCCAGCCCAATTCCGCCTGCCCGAGGCGTTCGAGACTCCTCCACACCGGCCCCACGACGAGCCGCGATACCACCAACTCCTCGAACCCGCGGTCGAGGGCCACCCGGTAGAGCCGGCGTTGCACATGCTCCGGCAGGAGATTGACCACCGACCAGGAGGCCGCCCCAGGATGCCCGCCGAGCGCCGCTTCCAGTTCGTGTCGATCGTGGAGTGCCGACGGGGAACGGAGGATCTGGAGGCTGCGGAGAATCGCATGGCTGACGATGTGGACCAGGGCGACCACCCTCAAGCCGATGCCGATCTCCACGAAGATGATCCCGGCCTGGGTCATCGAGGCGTAGGCGAGCATGCTTTTGAGGTCGGTCTGGACGCGGCCGACAAGTGCGGCATGAACGGCCGTCCCGGCCCCGATCGCGACCAGGGCGAGCCGGGCCAGCCACGCCGCGTCGAGGAGCGCCTCGCAGCGGAGCAGGAGATAGGCGCCGGCATGGATCGACAGGGCGCCGTAGAAGATGGCGCTCGACGGCGTCGGTCCCTCCATCGCCCGCGGCAGCCAGTTCGAGAACGGCACCTGCCCGCTCTTCCCCATCGCCGCGAACACCAGCAGCAGAGACACGAGCGTGGCTGTGCCTGGGGAGACGAGGCATTCAGCGTGGGGCCAGACGCCGCCGAACAGCCGTTCGAAATCACCCGAGCCGACGTCCCGGTGGATCATCACGCCGGCGGCGAGGAGGCCGACGTCGCAGATCCGGTAGGTGGTGAACGCCCGCAGCGCTGCTTTGAGGGCGTTGGTGCGTTCGTGGAAAAAGCCGATGAGCATCGTCGACGAGATGCCGAGGAACTCCCAGCCGGCAAACAGCACGTCGATGCTCCCGGCGAGCACCATCAGATTCATCCCGGTACCGAACAGCGACAGGAGGACGAAGAACCGGGTGAAACCGGGCTCGCGGTGGAGGTATTTCCCGGCGAACGCATTGACGAGCGCACACAATCCGGTCGAGAAGCAGACGTACGGCACCGACAACCCGTCCGCCACGAGATCGATGGTGGCGTCGTGGTGTCCCACCGAGAACCAGGTGCCGAGGTGGACCTGCTCGGGTGCGAACCCCCGCGCCGACAGCACCGCGAACATCGCCAGTCCGGCGAGGAACGCGACGGTGAATGCCGACCCGACCAGCCGGGTGGTGGCACGCTCCGAAAGCGGCCGGTCGAGCAGCGCCGGCAAGCCGACGAGGACGAGGCTCGCGGCGGGGGCTGCGAGCTGGAGGACGACGAGCGCCGCGACGATGTTGTGGGCCGAGGCGAACGTGGCAGCCAACAGTCCGACCAGCCTGCCGGCACCGGGGATCGTCATCTGCCGGAGTTCCTGTTCATGGTCTGTCGCCCGTGACACGTCGGCCGCTGCGAGCGAGGCTCCAAAGGGGAGATGGGGCTGGCTCCGGGCCGCCGAAATCGCAGCCGACGCACCGGCGCGACTTGCCAGCACCTCGGGCACTCGGCTCCCCGGAGTATGCCACGAACCGGCACTCCCGCCGCTGGCCTCACTCCGGCGCGGGGCGTCGGCGGGAGCCGGCGGCGTTCGTTTTGGTAGGATCGACGGCCACAAGCGGGCGTTGCCCGTCGCCCGGAGAGTCCGTGCCAAGCGAGTCGTCGCCGTGGACGATCTTCAGTCCCCCAACCGCCGCTCTGCCCCCCTCCCCTCGACCACCCCGCGCCGCGGCGTGGTCCTGCTCGTCGACGATCAACCGATCATCGGCGAGGCGATCCGGCGGATGCTCGCCGGCGAGGAGGGGCTCGACTTCCACTACTGCCGTGATCCCGATGCGGCCGTGTCGATCGCGGCCGAGACATCCCCCACGGTCGTGCTCCTCGATCTGGTCATGCCCGACGTGGACGGACTCGAGGTCCTCCGCAGGCTCCGCGCCGACGACCGCTTCCAAGACCTGCCGATCATCGTTCTGTCGACGAAGGAGGAACCGGCGATCAAGGCGGAGGCGTTCGCGTGCGGAGCCAACGACTATCTCGTGAAGCTTCCCGACCGGATCGAACTCGTCGCCCGCATTCGCCATCACTCCCGCGGCTACGTCGCCCTGCTCGAACGAAACCAGGCCTTCGAGGATCTTCGCGTCAGCCGCGAGGTGCTCGCCAACGACCTCGCCAGCGCCGCCCGCTACGTCCGCTCGCTCCTCCCCCCCCCGGGAGCGATCCCGGGAATCCGCGCCGACTGGCGTTTCATCCCGTCGGCTGACCTCGGCGGTGATGCTTTCGGCTACCACAGTCTCGACGACGACCACGTCGCGATCTATCTCCTCGACGTCTGCGGCCACGGCGTCGGGGCGGCGCTGCTGAGTGTTTCGGCGCTCAATGCCGTCCGCGGCGGAGCGCTGCCGAATACCGACTTCCGGGATCCCGGGGCCGTACTCGCTGCACTCAATCGGGCATTCCCGATGGAGCGGCACAACGACATGTTTTTCACGATGTGGTACGGGGTCTACGATCGTTCCCATCGGACGATCCGCTGGGCCGGCGGAGGCCATCCGCCGGCATTCCTCGTTCCCGCCACCGGCGGGGGGCAGGACATGGGTGAGACCATTCCGCTCCCCTCGGAGAATCCGCTCATCGGCGCGGTCGAAGGGCTCGATTTCTCTTCCAGGGAGCTGGCCGTCCCCCCCGATGCCCGTCTGTATCTGTTCAGCGACGGCGTGTTCGAGATCGAGCGGCCCGACGGCTCAATGTGGTCGCTCGAGGGATTCCGCAGGCTCCTCAACACACCCCCGATGGGGGGGATTGCCGATCTCGACGGGGTCGTCAAGCAGATCACCACCCTCGCCGGAGGGGGAGACCTGGCCGACGACCTCTCCCTTGTGGCGGTTGAATTCTTGTAAAAACCGGCCGTTGCCGACCGATCGCTCGCTCGTTCGGCGTCGCTGCGGGGCTGCCATCCCCGGTCCGGCCGATGTCGCGGGGGCCGTCTTGCATGAGGTCCCTGAATCCGTACACTCAGGTGTTTCCCGTCCCGGGACGGTCTGGCTAGCGTAGCTCAATTGGCAGAGTCCCTGATTTGTAATCAGGTGGTTGCGGGTTCAACTCCCGCCGCTAGCTCACTCGATTGCCAGGGGAACGCTCGACGGATCGGCGTCGTCCTCCCATCGGTTGCACCACCGAGCCGCGTGGATTCCGACGGCGGGGCAGGACTGACGCGGAGCGGGGTTTCGATTCGCCCGATTCGGACAGGCTTGCCCGGTTCGGAGACCGGATCGGGAGATTGCGGGGGCAGAAGTGTCTCCGCGGCGGTTTTTTGGTTCGGAGGAAGTTTGGTTCCAAACCGATATCACCATCACATGAGGGGAGTTTCCCGAGCGGTCAAAGGGGCTTGACTGTAAATCAAGTGGCTCTGCCTTCGCAGGTTCGAATCCTGCACTCCCCACTTCCCACCCCATGCCCCGAAGCCCATTCGACACACCACTCCACGCCCCGAAGCATCCGACCCAGCAATTCCCCCGGCCCCCATCAACACACGAGACGAATCCAAACACGAGCAAGCACCGGCCTGACAGGCTCGGGCCATCACCAGCCAGCACCGATACCCCGCGGGTGTAGCTCAATGGTAGAGCAATAGCCTTCCAAGCTAAAGACGAGGGTTCGATTCCCTCTACCCGCTTCGAGGCCGCGCCACACGCAACTGTCTTCCACCACCGAATCACCCCTTCCCCAATTTGCACGGAGCTTTCGCCAGTACGACCGACCCACCGCGTCCTCGCCAGGACGACGCCGCGCCACCCGCGCCCGTCCACCGAGGCCCCGACGCACACCGCTGCTGTAGCTCAGTTGGTAGAGCGCGTCCTTGGTAAGGACGAGGTCATGGGTTCAAGTCCCATCAGCAGCTTCCCTGCGGTCGTCACGATTCGCTCCACCACAAACCATTCAACAACCGTCCGGGAGCACCCGGCGGGACCCGAGCCAAAGTCGTCGATGCGTCGTGTTCAGACCTGGCCATACGCCGCACCGTCGATTGAACGGACTGTTTGATTCGATGCAGGATTTCAAGGACCAGGGCAGGCGCCGCCTGCAGCCACACACCAGAGAGGAAGATCGAGGGAGAAAGCATGGCTAAGGACACGTTCACGCGGAGCAAGCCGCACGTCAACGTCGGCACCATCGGTCACATCGACCATGGCAAGACGACTCTCACCGGCGCGCTGGTGGCCGTTCAGGCTGCCAAGAACCTGGCGATTGCAAAGAGCTACGCCGACATCGCCAAGGGCGGCACCGTCCGCGACGACACCAAGACGGTGACGATCGCCGTCAGTCACGTCGAATACGAGACTGAAAAGCGGCACTACGCCCATATCGACTGCCCGGGCCACGCCGACTTCATCAAGAACATGATCACCGGCGCCGCCCAGATGGACGGTGCGATCCTGGTGGTCAGTGCCGCCGACGGCCCGATGCCGCAGACGCGGGAGCACATCCTCCTC
>Ga0209770_10001983_pt1 | contig 10351 bp, 11 predicted proteins | sample LauGreSu1BDMLBDD_2_FD_187572 | JGI IMG/M metagenome (GOLD analysis project Ga0209770, IMG submission 187572) | Freshwater lake microbial communities from Lake Michigan, USA - Su13.BD.MLB.DD (SPAdes) (version 2) | ecosystem: Environmental > Aquatic > Freshwater > Lake | place: Lake Michigan, USA...
CCTCGGCGCCGGCGAGGTCGTCGTCGGCGACATCAACTATTCGCGGACCTATTTCGAGCGCCTGTTCGCGCTGACGCCCGCCAGCCTGCAGCGGGTGATGCGCACCTACCTCGTGCCCGAGAAACTCACGGTGGTCTCGAGCAACCCGGTGGGCGCGGCGGTCAGCAGTGGAGGGACGGACTCCCGGCCGGCCGCCTCGCTCGACTTCTCCGAACTGACCCTGCCCAACGGCGCGAAGCTCCTCCTCCAGCCGAACAAGCAGCTGCCCAACCTGCACCTGCGACTCGCGCTGGCCGGCGGGCCGATGTTCGAGCCGGCGGGCCGCCGCGGCCTGACCAACCTCATGGCCTCGCTGCTGTCCATGGACACGACCAAGCGCACCGCCGAGGAAGTGGCCCGTGCGATCGAGGAAGTGGGCGGCATTTTCGAGGATTTTTCCGGCAACAACAGCTTCGGCCTGATGGCCGAGGTATTGCCGGACGATGCCGACCTGGCGCTGGAGTTGATGAGCGATGCCGTGCTGCACCCGGCGTTCAAGTCCGCGCGACTCGAGGTCGAGCGCGAGTCGGCGCTGGCGGCGCTCAAGGAAGGCCTGGACGACGTCGTGACGGTCGGCCGGAAGGCGATGCGGGCGAAATTCTTCGGCGCGCACCCCTTTGCCATCGAAAGCGGCGGTGACGAGGCCGGGTTGAAGGCCATCCAGGTGGCCGACCTGCGGGCCCTGCACCGGCAGCTGCTCGTGAGTGGCAACGCCGTGCTCGCCGTGGCGGGTGACTTCGATCCGAAGAAACTCGTGCCCAAGCTGAAGGCGTTGCTTGCAAAGCTGCCGAAAGGCACGGCCGCCAAGGCGACGGCGCCCGTTATGGTCAAGGCGGGCGATTTCACCGAGATCCAGCCCCGCCAGCAGGCCATCGTTTTCCAGGCTTTCCCGGGCCCGGGCCTGCACGCGCCGGACTATCATGTCAGCGAGGTGATGGACGAGCTGTTCAGCGGCATGTCGTCGAACCTGTTCGAGCGGGTGCGCGAGCAGAAGAGCCTGGCCTATTTCGTCCGCTCCAACCGCATCGTCGGCCTCGACACCGGCATGTTCTATTTCTTCGCCGGCACGAGCCCGCAGCGCTACGGCGAGGTCATCGAGGAACTGAACCTCGAGATCGCGCGGGTGCAGGGCGGGGGTGTGACGGCGGAGGAGCTGGCCCGCTGCCAGACCCGGCTCAAGGCCGGCAAGCGGATGGGGATGCAGACCAACTCGGCGCGCGCCATGCAGTCGGCGCTCAATGCCGTTTACGGCCTGCCGGTCAACGACTGGCGCACCTACGATGCCCGGATCGACGCTGTCACGCTGGGGGATGCCCAGGCCTTTGCCCGGCGGTATTTTCAGCCGGCCAGCCGGGTGCAGCTGGTGGTCAAGCCATGATAAATTTAGGCGCCTGAATTCAGGCCTTGGGCGAAGTTTTCCGGTTCATGGCCGCGCGCTAGGTTCGCGTTCCCATGAAAACCCTTAGTTTCATCCTCAGGATCGCGCTGGGCACACTGGCGCTTTTGTTCACGGTGACGGTGGCCACGGCGGAGGAAGGTGCGGCCAAGGAGCGGAAGCCCTCCAAGGAAACGCTGGCGAAATACGATGCCAACAAGGACGGCTCGCTGGACGACACCGAGATGGCCGCCTGGAAGGCCGATATCGCCGCCAAGTCGAAGGCGACCCGCGAGGAAAACCTCGCCAAATACGATGCCAACAAGGACGGCAAACTCGACGAGACCGAGAAGGCCGCCCGCAAGGCTGATGAGGATGCGGAAAAGGCCGCCCGGAAGGCGGAGAAGGAAGCGGCCAAGGAAGCCAAGAAGGCCGCCAAGGAAGAGAAGAAGTAGGCCGGGCTATCCGCCTCCGGTTCCACGACCCCGGCCGAAACGCCGGGGTTTACTTTTTCTCCAGCAGGCCGCCGCTCCACTTGAGCTTGGCGCGCATGACCTCGTAGTGGGAATAATCACGCCGCTGGGCGAGCGAGAGGGTGCGGGTGTCCATCGAGATTTCCACCGGCGCGCCTTCCGTCACGACCATGTTGCGCTGGCCGTCCATGGCGACAAGCAGCCGCGAGCCGGCGGTGCAGTTGACCACGCGGAGCTTCACGTCGTTGCGGAAGATGATCGTGCGGTTGCTCAGCGTGTGCGGGCAGATCGGGGTCATCGCGATGACCTCGGCCTGCGGATGGATGATCGGGCCGCCGGCGGCCAGGTTGTAGGCGGTGGAGCCGGTCGGCGTCGAGAAGATGAGGCCGTCGCAGGTGTATTCGGTGACGAGTTTGTCGTTGGCGTAGACCTCGAGGCGGACGATGCGCGAGGGCTTGGCGTCCTTCACCAGCACGTCGTTGAGGGCGACGTCGCTGCGCCGCGGGCCGGTCTTGCAGTCGAGGAGCGCTCGCTGGGCGATCCGGTAGTCGCCGTCGAGCAGCGCGGCGAACTGCGCGCGGGCCTCGTCGGCCGAGAAGGTGGTGAGAAAGCCGAGGCTGCCCTGGTTGACGCCGATGATCGGGATGTCCGCGGCGGCCGCGCCGCGCACGGCGCCCAGCAGCGTGCCATCGCCGCCGATGACGCAGCAGGCGTCGCAGTCCTTGAAATAGCCGCGCGGCAGCTTGCGATCGCCGGTGAGTTTCAGCTTCTTCGCGCCGCCCAGCCGGGCGATCTCCATGAGTTCCTGCGCCAGCTCGGCGGCGCCCGGTTTCTCCGAGTTGTAGACGAAGGCCAGTTTGCGGAAAGGCGACATGGGGGGTGACCGCTGATTACGCGGATAAACGCGGATATTGGAACACCAATTTAGCCGCGGCCCGCCGCCTTGGTCAGGCCGAGCAGGAACTCGCGGTTGCCGTCGGCGCCGTGGACCGGGCTCTCCATCTCGCCGCGCAGCTGCGCCCCGGCCAGCTCGCGCAGGGCGAACTCGCGGACCTCGGACATGACGCGCGCCCGCACGGCGTCGTCGCGGATGATGCCCTGACCCTTGTCCACCTCGGCCTTGCCGGCCTCGAACTGGGGTTTCACCAGCGCGATCAAAGTGCCGCCGGGGCGCAGGAACGGCCACACGGCGGGCAGGACGCTCTTCAGTGAAATGAAGGAGATATCCATGACCAGGGCATCATACGCTTCGCGCGGCAGCATACCGGGCGCGAGATGGCGGGCATTGGTCTTCTCGAGGTTGGTGACACGCGGATCGCGGCGGATCCGGTCGTGCAGCTGGCTGTGGCCGACGTCCACGCAGGTGGCGGAGGCGGCGCCGGCCTGCAGGGCGCAGTCGGTGAAGCCGCCGGTCGAGGCGCCGACGTCGAGGATGTGCGCGCTGGTCAGGTCGACGGGAAATTTCTCCAGAAAGGCGGCGAGCTTTTCACCGCCGCGGCTCACGAAGCGCGGCGGCTGGTCGACGCTGAGTTCGAAGTCGGCGGGATATTCCTTGCCCGGCTTGTCGAGCCGCTCGGTGCCGTGGCGGACGCGGCCCGTCATGATGAGCGCCTTGGCCTGGGCGCGGGAAGGCGCGAGGCCGCGCGCCACCAGCAGTTCGTCGAGTCGGGTCTTGGCGGCCATGGCGTCAGCGTAGCTTCTGCCGTGCCGGCGACCAGCACGTTGTGCGGCCGCCGACCTCCTCGCGGACCAGCGGTTTTTTTGTGCGCGGGCAGCGGCCGCCGTCGTCCCAGCGGTGCCAGAACAGCCAGGTTTTCGGAATGTGGGCGTTGAGGTGGGGCGGCAGGTAGCGGCCGGCACCGGCGATGGTGCGCAGGGCCAGCCGGCAGACGTTGCGGCATTCGCGGTGCAGGGTCTTCACCTCGGCCGGCGTGAGTGCGCCCGCTAGCCGCTGGGGGTGGATCGCGGCGCGCCAGAGCACCTCATCCGCCATCCAGTTGCCGATGCCGGGGAAGCGTTCCTGCATCAACAGCACGGCCTTGATCGGCGCGCGCCCGCGGCGCTGCAGGAAGGCGCCGACGGCCTGGAGGGTGAAGTCCTTGGACAGGATCGCCGGCGCGATGCGCGTCCACCAAGGCGGTGGTCTCGGCCCGGTGGCGAAAAGCACTCGGCCAAACATCCGCGGATCGCTGAAGACCAGCTGGCGGCCCGGCTGGACGAGGATGAAATGATCGTGCCTGGCCGGCGGATAGTCCGGCCCCTCGACGCGCAGCTCGCCGCTCATGCCGAGGTGGATGCCCACCCAGCCGCCGCCGGAGAAGCGGAAGAGCATCTGTTTGGCCGAGGTCTCGGAGCCGAGCAGCGTCGCGCCGGTGAGTTTTTCCTTCAGCAGCGCCGTGCTGGTGCCGCGGAAGACCTTCTTGCCTTCGTGCAGGCGCACCCCGAGCACCTTGGCGCCGTGTCCCGCGGCCCAGCGCTTCCGGAAAAACTCAACCTCGGCCAGCTCAGGCACGGCTCAGCGGATTTCCCACTGGTAGGGATGACGGGAGAGCGGCTGGGAGCCGGTGGCGGTGACCCAGACGACGTCCTCCCAGCGGCAGCCGCCGAGGCCGGGATAATAGAGGCCGGGCTCGACCGTCATGACGGAGCCCTTCTTCAGCGGGTAGGCCACGCTGGGCGACATGCGGCCCGGGTCATGCACGGCGAGGCCGAGCCCATGGCCGGTGCCGTGGATGAAGCCGACGGCGCCGTTCTTGGTGCGCTTGGTCTCATAGCCGGCCTCGGCGAAGCAATCGGTGCAAGCCGCATGCACGAGGCGGCCGTCGACGCCGGCCTTGATGGCCTTGGTCGCGCGCTTCTGGGCCTCGCGCACGGTGGCCACGAGGCGGCGCTGCACCTCGCGCGGGCGGCCCTTCAAATAGGTGCGGGTCATGTCGCCGTGGTAGCCGGTTTTCAGGACGCGCGGGAAGATGTCGATGATGATGAGTTCATGCGGGCGGAGCGGGCCCGAGCCACGCTCATGCGGGTCGCAGGCCTGGTCCCCACCGGCGACGATGGTGTCGCGCGGGTCGCCGCCCTGCTCGCGGATGGCGGTCTCCAGTTCGAAGCGCAGCGTCTCCGAGGTGAGGACCTTGCCCCGGTGAAGGAGCGTGCGGCCCTTGATCTTCGCGGAGCGCAGGATTTTCTCCGCCACGGTGTAGCCCACCGAGCACAACCGGTTGCCCTCGCGGATGCAGTCCGCCTCCCAGGGGGATTTGATCTCGCGCTCCGGGAAAAGGAGGCCGTCCGGAAATACCAGTTTCAGGCCAAGGCGTGTCAGCTTCTGATGGAGCTGGGCGGGAAAGGTGGGCGGCACGCGGAAGGTGCGGATGCCGTAGTGCCGGGCGGCGCAGGCGATGATTTCGGGGACATTGGCCTTCGGACCGTGGCGCTCCCGGGCACGGGCCAGCCAGTCCTCGTAGGAGAGCACCACGTCGAAATCGGAGGTCCGCTTGACGCGGCCGAACTCAAGGGAGCCGTGCAGGGTGATCTTTTTGGCGCCGGCGCCGAAGGCGATGAACGGGTCATGCACCTCGACGCGGCCGAAATAGAGCATGTCGGCACTGGTGGAGGTGTCGGCGTAAAGGAGCGGGGGCGGGGAAGTGCGGGGCACGTGAGAGATGGGTTGAGTTGTGGCTGACCGGCATTAGCTAGGGAATCACACCAAAACGCAAAAATGTTTTCCCGCCGTTCGCTGCCCCTGCTTGTCCTGTTCGCCCTCCTGACCGCCTGCGGCGGCTCCGACGCCGCCCGGAACGACGAGCCGAAGTCGGTGGACGACCGTTTTGCCATCAAGGTTGGCGACCGCACCGTGCAGATGCAGGTCGCGGCCAAGGCGCCCGAGGTGCAGAAGGGGCTCATGTTCCGGAAGAGCATGGCCGAGGACGAGGGCATGCTCTTCGTGTTCACGGCCCCGCAGCAGCAGAGCTTTTGGATGCGCAACACGACCCTCCCGCTCGACATCGGCTTTTTCGACCCGGCGGGCGAGCTGAAGGAAATTTATCCCATGTATCCGCTCGACGAGCGCTTGGTGAGGTCGCGGAGCCGGAACATCCAGTTCTGCCTCGAGATGAACCAGGGCTGGTTCAAGCGCAACGACGTGAAGCCCGGCGCGAAGCTCGACCTGAAGGCCGTGGCCGAGGCGCTGAAGGCCCGCGGCCTGAAGCCCGAACAGGCGGGGCTGCGATAAGGTGGAGCGCGGGCGACCTCGCCCGCGGATAGACCACGGCGGGGTCGCCGTGGCTCCAATTCATTCCAGCTTCCGGCGCCGATCCACTTTTTCCATTTTAAATTCGTCCTTCGGGAGGATGTTGTCGGTGACGACGACGGCGACCGGCAGCTTGGTCTTCACCCAGAGCTCGGACTCGCGGAAATACTTGGCGCTGGCGCTCTCGAGGGCCTCGCCGATGGACTTGACCGGCAGCATCCGGCCCTTCTTGGACGCGTTGAAGTCGTAGGCGCCCTTGAAGATGCGGTCGGTGGTCGAGTAGGGACTGGCATCCTCGGCGATCTGCACGACCCAGCCGGTGAGGTCCTTCTTCGGCAGCTTGCCCTCCATGTCGGAGAGCACGATGACGAACTGCTTCTTCGGCGCCGGCGGCTTAATGTCCTCGTCCGCGACGGGCGAGGTGATCTCGTTCATCTCCTCGACGATCTCGCGGAGAATAGAGGGGTCGAGCTTGTGCTTCTTGAGGATCTCGGCGACCTGACTGACTTCGATTTTGGCCATGGGAAAATTGGAAAAACCACGAATGGACACGAATGCGGGCCAATGACAAAGCTTATTCGTGGGACAGAATCTGGATGAGCTTTTCGACGTGGTGGACGAGTCCGACCGGGTGACCGGCCAGCTGGCCCGGCGCGAGGTCCACCGGTTGAAACTCCGGCACCGCGCGGTGCATCTGCTGGTCGCCAACCGTGCCGGCCAGGTGTTCCTGCACCAACGCTCGATGCAAAAGGACCTGTTTCCCGGCGTGTGGGATTCGTCGGCGGCCGGGCACGTTGGGGCCGGGGAGGACTACGACGGCACGGCGGTCCGCGAGCTGGAGGAGGAGATCGGCTGCCGGCCGGCCAAACCGCCGCAGCGGCTGTTCAAGATCGAGGCCCGCGAGGAGACGGGCCAGGAATTCGTGTGGGTCTACCGCGTCGAGGCCGAGGGACCGTTTGTGCTGCAGGCGGACGAGATCGAGCGCGGCGGCTGGTTCACGGTGGCGGAGATCGACCGCTGGATCGCGGAGCGGCCGCAGGAAATGGCGCCGGCGTTCCTCTTCATCTGGCCGCGGGCGCGGGTTAGTTTTGCGTAGGACGCTTTTCGCGGGCGGGGTCGCCCGCGCTCCAGACTGGCCTCGGTGGAGCCACGGCGACCTCGCCGTGGTCCGGTCACACCGGCCGCTGGCCCTTGAGGAGATTGAACTCCTTCGTGCTCATGAGTCGGCGGGGGAGGCGGCGTTCGGCCTCGCTGATGAGCCGGTCCCACTGTTCGTCGGTGGGCGCGAAGTCCTCCCACGAGGAATTGTGGCCGGTCTTGCGGCTGAACACGACGTGGCCGCCGTGAAAACGCGCATTGATCTGCCATTTGACGCCCTCGTCGTCCTTGTCCCACCAGCCGAATTCCATGCCCATGGCGGGAGGGGAAGGGGCCAGGTGCCAAGTGACAAGTGCCAAGTGGCCGGCACCGGCACGGGCCACTTGCCTTTGGCGGATGGCGCAAGCAAGTTGGCCTGCAATGCGCCGACTCCTCTCCCTGATCATCTTGCTGGGTTTGACCAGCACCGGATCTGCCCAGCTGGGGCATGAGATTGCGCGGCGGCATGCGGAACGCGCCGGGGACAAGCTTGCCGCCCTGGTGGCGGTGCGGGCCGAGGGCCTCACCTTCATCAACGGCGAGGTGGTGCCGTTCCTGCTCGTGGCCCAGCGGCCCAACCGGCTGCGGGTCGAGAGCTTCACACCGGTGCGCCGGGCACTGCAGGTCTATGACGGGGAGACGCCGCCGTGGACCAGCCACAGCGAGACGAAGGGCGGCCATCCGCAGCCCATGCCGGAAGCCGACGCGCGGGAATTCATCATCAATGCCGACTTTGACGGCCCGCTGGTGAATTTCGCCGCCAAGGGTTTCTCGGTGGACTACGCGGGCGAGGAGCCGGTCGAGGGCCGGCCCGCCTACAAGCTCCTGGTGATGAACCGCAGCGACCACCTCTTCTTCCTATGGGTGGATACCCAGACTGCCGAGATCGTGAAACGCACCGTTTACCGCGTGAACAACGGTCAGCGCGTGGCCGTGGACACGCTCTTCAAGGATTTCCGGCCGGTGAGCGGGGTGATGCAGCCCCACCAAATCGAGACGATGGTCAACGGGCGGTTGCTTCACGTCACGGTGATCGACCGGATGGAGACGAATCCAGCCGTGGCGCCCGGGCTCTTCGCCCGGCCGGGAAATTAATCCCGTGACAGCTCGCCCGCCCGGCGGGTGCCGGCGAGGACGGTTTCCTTCAGGGTCTCGCGGAACTGGCGGGCGGCCATGACCTGCAGGCCGGCATAAGTGGTGCCGTTGGGGGAGGTGACCTTGTCCCGCAGCGCCTCGGGTGTCTCGGTGCTACGGGCGAGCAGGCGGGCCGCGCCGAGGGTGGTCTCGAGCGCGACCTTGGTGGCGACGTCGGCGGGCAGCCCGGCGGCGATGCCGGCGTCGCGCAGGCCGGCGACAAATTCGAAGAGAAAGGCCGGGCCGCTGCCGCCGAGCGCGGTGAGGGCGTCGAGGTGGTTCTCCGCGACCGGCAGATGCTGGCCGAGCGCGCCGAGCATGGTCGCGAGCGTCTGCTGGTCCGTCGCGCCGAGCGGCGCGAGCGTGGCGTAGGTCGTCATGCCCGCGCCGATCGCCGCGGGGGTGTTGGGCATGGTGCGGACGAGGTTGCGGGCGCGGGGGAAGGTCCGGGCGAGGGTGGCGATGGGCTTGCCCGCGAGCAGCGATATGACGAGTTTGCCGGCGGTCAGTTCGCCCAGCCGCGGGTCGGCGGCGGCCAGCGACTGCGGCTTGAAGGCCACGACCACGGTGTCGGCGCCCGCCAATAATTTCGCCAGGTCTGGCTCGAAAGTGACACCGGTTTCCGCGGCGAGCCGGCGCGCGGACTCGCCGGTCTTGCTGGTGCACGCGATGTCGGCCGCCGTGCAGGCGTGATGGGCGAGCAGCCCGCGCACGATGGCGGAGGCGAGGTTGCCGGCGCCAAGGAAGGCGATCTTGGGAAGCGGGATCACGACGCGGAGATGATTAGCCGTGCCGGCCTGCGGCCGGCAACGAGAATTCCTGCAGGCTGGGAGCCCGGTCGACCCCGCCCGCGAGAGAAACCGCAGCGGGGACGCTGCGGCTCCACTTCAGGACTTGTCCTTGTTCTTCCGCTCGAGCGGGTGGCGGATCGTGCAGATGGCGCCGCCGCCGGGGCGGTCCGCCAGGGTGACCTCGCCGCCGAGGTTGCGCATCGCGTGGCGGGCGACCGTCAAGCCCATGCCGACGCCGACCGTGTGCTTGGTGCTGGTAAAGGGTTCGAAGGCGTGGTCGCGGATTTCTGGATCAATCCCGCGGCCGCGGTCCTCGATGTGCACGAGGGCGAAGCGGCCCTCCTCGGGGCGCTCGACGACCTCGGTGCGGATGTTGATCGGGCGCTTGTCGTCCGGCTCGTCGTGGTAGCTTTCCCACGCGTTGATCAGGAGCTTGGAAAGCGTGTCCTCGAACACCTCGACGTTCGTGTCGATCAGCACCTCGGCGGTGGCGTGCTCGATGGTGATGGGCTGGTCGATCTTGTATTCGATCTGGTAGCGGCGGATGCCGCTGTCGATCATGCGGGCGAGGCTGGCGCGGATGAGCGGCGGGCGGTTCTTCACCACGAGGCCGGTCAGCTGCTTGATGATGCCGACGATGCGGTTGACGGCGTCCTCGAGGTGCTGGGCGTTCTTCTTCACCAGCTCGGGCTTCTCGTGATAGGCCTTGATCAGGTCGACATAGCCGATGACGACGCCGAGGAGATTGTTCAGGTTGTGCGCGATGCCCTGGGTGACGGCGCCGATGGTGGCGGAACGGCGCGACTCGCCGAGGCGGGTCTGCAGTTCCATGAGCTCGCGGTTGATCGACACGAAACGAAGCTGCGTCTGGACGCGGGCCAGGGTCTCGTCGAGGTCGATGGGCTTGGTGATGTAGTCGACGGCGCCGACGCCGAGGCCCTCGATCTTGCCCTCCTTGGAGGTGCGGGCGGTGATGAAGATGACGGGGATGGCCTTGGTTTCCTTGTCGGCCTGGAGCCGCTGGCAGACCTCGATGCCGTCCATCTCGGGCATCATGACGTCGAGCAGGATCAGGTCGGGCTTGTCGGCCTTGACCAGGTCGAGCGCCTCGCGCCCGGAATAGGAGGTGGCCACGATCATGCCCTCGCGCTCCAGC
>Ga0209770_10001984_pt1 | contig 10350 bp, 8 predicted proteins | sample LauGreSu1BDMLBDD_2_FD_187572 | JGI IMG/M metagenome (GOLD analysis project Ga0209770, IMG submission 187572) | Freshwater lake microbial communities from Lake Michigan, USA - Su13.BD.MLB.DD (SPAdes) (version 2) | ecosystem: Environmental > Aquatic > Freshwater > Lake | place: Lake Michigan, USA...
GTCCGAGCGCTCCCCCAGTTCGACAATGAGGCCTTTCGGCTCAATCAGTACGCGCGACTTCAAATTCTCGCAACATCGATCAAGAATCCTAATTTGCGGGCTCGCTTGGAGCTTTTGACTCAGGAGCAATTGCGGACATGGCGCGAGGCAATCGCCAATTTGAAGTCACGTATGAAACCGGACGAGGAATTCGATGACCGTTTCTTTCTCATGATCTTGTCGACCCAGAGCATGTATTACCGCGAACTGTTGGGAGAGACAAGTTTCACCAAAGAGGACTACACCACTTATGTCTTCACATTTTGAGGAAGACCTGACCGACTCTGGTCAGGATGCAGCGCGCCACTCGAGCACCGAGAAGGAACCAAGTCCTGCCGGGTCAAGGAGCGCCTCTGCTTCACTCACCCGACTACGCATCTTCAATGCCTCGAGTGTGGGACGAGATGCATTCGCCGCCCACACGTCCCTACCCTCGGCAACCAACTCTTCGATCCCCAACATCTGCAGGAACTGAGCCTGAGTTCGAACACCGCCAGGTTCAGCAACGTGAGTCAACTGGTCAATCATCACTTGGCAAGTGATGTCTTGTGACCCAGGATTCTTGAGGTAATGACCACCACGCTCGTGCCCGACATATGTCCGCAACCACTCGCGCCACGGTGCTGCAGCTGCGATTGCGGTGAATGGTGTGCAGTAGTCGATGACAAGGACGGAGCCGTTGGTCAGCGATCTCAATGCATCGGCAAGCCACTGCTGTGCGCCCACCTGTTCGGGAGCGCGTGAGCCATGGCCAGCCGACGACGGAAGACAGATCGGCGGGGGGACACTCTCAAGAATCTCAGCAAACCCACCAGATCCAATTGACACGCGGGCGCGTCGCCATCCATCATCGAAGACCCACAGATGAAACGGCAGATTGTCTAGCAGTTCGTTCGCGATGATGATGCCGTTGTCGATGTGTTGTGGCATGGCATCGGTCGAAGTGATGTTGTCTGGATGCATTGCTCTCTGCGTCGCCGAGGCTTCTACAGCGACATAATGAAGCACAGACAGACATTCTGGTGACGCTGCAAGAATCGACCTAGCCAAAGTGCCAGGGCCTGCACCTGCATCGACGACAGTGAACTTTGTCGGCGAGCCACATCGTTTCCACTCGTTGTCGATGTGGCGCGCCAGCAACTGACCGAAGAGGGGGCCCACCTCCGGCGACGTGATGAAGTCCCCACGACGACCTGCACGACCGACCCCGTCTGCTCGCGTGTAAAAACCGTGCTCGCCGTACAACGCGATGGACATGAAGGTGGCGAAGTCGATGCTGCCACCGCTCTCGGCGATGGCGTTCGAGAGATCGTCAGCCGCCGAAGGCACTTGACAAGCTGGCGAGGTCGCCGAAATGCGACACGATGCCAGGAAGAGTGCCGAGCACCAACGTGGCGAGTGCGGTGATACCAAGAGCCACAGCGATCGCCGGCTGAATCACGACCGGAGCAGTGTCCCCGTCTGGTGCGGGACGCATCCAGATTTCACGCAGCACATTTCCGTAATAGCCGAAGGCCACCACCGAGTTCACTGCACCGATGACGGCAATGGCGTAACCCCAATTTGTCTCGGCTGACAGCACGGCCTGGAATGCAGCGAACTTTCCGAACCAGCCGCCGAGCGGTGGAATTCCTGCGAGCGATGCCATGAAGATGGTCATGAGTGCCGCGAGACCGGGCGCATACGAGAACAAACCGCCATACGAAGAGATCTCACCGCTTCGTGTCTTTCGCGCGACGGCGATGACGATGGCGAACACGCCGAGGTTCGTGGCCGCGTACAGCATGAGGTACACGACCACGGCACGAAGCGCAGATTGCCCGACTGTTCCTTCGCCAGCTACTGCAAGTGGCATGAGAATGAAGCCGCCTTGGCTGATGGAGGAATACGCCAACATGCGAACGATGTTCGTCTGACGAAGTGCCAGCACGTTGCCCACCGTCATGGTGAGAGCCGAGAGAATCCAGATCACCGGCTGCCACACATCGCTGGCGTACGGGAAAGCAACATAAAGGACCGTCACCAATGCGACGAATCCGGCCGCCTTCGATGCGACGGACAGGAACGCTGTCACTGGAGTCGGGGCACCCTCGTAAGTGTCGGGAGCCCACGTGTGGAAAGGCACCGCGGACACTTTGAAAGCGAAGCCGATGATCACGAACAATACTGCGAGAGCACGGATCGACGTCATCTCGTCTGAGAGGGTCTCACCGATTTCAGTGAGAAGCGTCGAATCAGCGATGCCGTACAAGAGCGACATGCCATACAACATGATCGCTGACGCGAAAACACCGAGCAGGTAGTACTTCACACCTGCCTCATTGCTCTTCACGTCACGCTTACGCCACGCAGCCAACATGTACGCAGGAATCGACAAGAACTCGAGTGCGACGAAGATGCTGACAAGGTCGCGACTCGACGCCATCATCACCATGCCCAGAATGCTGGTGAGCACCAAGAACCAGTATTCACCCTGGTAGTAGTCACCTTCGCGTAGGTAGTCGGTGGAGATGAGCACGACCACGTAGCCAGCGAGGATGAAAAGTCCCTTGATGACAAGACTAAACTCGTCGACCACATAACGACCATCGAACAGCTCTCGCATCGTGTTGTCACTCAGCGCCAGTGTGACGACCGGGATGAACGCCCCTAACAATGAAAAACTCGCAAGCGGAGCCACCAACCACTTGTTCGCCTCACTGGTGAACAGATCGACGAGCAACACGACGACGATGCCAGCCGCCAGAACGATTTCTGGTGCAAGGGCGTGGTAGTCGATGGTCGGATTCACCCAGTCGCTCTCAGCGACCATGGACAGGAGCGTTGAAAGCACCGGTCAGCCTCCGAACACCGCGAGGGTGGCTTTGACTGCAGGGTCGAGCACATCGAACATGAGCTGGGGATACACACCGAACACCACGATGCTGATGAGCAGTGGCGTCCAGGCGATCCACTCGAACTTCGTGACGTCATGAATGTCATCGTGGCCATCCCCGTGACCATGATCATGACCGCTGAACTCGGCGCTTGGTTCACCGAACGCAGTGCGTTGGTACAACCAGAGCAGGTAACCGGCGGCAAAGACCGTGCCGATTGCTGCAATCACCATGAAAGTTCGGAAGGTTTCTTCCGGAAGTCCTTCAGCGGGGCTGTATGCAGACAAGATCGCAGGGAACTCGCCCCAGAACCCCGCAAGACCGGGCAAGCCGAGTGACGCCATCGCACAGAATCCCATGATCCAACCAAGACGAGGCACCTGCTTCAACATTCCGGAGAGACGCTTGATCTCGAGCGTGTGATAACGCTCTTTCACGCTTCCGGCGACGAAGAACAACATGCCGGTGATGAGACCGTGTGCCACCATTCCGAAGAGTGCAGCGTTGAAACCAAATGGTGTCAGCGTCGAGATGCCGAGCATGACAAAGCCCATGTGCGCGACCGAAGAGAATGCAATCAGGCGCTTCATGTCGGTCTGAGCAAGACACCCAAGGGCGCCGTAGATGATTCCGATGACAGCGAGCAACCCGATCCACGGGGCCCACTCTTTTGCTGCTTCAGGCAACACTGGAATGGCGATGCGGATGAAACCGTAGGTTCCGAGCTTCAACAAGATGGCCGCCAAGATGACCGACCCCTGAGTTGGTGCCTGCGTGTGAGCATCGGGCAGCCACGTGTGGAACGGGAACATCGGTACTTTCACCGCAAACCCGATGAACATTCCGGCAAAGATCCAGATTTGTGTGTTTCGCGCGATCGACGCACCATTTTCGACGAGGTACGGAATAGCGAAGCTTTCTGCGCCTGTCTTGAAGAAAAGTGCGAGGAATGCGACGAGCATCAGGGCGGAACCGAACATGGTGTACAAGAAGAACTTGAGCGAGGCGTACTGACGCTGCTCACCACCCCACACACCGATCATGAAGTACATCGGCAAGAGCACCACTTCGAAGAACACGAAGAAGAGCACGAGATCTTGGGCAATGAATGTTCCCGCCATACCTGTCTGCAGGATGAGCATGAGAATGAGGAACGCCTTCGGATTGCCTGGGTTCGGAATGTGGTCCCAGCTGTAGATCATCACCAACACGGTGACGACCATCGAGAGGAAGTACATCGGCAAGCTGATGCCATCGAGACCGATGAGATACGAGCTCTTGATGATCGAGATCCACTCGGCGTCTGCCACGAACTGCAACTTCTCGGCTTGGCCGTAGTCGAACAGCACGAGCGTCCATACGCCGACTGCCAACGTCGCGACCGCTGTCGCGAGCGCCACTGCCTTGTGGGCCACTTCATCTGCTTTCGGGATGAAGAGCATGATGAGGACACCGACCATCGGCAGGAATGTGCCGATCGTTAGTACCCAGTTGTTGTCACGCAGGAGTTCCATGTCTTCCAGCTCCCTCAGGTGTTGATGATGACGAGTACGAGAGCGCCGATGGCGGCAGCGCCGAACAACAACGCCCCATACTGATTGACTTTTCCGGACTGAACAGGCCGCAATGCAGACCCTGCCCCTTGGGCCGCGGCCCCCGAGCTGTTGACTGCGCCATCGACCACGCGCTGGTCGATGTTGCGATACACCCAACCCGCCGACACGCGAGCAACGATGCCGGCACCATTGACTGCGCCGTCGAGCACCTTCTGATTGATCCAGTAGGCACCGCGAGAGATGGGATATGCGATTGCTTTGACGATGACGTTTTCGTACAACGCATCGAGGTAGTACTTGTTGGCAAGAAGGTTGTAGCCCGCGCCGAGCAACTTGTTGCGCTTGGTGAGGCCCACAAGAGCCTTGTTCTTGCGCTCATACAACTGCATCGACAAGAACCAGCTGATGAGAATGCCCGCGAACACGATGATGAGCGACAACGCGGCCTTCGACCACTTGAATTTTGCATGATTCAACTGGGGTGCGACACAGACCCCGTCTTTCGGAGTTTCAGACCCGCATGGCGAGGAATGGTGCCCCTCTTCTGACTCTTCTGCGGCGGGAAGCACACGAACCTCGCCGGGTCCGCCGTGTGCAACCAATGCGACGCTGGTGACATCGACCACTTCTGCACGTGGCTCCACCCAGACCTTCAACTTCTCCCACTTCTCGCCAAATGGTGTGGCGTTCAAGAAGCCCGAACCGATCGCGAGTACCGCAAGGATGATGAGCGGCGCGGTGATCAACTTGCCGCTCTCTCGTGGTCCGTGTGATGCGCCGTGTGATGAGTGATCGTCGTGACCATGCGCGTCATGGGCGTGCGCATCATGGTCATGGTCGTCGTGGGTTGCGTGAGTGTCGTGCGAACCGTGAGCATCGTCGTGATGTTCGCCCGCAGACGCGCCGCGTGGCGTGCCGAAGAAGGTGAGATAGGTGGCCCGGGTCATGTAGGCCGCTGTCAGGAACGCTCCGACGAGTCCCACGATCATGAACAGGTTGTAACCGTTGTGCCCGACGTTGTCGATGATCTCGTCTTTAGAGAAGAAGCCGGAGAACGGGAACACTCCACACAGTGCAAGTGTGCTGACGATCCAGGTGATGAACGTGATGGGCATGTACTTGCGAAGACCACCCATGTCCTTTTTCATGTCGAAAGAGTGATGCGACGCACTGTGGCTGATCGAGCCTGCTCCGAGGAACAAACATGCCTTGAAGAAGGCATGGGTGAAGATGTGGAACACAGCTGGCAACCATGCGCCCGCACCCAATCCCATCATCATGTAACCCAACTGCGACACCGTCGAGTAGGCGAGCACCTTCTTGATGTCGTTCTGAACGAATGCGAGTGCAGCCGCGATGACGATGGTGATTCCACCGATGACCACGATGAAGTTCACGTTCGTGCCGAGGATGTTCATGCCCTCGAAGAACACCGGATACAGCCGCGCCACCAAGAAGACACCTGCGACGACCATCGTCGACGAGTGCAACAACGAACTGACCGGGGTCGGGCCGGCCATGGCGTCGGGCAGCCAGGTGTGGAGCGGGAACTGACCGCTCTTGCCGATACAAGCGATGAAGAGCGCGACCGCGCCGACAGTGATGGCCGTGGAGCTCGGTTCACCCGACAGTGCCCATGCGGACAGACCACGAATGGTGAACCCGGAAATACCGAGTGTCTTCTGAGTCCACTCGTTCGCAGCGAAGAACAGCACCGAGGTGCCGACGAGAAGTCCGATGTCGCCTGTACGGGTGGTGAAGAACGCTTTCAGCGCTGCACGACTGTTGGCGCCGTCTTCCCACCAGTGACCGATGAGCATGAACGAACAAAGACCCATGATTTCCCAGCCGAGAATGAGCTGAAGCATGTTCTCGGCGATGACCATGTTCATCATTCCCGCGGAGAACAATGTGAGCGACGCAAAGAAGTGCGTGTATCGACGGTCACCGTGTAGATACTCGACGGAATAGATCTGTACGAGCGTCGAGATGAACGCAACCACGCAAAGCACGATGAGTGCCAGGCCGTCGATGTGTTGGCCGATTCCGAACGAGAATCCGTCACTGGACCACCATGTCCACGCCTTGATGACCGGCGGCACGAACACTTCTTTGTCGACTGCTTCTACTCGGTCGATCCACTGATAAGCGGCTGCCGCCGACATGGCGAGCGTCGCGAGCATCGAAATGATGCCGAGCTCGCTCCCCTTCATCGGCAGGCGCTTACCGAAGAAAATGATGAGCGCAAAAGCGACCGCGGGGATGATGGGAACGATCCAGACATGGTCGAGGAACCACCCCGAGGTGAACACGGCCTCTGCGGCTTCGGTGCTTGCAGACAGCATCGGTTCAGCCCTTCATCTCTGCGAGTTCGTCCAAGGCAATGGACTTGCGGTTGCGATACACGAGGAGCACCATGGCGAGGCCGACACCCACTTCAGCGGCCGCGACAGCAATGACATAGAGCGCGAATGTGTGACCGTCAGCCGACCCGTTGCGTAGTGCGAAGGCCAACAAGTTGATGTTCACCGAATTCAAGATGAGCTCGATCGACATGAGCACCAACACTGCATTACGACGAGCGATGACTCCGTACACACCGATACAGAACAACACGGCACCGAGCATGAGGAACTGATTCACCAACATGGTCAGTCCCTCCTTGCCAACACGATTGCGCCGATGACGGCGGCCAGCAGAACAAAGGAGAGTGCCCAGAACGGCAACAAGTAAGGACCGAAGATCTGATCAGAGATCATCTGGGTGTTGACCAGTGCCTCGGGGTCAGCGGGCAACTTCTCGTCGCCGAAACCATCGTTCAGTGCCAAAACCATGGTTGCAAGCAACAACACCGCGATGGGTACTCCCATGAACCAGTTCTTGTTGTTGACGTCTTTCTCTGCCCCGATACGTGCACGAGTGAGCATGGTGCCGAAAAGGAACAACACCATGACCGCACCGATGTACACGAGCACCTGTGTGACGGCCACGAATTCTGCGGCGAGCAACACGTACTGCGCTGCAGCGCCAGCGAGCACCGTGACCAACCACAAGGCTGCGTGCACGATGTTCGATGTCGTCACTACCCGCAGTGCACCAACCACCATGATGACGGCGATGATGCCGAACCCGATGTTCTGAGCCACGAGCACGTCGGCTGCGAGCATCACTTCTTGCCCTTCTTGTCTGCGCCCGCCTCGAGCTCTGGCGCTTCGGGAACGGTCTGCATCCACTCACCCAACTTGGCCTTGTCGTGCAACAAGTCCGCGATTCGAGGTTCGGAATATTCGTACTCAGGACTCCAGAAGAGCGCGTCGAACGGACACACCTCGACACATATGCCGCAATACATACACAGCGCGTAGTCGATGTCGAATCGGTCGAGCTTGTTGACCTGGCGCGGCTTTCCACCTGCACGGCGTGGCGGAGCAAGTTCCTTGTGACCTTCGATATAGATGCACCAGTCAGGACATGAACGTGCACACAACATGCACGAGGTGCAGTTGCCTTCATGCAGCGCGATCACACCACGCGCACGAATCGGCGGGGTCTCTTTCTCGTGCGGATATTGCACGGTGTTCGCACCTTCAGTGACAGTGCGCGACATAGTGCCCAGCGTGACGCCGAGGCCTTTGAACAATCCGGGGATCTTGGGCATCAGAAGGCCACCTTCAAGATTGCTGTCACCATGATGTTGACGAGCGAGATCGGAATCAGAACTTTCCAAGCGAAACGCTGGAGTTGGTCCTCGCGGAAACGTGGATAGCTGAAACGCACCCACATGACCACGAACACGACCAGCATCATCTTCGTGAAGAGAATGAGTGGTCCGACGATGTTCATCCAATTGTCGACTGAGTCCATGTCGGTCCAGCCGAACCATGCGAACGGCACTCCCCAACCGCCGAGGAACAGAATCGACGCGATCATCGCGAACACACCTGCTGTGGCGAATTCACCGATGAAGAAGATGAGGAAGCGGAAGCCGGAATACTCGGTCATGTAACCGGAGACGAGTTCCGACTCGGCGATCGGCATGTCGAATGGAGCCTGGGTGAGTTCGGCTTGCACTGCGATCATGAACACCACAAAACCGACGAACTGTGTCAGCACATAGGGATTGCCGAGACCGTCCCATCCGAAAATGGAGCCGGCGTTCTGGGAAAGAACGATGTCTTGCAAGTTCATCGAGCCGGCTTGGATGACGACACCGATGACAGCAAGCACCATCGGAAGTTCATAGGCAATCAACTGACCGGCAGCGCGCAGACCACCGAGCAACGAATACTTGTTGGCACTGGCCCACCCGGCGATGAGAATGCCGAGCACCGAAACCGATGACACGGCCAGGGCGTAGAAGATTCCTGCTTCGAAATTGGTGAACCACGCATCGGGTCCGAAAGGAACGACGGCTACGAGCAAGAACGTGCTCGCAAGAACGATGAGTGGCGCCAGCTTGAAGATGAACTTGTCAGCTCGCTCAGGGTAGATGTCTTCCTTCTGCAGCCACTTACCGACCTCGGCGAACAACTGCATCGATCCGTAAGGACCGGCTTCCATCGGACCAAGGCGGCTCTGCATGAACGACATCATCTTGAAGAGGAACACGTACACGATGGTTCCGGCGGGTAACAGCACGGCCACCAAGCCACCGAGAACGCGCAACAACGACTGTGCCCAATAAGGCAGATCGACAGCGAGTACGGACACCATCGACATCAGCGATCAATGTCTCCGAGAATGAAATACAACGACGCAAGAATCGTGATGATGTCTGGCACATAGACGCCCTTCAACAACCACGGCGTGATGGACATGTTGTTGAACGACGCACTACGGATCTTCACGCGGAATGGCCCAAGATCACCTTTCGACACCACGTAGTAGCCCATCTCACCTAGTGGATTCTCGGTTGCCACCCATGCTTCGCCTTCTGGCACCTTGATGATGCGCGGCACCTTTGTCATCACCGGGCCGGCAGGAATGGTCTCGATGAGTTGGTCGACGATCTTGGTGGACTCGCGCACTTCTTGCAGGCGCACCCAACAACGAGCGAACGAATCACCGTCGTTGTGCGTCCACACTTTCCAATCGGCTTTGTTCCAAGCCATCGGAAGTGATTGATCACGGCGTAAGTCCCAGTCGACTCCGGATGCGCGCAAGTTGGCGCCTGACAAGCCGTATTGCATCGCGACGTCACGCGGAATGACACCGATGCCTCGAGTACGTGATTGGAAGATCTCGTTGCCAAAGAGCAAGTCTTCGATTTCGTCGCAGAAACGTCGCAACTTTTTCATGACAGTGCGTGTCTCGTCGATCCAGCCAGCTGGCAAATCGTCTTTCAAGCCGCCGATGCGGTCGAAGTTCGGGTGGAAGCGGCCACCTGTCGCACCTTCGATGAGGTTCAACACGTACTCGCGGTCACGGAAGGCCATGAACACTGGAGTGATGGCGCCCAACTGCACACCGAGGTCGCCGAGAAAGAGCGACACGTTCGCGATTCTGGAAAGTTCGAACAAGATGGTGCGAATGTGTTGAGCACGGGCCGGTGCCTCGATGCCCATCAGTTTTTCGGCGGCGAGAATGAACGGTACTTCGTTTGCGAAACTGCCCAGCCAGTCGATGCGGTTGACCAGCGCTGTGACCTGCGGAAACGTGCGAACCTCTGTGAGTTTTTCGTAGCCGCGGTGCATGTAGCCACACGACGGCTCTGCCCACACCACTTGTTCACCGTCAAGTCGAGCGATGATGCGCAAGGTTCCATGAGTTGCGGGGTGTTGTGGCCCGATGTTGAGCGTCATGCCCTCGGTCTCAAGCTCAAGATTCACACGTGCATCTGCTGCTTGTGCAGCGATGTAGGACAACTGCTGCCTGTCAGT
>Ga0209770_10001987_pt1 | contig 10344 bp, 8 predicted proteins | sample LauGreSu1BDMLBDD_2_FD_187572 | JGI IMG/M metagenome (GOLD analysis project Ga0209770, IMG submission 187572) | Freshwater lake microbial communities from Lake Michigan, USA - Su13.BD.MLB.DD (SPAdes) (version 2) | ecosystem: Environmental > Aquatic > Freshwater > Lake | place: Lake Michigan, USA...
CTGCTGTACGAGGTACGCGATCGTGGTCTTGCCGTTGGTGCCGGTGACGCCGACGATCGGCAGCGAGCGCGTCGGATTGCCATGGAAGCGTTCGGCGATGAACGCCGCGGCAAGCGCCGGATCGCTGGCCTCGCACCATGCGACGGTCGACGGCACGCCCTCGGGCCGCGCGGTGCCCGCCGGGACGACGACCGCGGCAGCGCCCTTGCCCACCGCATCGAGGATGAAGGCACGGCCGTCGCTCTTCGTCCCCGAACGGGCGAAGAACAGCGCGCCTTGCCGCAGCCGGCGCGAGTCCTCGCACAGGCTCCAGACATCCGGATCGTTCGCGTCCATCCGCGAGACGCCGGCGCCGCGGGGGATTCCTTCGAGGATGGTGCTCAGCTTCATGGGTTTCGTCCGGGTGCGGCCTGGTGCGGTGGTGGGTGTCTGGGGCATCAGCGGAGGCCGAACGCCTACGCCTCGTCAATCGGAAGCGGATCGCGCGCACGGCCCCGCGCCCAGTCCGTGATGCGCGGAAGAAGCAGTCGTTTCGCCGCGATCTTGCCGCACGCAGCGGCGGGGATCGCGAGCAGCATGCCGTAGACGCCGGCGATGGAGCCGCCGGCGAGGATCGCGACCACGATCGTCACGGGATCGAGATTGGTCGCCTTGCCCGCGATGATCGGCGTGAGCACATAGCCCTCGATGGTCTGGACAATCAGGAAGACCGCGCTCGGCCAGAGCACGATCGCGAGCAGACCCATCCGGGCGCCCTCGTCCAGGCTGAACTGGTCGACCGCGAGCAGTCCGATCGCCGCCGGCACGCCGATTCCGCCGAGATACGGGACGATCGAGAGCGCACCGGTGACGAGGCCGAGGACGATGCCGTAAGGCACGCCGCAGATCTGCCATCCCGCCGCGAACAGGATCCCCATCACGATGCAGATCACGATGCGCCCGCGCACGAATCCCGCCACCGCGCGATCCATCTCCGCGACGAGCCCCCCGACCGCCTCGCGCCGCTCGTCCGGAACGAACATGGCGAAGAAGTCGACGATGTTCGGCCAGTACACGCTGAAGTAGTAGAAGTAGAACGGGATGAGGAACGCGACGAGCCCGAGCTGGAGCAGCGCGAGCCCGATCGAGTAGATCCGCGCGGAGCCGCTCCCCAGCAAGGAGATCATCGAGCTGTCGAACCACGACCGCGCCGGTTCCCTCGTCGCGGGCGGCGCCACTTCCGGCACGGTGTCCGGAGGAGATGGCGCCGCCTCCGTCTCGGCACCGGCGGATGCCTTCGGAGGAATGATGCGGTTGGTCCACTCTCGGACCTCGGCGCGGTACTCCTCAGGCACGAGCTCCACGACGCGCGCGATCGGCTGGTTGTAGGCGCCGCTGCGAAGGTTGTCGGCGAAGGAGATCGTCTGCGCGACCGCGATCGGCGCCACGATGCCGACGAGCGCGGCGACGAACACGCCGAGCCCACCCAGAATCACCGTGACCGCAAGCGGTCGCGACATCCAGCGCCATCGAGTCATCCTCGCCACCACCGGTTCGAACAGGTACGCCAGCGCCAGCGCCACGAGCAGCGGCACGGTCACCGCGCGCATGGCGTAGCCGGCGTAGATCGTTCCAAGCACGGCCGCGATCACGAGGACATCGCGGACCGACTGGATCTGCCAGATGTGGAGCCGATGGGCGTCCGAAGCCCCTGGCTTCTGCGACGGCGCGCGGCCCTGCTCGCCACCTTCGGTGTGCATGCGCGGAAGGTAGCGAATCCGCGGCTCCGTGCGGACGGAGACGGCCGTTCCCGCAGTCGCGGATCACGCGGAATTCGGTCTGCTTGAGTGGATTTGCGCCGCGTGCCGATACACTCCCATGGCCGTGGCGACCACGCACTCCAGTTCCACCCTCGACTCCGTCGAGATCAAGCACCCGATCTACCCGCCGGCGGCGTTCCGGTTCGTCATCGACGGACTGGCCTACACGACCGATCGGGCCTTTGGCCATGGCGCCGGCGAGGATCCCCGGGCGGCCGGTGGACTGCCGCTCCCCGACATGCGACCCGACACGCGCCATGTCAGCGGCCAGCAGCTCTGCCTCGGGCTCCGGGAGTACGCCATCGAGCGCTACGGGATGCTCGCCCCCTGCGTCATGCGGCACTGGAATGTCGTCCGGACCGAGGACTTCGGCCGGATCGTCTATGCCCTCATCGAGGCGGGCCGGCTGACCAAGTCCACCGAGGACTCGCTCGACGACTTCCAGGGGGTCTTCGACTTCGACGAGGCGTTCGCCAACGGCGCCCTGTCCGCTCGCCTCGGACGGGGCTGACCGCCTGCCCCGGCCGTCCGCGAAGTCACTACAATCCGCCCCGCGTTGGACGCTTCACGAGAAAGTCCGGCTGCGCATCGGAGGCGCGGCGGCTCGCCTGTTTCGGCGTCGACGCGTAAAGGAAAGCCATGCGCCTCGCCCTCATTCCTCTCACTGGTGCCGCCCTCATCGCGCTCGCTGGCTGTGTGCCGCAGAGCCAGTACGACGACCTGATGACCGCCTATCGCGCGAAGGAGCAGCAGCTCCTTCAGATGCAGAACGAGTTCGACACGGCGCGCGCCAACGAGGACATGCTCCGCAAGCAGCTCGGCGAGGCGATGGCCCGTCTGTCCGCTCTCAAGGATGGCGGCAGCGAGGCCGAGATCGCCGCGATGCAGAAGACCATCGACGACCTGATCGCGCGCATCGGGCAGACGGAGCTCCCCGCGAGCGTCAACCGGGCGATCATGAAGCTCGTCGAGGGCTTCCCCGATGTGCTCGAGTTCGACGAGAAGACCGGCGTCATCCGCTTCAAGAGCGATGTGACCTTTGACTCTGGCAGCGCGAAGCTGAGCTCGAAGGCCAGCGCCGTCCTCGAGAAGTTCGCTGAGATCCTGAACACGGATGATGCGCAGGACCTCGAGGTCCGCGTGGTCGGCCACACCGACAATGTCCGGATTTCGAAGCCGGCCACGCTGAAGGAGCACCCGACGAATGTGCACCTCTCGGCCCACCGTGCGATTTCCGTCCGTGAGGCGCTTGTTCGCGATGGCGTCGGCTCGAACCGCTTCATGGTGGCCGGTTACGGCGAGTACCGTCCGATCGCCGCGAACGCGAAGAACGGCAATCAGGAGAACCGCCGCGTCGAGGTCTACCTCGTGGCAATGCCGAAGGACGCGCTCCGCAGCACCGATGAGGCGCCGGCCGTTGCGACTCCCGAGGCGACGAAGCCGGCCGCGGCGTCTTCTGCCGAAGAGAATTTCAAGTAAGCCAGCATCCGGTTGATTCCTCCGAGGCGGGCGACCCTGTCGCCCGCCTCGTTCATTTGGGACCACACAGTTGCTTTTATCGGACAGGTGGGTGTGAGAAAAACCGCTCCCTTGGCTCAAAACCCGCGAATTCCTGCGTTGGCTGACTTCCGCAGCGCCGGCCCGCTTCGGCCCGTTCGTACACTCGCGCCCTCGACCGATCGAGTCGTTCCAGGCCGCTCAGTGTCGTGCGATGCGCGTCGCACGAAGTCTTCGATCTGAGGCTGCCGTCGGAACCACCGCCAGAAGAAGCAGGAGAAAGCTCAAGATGAACCGACTGGCCCTCACCAGCATGTTCTGCGTTCCGACGCTCCTCGCAGCCGTCGCGATGGCAGATGCCCCGCTCCGCCTCAATGAGATCCGGCTCGAGCAGCCGGGCGCAGACAACGACGAGTACATCGAGATCGCCGGCGCTCCTGGCGAGTCGCTCAACGGCGTCTCCATCGTCGTGATCGGCGATGACGACTCGGCGTTCCCCGGGCAGCAGAACGGATTCGTCGAGGATGTCATCAGCCTCAACGGGCTCACGGTTCCCGCGAGCGGCTTCTTCGTCGTGGGCGAGCCCACGCTCTCGCTCGCGCTGCCGAACCTGGCGGTCGCGCTCAACCTCGAGGGCAACGACAATGTCACCTTCCTGCTCGTGCGCGACTTCACGGGCAACCCCGGTCAGAAGCTCGACACGAACGACGACGGCGTGCTCGACCTGACGCCGTGGAGCTCGATCGTCGCGAGCGTCGCCGTCCTTGAGAACGGCTCGCCGGACGGCGTCACGAGCGACCGCTTCTACTCGACCACGACGGTCGGCCCGGATGGCGCCCTCGCGCCGTCCCACGCGTGGCGCTGCGCGAACACCCCGACCTGGCTCGTTGGCACCGCGGATCCGCTCGATGCGGCATCCAACGATTCGCCGGGCGTCGCCAACCTCGCATGCGTCCCCTCGGGCGTCATCATCAGCGAGGTCCGCATCGATCAGGTGGGCACGGACAACGACGAGTACTTCGAGCTGAAGGGCGAGCCGGGAACGCCGCTCGACGGCTACTTCCTCATCACGATCGGCGACGGCACTGCGATCCAGGCCTCGGGCGTCGTCGAGTCGATCGTCTCCCTCGCCGGCCGCTCGATCCAGGGCGACGGCTTCCTGTCGGTCGCGGAATCGACCTGGACCAACACGCTGGGTTCAGCCGATGTGGTGCTCCCTGCAGCCCCGGCCAATCCGATCAACTTCGAGAACTCCGACAATGTCACGCACCTGCTCGTGCGCGACTTCACCGGCACCTTGAATCAGGATCTCGACACCAATAACGACGGCGTCCTTGATGTCACCCCGTGGTCGACGATCGCCGACTCCGTTGCCATGGTCCTCTCGACCGGTGCCTCGCCGGCTGCGGGCACCGAGTGGTGGTACAGCGCGAACAAGGTTGGACCTGAGGGAACTTTCGTTCCCGGCCATGTGTACCGCTGCAGCCCCACCCTCTCGTGGCAGATCGGACCGTTCGGCTCGGCCGCAACGCCGGTTGACACGGCGGGCGCGGCAAACTCCGCCTGCACGACCTGTGGCCCCGGCGCGGACAACTGCCATGCCGTCCACGCCACGCCCGGCTGCATCGACCCGACCTGCTGCAACGCGGTCTGCGTCGTCGATCCGACCTGCTGCTCCGAGGGCTGGGACCAGGCGTGCGTCGATCAGGCGCGCATCTCGTGCCTTGCGTCGGGAACGGCGCCGACCGTCGCCTTCAACGAGATCCGCCTCAACGGTCTCGTCGCGGCGGGCACCTTCGGCAACGAGTACATCGAGCTCAAGGGCACGCCCGGCGCGAGCCTGAACGGCGTGTCGATCCTCGTGATCGGCGACGCCGCGAGCCCGAACGGCGTGATCGAGGCCGTCGTCAACCTGAACGGCGTCATCATGCCGAAGGACGGCATCCTCCTGATCGCGGAGTCGACCTTCACGCTCGGAACCGCCGATGCCGTGCGCTCGATGAACCTTGAGGACGCGGACACCGTGACCTACATGCTGGTGTTCAACTTCACGGGCCTCGCGAACACCGACATCGATGGGAACGACGACTGCACGCTCGACGCAACGCCGTGGGACAGCCTCATGGACAGCGTGGCGATCCTGTCCGGCGACGGGCTCTGCGCGTACTCGGCTGTGACGGTCGGCCCCGACTACTTCGGCCAGCCCGGCCATGTGGTCAAGTGCGATGATGGCGCCTGGCGCTTCGGCCGCTTCGATGCGGCCGCCGTCGACGGCTTCGGCACGCCGGGCACCGCGAACACGGTCTGCCCGCCGGCCTACGCCTGCGGCAATCCGAAGGGTGGCGACTGCTATGTCGAGCATGTCACCCCGGGCTGCGCAGACCAGACCTGCTGCGAGGCGGTCTGCCGGATCGATGTGACCTGCTGCGAGGCTGGTTGGGATGCCGCGTGCGTCGAGCAGGCGAACCTCCAGTGCTTCACGCCGACCACGCCGCCGACTGTCGGCATCAGCGAGGTCCGCATCGATGAGAACAGCCTGCTGCCCGATCCGAACGAGTACTTCGAGCTCAATGGCGCCCCTGGCACCCTGCTCAACGGCCTGACCTACCTCGTCATCGGCGACGGCGCCGCGACCGCGGGCTCGGGCGTGATCGAGTGCTTCGTGAACCTCCAGGGCAACCGCATTCCGGACGACGGGTTCTTCGTCGCCGCGAAGACGGGCTTCCAGCTCAACAGCGGTGCCGCAGACCTGTTCACCACCTTCATCAACTTCGAGAACTCGGACAATGTGACCCACATGCTCGTCTTCGGGTTCAGCGGCACGCTCGGCCAGGACCTCGACACGAACGACGACGGCGTCCTCGACATCACGCCGTGGACCTCGATGCTCCAGTCGGTCGCCTTCGTCGAGAGCGCGCTGATCCCGCCGGTGAACACCGAGTACGCGTACGGCGATGTCCGCGTCGGACCGGATCCGGCAGGATTCGTCCCGAGCCAGCTCGCCTACTGCCCGTCGACGGCGATCTGGACGATCGGTCCGTTCGATCTGGCGAACGCGCCCGGCTTCGACAGCCCGGCTGTCGCCAACCCTGGTTGCGACTACTCGAATCCCTGCCCTGAGGATCTCGACGCCAGCGGGTCGGTCGGCTCGTCGGACCTCGCGGTTCTCCTGAACGCCTGGGGCTCGGCGAACGCCGCGGCCGACATTGATGACGACGGCGTGGTCGGCTCCACCGACCTCGCGGCGATCCTCAACGCCTGGGGCGCCTGCCAGTAATCGGTGCTGATCGTTCCGCCGGCGGGTTCCAGGCTCACCCCTGGACCCGCCGGCGTTCTTTTTGGAAGTCCGCGCAGGCGGCGCGAGATCGGGACGGCCATTCGGGCGGCGACCCGCCGGAACAAGCCCGCGCGTATAACACGCACCATGGTTCCGGTCGCAGACGCGCTCAACAACCTGGTGCAGTCCCTCTGGAACGCGCTCGACCGGTTCGGCCAGTTCTCGCTGTTCGCGCTCACGACGATCCGCATCGCGATCGTGGATCCGAAGAGCTGGATTCGATGGCGACAGCTCTCCCCACAGCTCTACTCGGTGGGGGCCGCGAGCGTGATCGTCGTCGCCATCACCGGCGCGTTCATCGGCATGATCCTGGCGCTCGAGGGGTACGACCAGTTCGCTGCGCTCGGGCAGGAGGCGCAGATGGGCGGCCTCATCAACTCCATGGTGACGAAGCAGATCGGCCCGGTGCTGGCGGCCGTCATGCTCGCCGGACGCGTTGGAGGATCGCTGGCCGCCGAACTCGGCTCGATGCGCGTGACCGAGCAGCTCGACGCCATGCGCGCGATGGCTGCCGATCCGGTCCGGACGCTCGTGGTGCCCCGTGTGGTCGCGTGCGTGGTGATGACGCCGCTTCTCACGATCTACTCGGATCTCGTCGGCTCGCTCGGCGCATGGGTGATCGTGACCGGCTACCACGGGGTCACGAACGCCGAGTACTGGCACTTCGTCGGCATGTTCGTTTCCGGGTGGGAGCCCGCGATCGGCGTCCTCAAGAGCGTCGTGTTCGGCCTCGCGATCGGACTCATCAGCTGCTACAAGGGCTTCAACTGCAAGGAAGGCGCCTCGGGAGTCGGCCGCGCCGCCACGGAGAGCTTCGTCGCGAGCTTCCTCGCGATCATCTTCATCAACCTCGTCCTCGCGCAGTGTCTCGATGCGCTTCAGCAGCTCATCGATCCCGACAGCATCAAGACGCTCGTTTCCTGAATTTTCCCCGTCGCCGCGCTCCGGCGTGCGTAGAAGGAACCATGTCCATGACGACCATTCTGCGCGCCTGCGCCCTCGCGCTTCCCATCCTTGTCGCGACGATCCACGCGGAGTCCGCCGAGGCGCAGTCGGCATCGGTGATGACGCGATCCGATCCACGGATCTCGGAGGTTCGCCTCGAGATCGAGCTGTTCCAGCAGGCCTCGCTCAGCCGGACCGTCCGGACGACGGTGAACGGCGTGCCGGTGCAGGGCGCCGAGTCGACCGGTCCGGTCTATACGGCGAACACGCTTGAGATCGCCATGCCGCTGCTGCTGCGAACGAGCTGGTGCGACACCGACTTCTCGAAGATCCAGGTCCGCGCACTGGCCGACGGCCACGACGCTCGGCTCGACCCCGCGAAGGTGTTCCGTCGGCTCGAGGGTGTCGAGGCGCTCTGCGCGTTCGACCTGGCGTTTCCCCGCGGCACCTTCGACACGCTGCTCGTGCGCACCGTCTACCAGGTGCAGCGGTGGGAGCTGAAGGTCGATGAGACGGCCGCCGCGCGCGCAACCTGGCCGCGGCAGTGGCCGACCGGAATGGACCGCTACCTCGGCGCCGAACTGGGAATCGACCCGGCCAACGCGGCGATCAAGGCGTTCGCCGACTCGGCCACGCCCGGAGGCTCCCGTTCGGTCACGCCGTTCCACGCCGCCCGGAACGCGGTCTTCGCGATCACGCGCCGATGGCGTGTCACGAACAGCAGCACCAGCGCCTACGGCCAGCGGGGCGCGCTGCGCGGGCTCAACTTCACTGTCAATGCCCCGTGGGGCTTCGAGGCCGGAGGCGGTACGCCGGTCGAGCTCGCCGTGACCTGCGTCTCGGCCGTGCGATCACTCGGCATCCCTTCGCGCGTCGTCTACTGCCTCGAGCGAGACGACCGTACCCGCCGGGACGATGCCGGCGAACGCAGCTCGCGCTCGGAGTTCCGCATGATCTGCGAGTTCTTCCTCCCCGAGATCGGCTGGATTCCCTTCGATCCCCTGTACATGGCGTCGCGCAGCGGAGCGGTGCCGACCGGTCATGCCATCCCGAACGGCCCGATCAAGGGGTTCGCGAACATCCCCGACCTCCAGTCGGTCCTTCCGATCGCATTCCGGCAGGTGCCGGCGGGATACGAGATGGCCGACCGCTACGCGCTCTGGGGCTGGAAGGGCAAGGTCAGCGTCGACGCGGACCGCGCGGTGAGCCGCATCGACTTCGACACCTCGAGCCGCGGCAACGGAAAGCCCGCGTCGCAGCCTGCGCCGATCGGTGACCAGCCGTCCTGATGCGCGCGTGCAACAGTTCGGCTTGCGACGCCTTCGACGGCCTCGCGACGGCCGCGGGCATCAGGGCGCGGGATTCGCACCCGCACCGCTTCCCTGCGCCTCGGTCGAATCCCATGCTCACGACATGGAACAACGACCAATGACGCCGTCGCACGGCGACGGATCGGATGCGCTCGCGGGGATGGTGCGCGAGGCGAGGGAGATCAGGGACGGCGATTGCCCATGGCTCGCGTCAGACCCGCATCTGCTGGCGGAAGCCGCCAAAGACCGTCTGATCGAGCGGGCGCCTGAGATCGCGGCGGCCGAGTTGATCGACCCGGAGACCAAGCGCATGCAGGACGAGATCTCGCAGCTGCTCCGGCGCGCGGGCTAGGCGGCGAGGGGTTTCCGGCGATCCGGCAAGAAACGCGGCGGCTGCCTCGGTCATCCAGCTGGAGAGCTTCCGCGCACGCCCTCGCGAGATGACAGGTGCGCGGCGGCGACGCGATGCGTGATCGCGTGAAGCTCCGCGGTGCGCTCGGACGAGGTCCGGCCGTCTCCGCCGAGGGCGTAGCCACCCGACAGTGTGAGGCAGGCGGGAACTCCCGCGCGCCACAGGGCGTCGAGCACCATGCGGTCGCGGGCTGCGATTCCCGCCGGGGTGAGGGCGAGGCGGCCGAAACGGTCGCCTGACGCGACATCCACGCCGGCGAGATAGAAGGCGATGTCGGCCTGCGCGCGGTCGAGGGCGCCCGGCAGATGTTCGGCGAGCTGCGCGAGGTATCCCTCGTCGCCGAGCCCGTCGGGGAGCGGGACATCGAGCGAGGATGGCGGCTTCTTCAGGGGGAAGTTGCGTTCGCCGTGCATCGAGAAAGTGAACACGCTTGGATCGCCCGCGAAGATCGATGCCGTGCCGTTTCCGTGGTGGACATCGAGATCGACGACGAGGACGCGGCGAACGCGTTGCTCGCGCTGAAGCACGCGCGTGGCGACCGCAACATCGTTGAGCGTGCAGTAGCCCTCGCCCGCCGACCGCATCGCATGGTGTGTGCCGCCCGCGAGGTTCGCCGCAAGCCTCGTGCCCACGCCGAGCGCGGCACGCGCCGCGTCGATCGTGCCCTGCACGGCCAGGCGCGCGCGTCGGACGAGCTGGGGGGACCAGGCCATCCCGATCCGCCGCTGCTCGTCCGCGGAGAGCGTTCCGTCGCGCAGCTTCGCGAGGTAGCCCGCATCATGCACGAGCTCAAGCGCCTCCCATGGGCACTCGGCGGGCTCGTGGAGATTCCATGGTCCGACGAGCGACTCGGCGGCGAGGATCGCGCGCAGCGCCTCGTACTTGCGCATCGGAAACGCGTGCCCTTCCGGGAGGGCGATGACATAGTCCGGATGGAACGAGACATGCTCGATCACCGATCCCGGCCGGACGGTCGCGCCGAGCTGGTCTGCGTCGGGCGTCACGGCTCAGAGCCGCTTCACGAGCGCCTCGGCGAAGCCCATC
>Ga0209770_10001988_pt1 | contig 10341 bp, 5 predicted proteins | sample LauGreSu1BDMLBDD_2_FD_187572 | JGI IMG/M metagenome (GOLD analysis project Ga0209770, IMG submission 187572) | Freshwater lake microbial communities from Lake Michigan, USA - Su13.BD.MLB.DD (SPAdes) (version 2) | ecosystem: Environmental > Aquatic > Freshwater > Lake | place: Lake Michigan, USA...
GTCTTTGAGCTCGAATCCGCCGTAGCACCAGCGACAGACCGAGTGCCCATAGGTGGGTCCACGGTTGGAGCTGACGATCCCCTCAACCGCGGCACCCGGCATGGCAGCTGCGACAGTGGATCCACGGGCAAGTTGAGCGGCAGCGGCGACAGAACCAGCAGAAGCCAGGAAGGTGCGACGGTCCATGCACGCAGGCTAACGCGTCCAGCGCCAGCGACCTCTGCGCGCCAAAAAGAACAGCGCCCCCGGCAAGCCGAGGGCGCTGTAGAAAAGAGCAGTTGGAGCCATTCCAGCTCGTTGCCGAGCCGGTTTCCACGTGAGTGGACGAGGTACGTTGACGATTGCATCTCCGAGATCGCTCTCGGGGGATGTCTAAGAACATTCCCTTAGAAAGGAGGTGATCCAGCCGCAGGTTCCCCTACGGCTACCTTGTTACGACTTAGTCCCAGTCACCAGCCTCGCCGTAGGGACCCCTGAAACGGGGCCACTTCGGGCGCTGCCAGCTCCCATGACTTGACGGGCGGTGTGTACAAAGCTCAGGAACTTATTCACCGCGGCGTGCTGATCCGCGATTACTAGCGATTCCAACTTCATGGAGGCGGGTTGCAGCCTCCAATCCGAACTGGGGTGCCTTTTAAGCGATTTGCTCCGCCTTGCGGCCTCGCATCGTTCTGTCGGCACCATTGTATCACGTGTGCAGCCCTAGGCGTAAAGGCCATGAGGACTTGACGTCATCCCCACCTTCCTCCGGTTTGACACCGGCAGTCTCGCTAGAGTCCTCGGCATTACCCGTTAGCAACTAGAGACAGGGGTTGCGCTCGTTGAGGGACTTAACCCGACACTTCACAGCACGAGCTGACGACAGCCATGCAGCACCTGTGCACGTTCCGCCCTTGCGGGTGTGGCTCCACTTTCATGGAGTTGATCCGTGCATGTCAAGCCTAGGATAAGGTTCTTCGCGTTGCTTCGAATTAAGCCACATGATCCACCGCTTGTGTGAGCTCCCGTCAATTCCTTTGAGTTTTAATCTTGCGACCGTACTCCCCAGGCGGCGCACTTAACACTTTTGCTACGGCCGAGGGCGCGTCAAGCATCCTCAACCTAGTGCGCATCGTTTACGGCGTGGACTACCGGGGTATCTAATCCCGTTTGATCCCCACGCTTTCGAGCCTCAGCGTCAGTTCGAGCCCAGTAGCCTGTCTTCACCTTCGGCATTCCGATAGATCTCTACGCATTTCACCGCTCCACCTATCGTTCTGGCTACCTCTACTCGCCTCAAGATCGGGGGTTCACGCTGCAATTCCACGGTTGAGCCGTGGGCTTTCACAACGTGCCTACCGATCCGCCTACGCTCGCTTTAAGCCCAGTGATTCCGATTAACGCTTGAGCCCTCTGTATTACCGCGGCTGCTGGCACAGAGTTAGCCGGCTCTTCCTCTGGAACTGGTCATTGCGTTCCTGGTTCCTGACAGCAGTTTACACCCCGAGGGGCTTCATCCTGCACGCGGCATTACCCCGTCACGCTTTCGCGCATTGCGGAAGATTCGTTACTGCAGCCTCCCGTAGGAGTCCGAACAGTGTCTCAGTTTCGATGTGGCAGGCCGTGCTCTCACACCTGCTACCCGTCTTAGGCTTGGTGAGCCATTACCCCACCAACTACCTGATAGGACATTCCCCGCTCATGAGGCGATGAATCTTTGATCTTGCGACCACATCGGGTATTACCCAGAGTTTCCCCTGGCTATCCCCGACCTCACGGTACGTAGAAATGTATTCCTCACCCTTTCGCCGCTCAGTCAGCATTGCTGCTGCTTCGCTCGACTTGCATGTTTTAGCTATGCCGCCAGCGTTCAATCTGAGCCAGGATCAAACTCTTCAATTGGACGAATAAACAGGGCAAGCCCTGTGATCTTCGATGAAGGTTGCCTGGCGACCGGTGCCGAAAGCACCGGCCGGTCGTTCACCATTCTGTTGGTGCCATCGGATGGCAATCCGATGGAAGTTTCCGACATCCGTCGCCATGGGCTTTCGCCCCGCGAAGGAGTCCTCAGAATCGACTATCTATCACATTCTGGCATCACAGAGGATGTCGGCGCTCACTACTGTGATAGTGAGCGATTTTTGCCTGCACTCAACGCTGTGAACGCTGCGTGCGAAGCCCGCATCCTCGCGGTTCCAACTGCTCGATTGTCAAGGAAACTCACTGCTGCGTAGCGCACCAGCGTGCCCGCTGCGAGATGCGGCGGGAGGGAGAGTGTACGCAAATCAAACGGCCTGTCAAGGGGTTGTGAGGCTGTCCACAATTCGTTCAAGGCTCAATAAGCAGCGGTTTCCGCTGGATTGGTCATTGGTTTTATCGGTGCGCTCTGGCTAACACGCCCAAGGAGACCCACTCTGCCCCCGCAAGCCGGACCGCTCGAGCGCAATCGGCCGCCGTGGCGCCCGTCGTGCAGATGTCGTCCACCAACAGCACTCGTTCCGGAATCGGATCTCGGTTTGACTGCATACTGAATCGTCCCTGTATTTCCCGCCGTTTTCGTGCTCGGCGCGATGCTTGCCGCGTGCGGTCCTGGCGCACGAGCAAGGAACGCCAGGGCCATCCGCACGCTGCAGAGACCGCTCGCGTCAGCGCAGTCGCGTGATCAATGCCGCGCAGGAGCGTGCGCAAGCGATCGCCCGGAACCGGCACCAGAACCACTCCGGGGGGAATCATGGATGTCGCATCCTCACCGCTGGCGGCGCCGATGCGCGCACGGCCCGTGCCGTGGGCCGGATTCAGGAGCTGCTGCCCGAGCGCACTCCCCCACCACCACGCGCCGTCGGTCCAGCACGTGCCTTTGATGAGCCGGGCTGCTTGCCCGGCAGGCCCCGAGTAGTCCCCCAGCGAGATCAGTGCATCGATGCCCGGCGGGCGGTGGCACGCGTTCACCACGCCGGACGCCAACTCGTGACCCAGGAGGGACGCACCGCAGACTGAGCAGCGCCCCGAGGGTGCTTCGAGCACGGTCGGCAAGGGAAGCGCGGTCAGCCCGAGCACATCGGGATCGATCCAGGGACGCAGCACATCCGGCAACGAGAAGCGGGGCATGGCGGGGAGCAGATCCGCTCCAAGCCATGCCCCGCGGGGGCACGAAGAAAATTCGGCGCTCTTCAGGCCCGGGCCATGGCGCGGAGCACGGTCTGAAGGATCCCGCCGTTGCGGTAGTAGTCGATCTCGACGGGAGTATCGATGCGGCAGAGCGCCTCGAAAGCCGTCACACCCTTGGCCCCCTTGGCCACGACCTTGAGCTTCTGGCGTGGCTTGAGCGTGCTCGGCACGTCGATGTCGTAGGTCTCAGTGCCATCGAGGCCCAGGCTGGCCGCCGACTGGCCCTCGAGGAAGCAGAGCGGGAGGACCCCCATGCCCACCAGGTTCGAACGGTGGATGCGCTCGAAGCTCTCGGCGATCACGGCCTTCACGCCAAGGAGGTACGTGCCCTTGGCGGCCCAGTCGCGGCTGGAGCCCATGCCGTAGTCCTTGCCCGCGAGGACGATGAGCGGGATGCCCTGTGCCTTGCTGCGCTCCGCGGCATCGAAGATCGGCTTCACCTGACCGTCGGTGAAGTCCATCGTCACCCCACCGGTGGTACCCGGCGCGAGCTGGTTCTGGATTCGCGTGTTGGCGAAGGTGCCACGCGTCATCACGCGGTCATTGCCACGTCGGCTGCCGTAGGAGTTGAACATCGACACAGGCACCCCGTGCTGCTGCAGGTATGAGCCAGCGGGCCCATCCTTCTTGATGTTGCCGGCAGGCGAGATGTGGTCGGTCGTGATGCTGTCACCGAGCTTGGCCAGCACGCGGGCGCCCGCGATCGAGCCGATCGGACCGGGTTCCTCAAGCGTCATGGTGGTGAAGAACGGGGGTTCCTGGATGTAGGTGCTCTTCGCATCCCAGGAGTACATGTCGCCGCCACCCGTGCGGATCGCCTGCCATTCCGGGCTGCCGCGGAAGACATCCGCGTACTGCGTGCGGAACTGCTCGTTGGTCACGCTGGCCTTGACGGCCGCATCGACTTCGGCCTGCGTGGGCCAGAGATCACGGAGGTAGACAGGCTTGCCGTCCTTGCCGATGCCGATCGGGTCCTTCTGCAGGTCGATGTCGACCGTGCCGGCGATCGCGTAGGCCACCACGAGCGGCGGGCTCGCGAGGTAGTTGGCCTTGACGTCCTGGTGCACACGGGCCTCGAAGTTGCGGTTGCCGCTGAGCACGCTGGCCACGACGAGATCGCTGCCCTTGATGGCCGATTCGATCGCATCGGGCAGCGGACCGCTGTTGCCGATGCACGTCGTGCATCCGTAGCCAACGGTCTGGAAGCCCAGCTCATCCAGCGCGCCCTGCAGGCCCGCCTTGTTCAGGTAGTCCGTGACGACCTTGGAGCCCGGCGCCAGGCTGCTCTTGACCCACGGCTTGCGCTCAAGGCCGAACTGCCGGGCCTTCTTCGCCAAGAGCCCTGCGCCAATCATGACGCTGGGATTGCTGGTGTTCGTGCAGCTCGTGATGGCGGCGATCACGACCGCCCCGTGCTTCAGGATGAACTCCTGGCCGTCCATCATCACGGCTGCGCCATCCTCGGCAAGCGCGGTGGCGGTGGGCAGCGTGGTGGCCTTGGAGCCAGCCTTGAGCTTGGGCAGTGCGCCCTGCCAGGTCTTCTGCATGGCTGGCAGGTCGACGCGATCCTGCGGACGGCTCGGACCCGCCAAGCACGGCACGATCGTGGACTGGTCCAGCTCGACCACGGCGCCATACGAGATCGGCAGGCTGTCGTCGCGCCAGAGACCCTGCGCCTTGGCATAGGCCTCGACGGTGCGAACGAGTTCCTCGGGGCGCCCGGACAGTCGCATGTACTCGAGCGTGTGCTCGTCGAAGGGGAAGAAGCCGCAGGTCGCGCCATACTCCGGTGCCATGTTCGCGATGGTGGCCCGGTTGGCCAGCGGCATGTCGGCCAGGCCCGGGCCAAAGAACTCGACGAACTTGCCTACCACGCCATGCTTGCGCAGCACCTCGGTCACGCGCAGCACGAGGTCGGTCGCGTTGGTGCCCTCGGGCAGCTTGCCCGTCAGGCGAACGCCCACGACCTCGGGAATCAGCATGTAGATCGGCTGACCCAGCATGACGGCCTCGGCCTCGATGCCGCCCACGCCCCAGCCGAGCACGCCCAGGCCGTTGATCATGGTGGTGTGGCTGTCGGTACCGACGAGGCTGTCTGGATAGAGGACGCCGTCCTTCTCCCAGACGCCCTTGGCCAGGTACTCAAGGTTCACCTGGTGAACGATGCCGGTCGCCGGCGGGACCACGCGGAAGTTGCTGAAGGCCCCCTGCCCCCACTTCAGGAACTCATAGCGCTCGCCGTTGCGCTCGAACTCCTTCTCGTTGTTGATCGAGAGCGCCACGCCGCTGGCGTAGGCATCGACCTGCACGCTGTGGTCGATGACCAGGTCGCACGGCACGAGCGGATTGACCTTGCGCGGATCACCGCCCATGCGCTTCATCGCGCCACGCATCGCCGCCAAGTCGACCACGCACGGCACGCCGGTGAAGTCCTGCAGCACCACGCGGCCGGGCATGAAGGGGATCTCCTCTTCGCCCGGGTTGCGTGGGTCGTAGTTGGCGATCGCACGCACGTGGTCCTCGGTATAGACCCGGCCGTCGAGGTTGCGCAGCACGCTTTCGAGCAGCACCTTGATTGAGTAGGGAAGGCGATCGATGTTGCCGATGCCCTTCAGGGCAGCGAGGCTGTAGTACGACTTGGGTCCGGTCGGGGTCTGGAGGGTGGCCTTGGCCTTGAAGGGATCGTGCATGGGTTGTTCCTTGGAGAGGAACGATTCTAGGGCCGTGCCGACCGCGCGTGCGCGCACGCCGGAGTGGCCGAAACCGCTGCAATTCCCGTTCGAACCTGATCAGGCGGTTCCAGCGAGCCGCCGAACGATCATCATGAACCGCTGGCGCAGCGATGCGCGGATCGCCACCACGATGGCGAGATAGCCGACGGAGCCCGCGATGGCCCCCGCCACCAGGGCCGCGCGTGTGGCCGACAGCTCCGAGAGCGATTCGACGGTCAGGGCCGCAAAGAGCTCCGTGGGCGCAAGGCAAAGCTGCAGGACAGCCAGCGGATTGAAGCCCGCCAGGAACGGACCGACGATCGGAATGCGCCCTCCCAAGCCAAGGCCGCACAGGCCGCTCACGAGTCCCACGGCCGCCGCGACGCCGGTGGCCGCGAACACGCTGCCGATCGTGCCCTTGCTCTGGACGGACCACTGCAGGCCCACCATCACGCAGAAGGCCGTGAACGCCACGAGCACGAGCGGGAACGCAATCACCAGCTCCGGCAGCACCAGTGGTGCGCGCACGGATCCTCCGGGCAGCGCCACGAGCAATCCTCGCGCCATGGAGTACGCCACGGCCACGATCACGCCCAGGATCGGCGCGGCGAGCATCGGCCAGAGGTACGTGACGATGCCGCGAAGCTTGCCCGAGAGGTACGCCCCGGGATCGATCGGCGTGGTCAGCAGGATGTCGAGCGAGCCATCCTCGCGTTCCTTCGTCACCGCGGTAGCGCTGGCATTCAAGGCCGCAAGCGCCACGATCACGCTCTCGGCCGCCACCACGATCAGCACGGCCACCGGGAACCCGGCATCGGTGAGCGTGCCGCGCGCATGCAGGATGGCCGGCACGGCAGAGGCTGCCACGCCAATTGCCAGGAACCCCCAGCGCATGACGAGCGAACTCACGCCGAGATTGCGCGCATGCAGTTCGCGCCAGGCGATGCCGTTGTTCCAGACTTCGCTCGCCGCCCGGCTCGCACCCTGCCGGACACGCCCGAGCGACCCTCGCTCGTCGGCGCCGATCAGGCGCACGCGGAGCACGCTCCACGCCATCAGCGCCAGTGCCGTGCCCAGGAACAGCACAGCCTGTGCCAGGACGGGCCGTGTCATCCAGAAGCCGCCCTCGGCTGGCACCACGTAGCGATTGGATCGCAGCAGGACTTCCAGCGTGAGGAAGGGATTCAGCGGCGTGACGACCGTGGTGGAGGTCACGTCGAGCGTGGTGCCAACCTGCTGCCGAAGGCCGGCATCGATCCCGTAGGTCACGAAGAGGTAGGCGACCACGGAGACGTAGAAGGCGAAGACGGCTCGCTGCCCGCCGACACGCGTGACGCAGAGCATGATCGCGATGCTGCCCACCAGGATCGCGGTCGAGGCCGCAATGGCGTAGGAGCCCATGATGGACCCCCCGCTCACGCCGCCGAACAGCTGCGTGACAGCAAAGAGCGGGAACGTGCTCAGCAGCAAGGCCACGACGAAAAACAGGCGCCCGAGCAGGTTGCCCAGGACAATCTGCGCGCTCGAAAGAGGCGTCGTCAGCATGATCTCCCACGTCCGAGGGCTCGATTCGTGCGCGATCGCCCCCGCCATGAAGACCGGCGTGAGCAGGCAGATCGCCAGCACCTGGCCGTAGCTCACCAGCGTGAAGGCCTGCGCACCCCGGGCAGCCAGGCCGCGCATGCCCTCGGAGCCGGTGAAGAGCAGCGCCAACGTGAGGATCGTGGCCATCAGGCCGAGGTAGCCCGCACGCAGGTGCAGATGCCGCGTGCGGCGGCTTGCACCCGTCACCACGCGCACGGCGATGGGGTTGGTGGGAGCAAGCGCGAAGAGTCGCTGGACCACGCCGGACATGGCCGGATCGTACGGTCATCACACGCCCGAACGTGCGGGTCGATTACCCTTGGGCGATGCTCGAGCCAGTCGATCCAGGCATGTCCACCACGACGGTCATCGCCCTTGCCGGGGTGTGCGCCGTTGGCGGTGCACTGGCTGGGGCGCTCGCTGCCCGCTTCATCGGCTCGCGCTCCTTGCGCGTGGCGCGACAGCAAGCCGCGTCCATCGTCGAGACCGCCCGGGCCGAGGCCGGTGCATCTGCCAAGGGGCTCGAACTCGAGGCCGAGCGCAGGATCGCTGAACGGCGCGCACAGATCGATCGCGAGATCGATGCAGCCCTGGCCCAGTTGCGCCAAGGTCAGGAGGGGCTGAGGAACACGCAGCAGCAGGTCGATGCGCGCCTGGGTGCGCTGGGCGAGCGCGAACGAAGACTCGATGAACGTGATCAGCGCGTGAACGACCGGGAGCGCGATGCGACCGCAACCTTGGAGCGTGCCAAGGTCGCCCTGACCGAGCGCGAAGCGGCGCTGGCCGACCTTCGGCGGCAACTCGAATCGCTCGCGGGCATGACCCGTGACGAGGCGCGGGAGCGCGTGCTCCAAGATGCCCGCCGCGACAGTGAGCACGAGGCCGCGCAAGTCCGTCACACGTTGCTGTCGGAGGCGGAACGATCGGCCCGCGACCAAGGCCGCGAGATCACGCTGATGGCGATCCAGCGCTACGCGGGCGAGACCGTGGGCGAATCCACGGTGCGCACCGTGAAGGTGCCCAATGAGGAGATCAAGGGGCGCCTGATCGGTCGTGAGGGCCGCAACATCCGCGCACTCGAGAAGGCAACCGGCGTGGACCTGCTGATCGACGACACGCCAGGCGTGATCGCCGTGAGCTGCTTCGATCGCGTGCGCCAGGCGATCGCGGTCGAGGCCCTGCAGCGGCTGGTCGCCGACGGGCGCGTGCATCCGGCCCGCATCGAGGATGTGGTGGCGCAGGTCCGCCGCGACATGGACCAGCGGATCACGAAGGCCGGCGAGGAAGCCGCGCTCGAGGCCGACGTGCGCAATCTACATCCGCGCGTGATCGAGGCGCTGGGGCGCCTGTCGTTCCGCACGAGCTACGCGCAAAATGTGCTGCGCCACTCGATCGAAGTCGCGTTCCTGTCGCAGATGATCGCGGACCAGCTCGGGCTTGATGGGCGCCTGGCCCGGCGCTGTGGGCTGCTGCATGACCTGGGCAAGGCAATGGACCATGACATGGAGGGCGGCCACCCTGCGATCGGCCGTGATTTCCTGGTGCGCCACGGTGAACGCAACGAGGCCGTGCTCAACGCGGTCGCCGGCCATCACGGCGACATCCCATCGACCACGCCGTACACGCCGATCGTGATGGCGGCCGATGCGCTCTCAGGCGCCCGCCCCGGTGCACGCCGCGAGAGCATGGAGCAGTACGTCAAGCGGTTGCAGCAGCTCGAAGCGATCGCTCGCGAGCACGAGGGTGTGACCGAGGCGTTCGCCGTGCAGGCTGGCCGCGAAGTGCGCGTGATCGTGGATGCTGGCGCCGTCGACGATGCGCGCACGCGCGCCATCGCTGATGCGATCGCGGCACGCGTGGAGCGGGAGATGACCTTCCCGGGTGAGATCAAGGTCTCGGTGCTGCGCGAAGTGCGGGCCGAGGCATCGGCGCGCTGAACCGTGCAGACCCTGAGCGACATCAAGGCGATCCTCGCCACGCGAGGGCTCGAGCCCAAGCATCGGTTCGGCCAGAACTTCCTGCATGACCAGAACAAGTTGCGCGCGCTGGTCGCCCACAGCGGCGCGGTGGCAGGCGACCTGGTCCTGGAGGTTGGGCCCGGAACCGGCACGCTCACCGAGGCGCTCCTCGATGCAGGCTGCGAGGTCGTCGCCTGCGAACTCGACGACGATATGGCTGCCATCATCCGGGACCGCCTGGGCAGCCGCGTTCGGCTCATCCACGGCGACTGCCTCGATGGCAAGCACGCCGTCTCATCCGCCATCCTCGAGGCCCTGGGTGATCGCCCGTTCAAACTCATTGCCAACCTCCCCTACGGCGCAGCGACCCCGCTGATCCTGAACCTGGCGGCCCACCACCCGACGTGCCTGGGGCAGTTCGTGACCGTGCAGCGCGAAGTCGCCCAACGGCTTGCGGCCGCCCCCGGCACCGAGGCCTATGGCGCAGCGACGGTGCTGCTGTCGCTGACGAGCAGGGTTCAGGTGCTGGAAACCCTGCCTGGGTCGTGCTTCTGGCCCGTGCCACGGGTGACCAGTGCGATGATGGCGGTGATTCCGAATCCGGAAAGGCCTTCGCTGGAACCTGATCGGGTCAGCGCCTTCGTCCATCGGATCTTCGCTTCGCGGCGCAAGCAACTCGGTGCGCTGCTTGGCCGCCAAGCCAGTTTCCCCATCGGGATCCTGCCAACGATGCGTGCCGAAACACTCACTCCGCCGCAGATTCTTGCACTGATGCACGCGATTGGCTGATTGGTCAAGCCGTTTCGCCCGGCAAGTCGATACACTCGCTTCACGCGATGCAGTGTGCATCGCCTCGCTTCGCTCTACATAAGGCAGGTTCCATGGCTCGGTCTTCGACCTCTCTCCGGGGGAACAAGGCTGGTCGTCAGTCCTCGTCACGC
>Ga0209770_10001991_pt1 | contig 10331 bp, 12 predicted proteins | sample LauGreSu1BDMLBDD_2_FD_187572 | JGI IMG/M metagenome (GOLD analysis project Ga0209770, IMG submission 187572) | Freshwater lake microbial communities from Lake Michigan, USA - Su13.BD.MLB.DD (SPAdes) (version 2) | ecosystem: Environmental > Aquatic > Freshwater > Lake | place: Lake Michigan, USA...
AATACAATCCACAAGTTGTAGAAATACTGGACAATTCTACAATACACACTCTTCTTCCGAGTGAGACCCACCACGTAACTTTGGGGGTAGGGTGAAGATGTCCTGAGGATATCCCTGAAATATGGGGGAAAGTAGAAACCCACCGTGGATGGTTACTATGGTCTAACGAATCTTGGGCATATCGGTGTGGGATACTATGGACGCCAAACTAACAAACTAAAAGGTTCTCCTAAAGGCGAAGGGATGATTCAGAACCTTTTTTTATTGTCATGTAGCTCAGTTGGTTAGAGCGTCTGCCTGATACGCAGAAGGCCGTTGGTTCGAGTCCAACCCTGACAACTTAATGTCTTCGTAGCTCAGCTGGTTTAGAGCACTTCACTTTTAATGAAGGGGTCACAGGTTCGAACCCTGTCGGGGACACATGAAAATTTATAGGTTTTATAAAGATGAGTATGGTTGGTTTGTTGACTTACCAGAGTGGGAGGGAAACCGATTTGATTTACAAATGGTGTCAGGTGCCGATATCTTTTGTGACATTTTATCGCAAGGAGAAGGTGAAGTTTTTGTAACACTATCTAAAGAACCTTTTGAATACTGTGGAGTTCTTGAATTTTTACATTTGGGAAGACTCGAAGGTTTTGAATTAGGTGAAGGTGCATGGTATTCATTAAAAGAACACATGGGATTATCGTTTGATTTGAAAATGTGGTTGTGTGATGTAACAAAATTTGTTTTTGGTGAATTCCCAAAAGAAATTTATTTTAAATAAGGTCGGTTGGCCGAGTGGTTTAGGTGGTAGTCTGCAAAACTATTTAGATAGGTTCAATTCCTATACCGACCTCAATATACACGTCTGTAGCTCAGTTGGTAGAGCACTGGTCTCCAAAACCAGGTGTCGGTGGTTCGAGCCCATCCAGTCGTGCAAAGGTTGATTGGGGAAGTACATAACGTTAACGTGTCAGTAGTTCGTAGTTGTGGGGGAGTTTTAACTGTCAGAGTAACGCCAATCGTAAAAACAGATGTCCACCGAACCATCTTCTGTTTTCCTTATTTGGGAGTGTCGCATAGCGGCAATTGCTGCGGACTGTAAATCCGCTCTCATTAGAGTTCATAGGTTCGAGTCCTATCACTCCCACAAAAAAAAAGGAGGATTACTCCTCCTTTTTTGGTTTGTTAAATCACTTATTTCTTTGATGTGATTGACCATACACCCGCAAAAATGGTTAACGCTGCTCCAATAAGTTCTTGAACAACTGCATCAGTTGCAAGACCTTTCATGACAACAATACCACCAATAAACGTAAGTGCGTGTCTAACAAGCCCTTGGATTTTTTCTTTACTCATTATAATATTGATTAAAGGTTTATGCCAACTATAAATATAAAATAAAAATAAAATTGTCCTGTGGTGTAATTGGCAACACGTCTGGTTTTGGTCCAGAAGAGTATAGGTTCGAGACCTGTCGGGACAACAATTGGTTTTGTGGTGTAACGGAGAGCACATGAAGCTACGGACTTCAGAGCGAGGGTTCGAATCCTTCCAAAACCACCATGGCGATGTAGTTCAGTGGTAGAACACTTGATTCATATCCAAGAAGTCGGAGGTTCAATTCCTCCCATCGCCACTATATTGGAATGTAGCTCAGTTGGTAAGAGCAGTTGTCTTATACACAACAGGTCGTGGGTTCAATTCCCTCCATTCCGACCATTAAAATCAAAATGTCTGTGATAGTGAGTACTGAACATTGGAAATATTGAATCTTCTTTAGATACCTCAACAACACCAATACCTAAAAAAGAACCTGTCACTGAATCATATTGGTCCGTAAATTCATGAATATTTTTATGATTACGTTTAATTTCTTCCCACGCAATTTTATTACCTTTTGTTGCGGAATTAACTATGTCATGGAATACAATATATTTGGCTCCCATCATTAATGCCGTATAATAGTCTTTTTTTACACAGGTATAAGAGTGACAACCATCAATAAAAACTAAATCAAATTGGACATTTGGGTATGGTGATTCATCGCCAAGTGTAGTAAATAAAAAAGAACTACCTGAATCTATTTGATGGTAAAAGAATTTTTTATCGTCAAATTTATTTTGGTATATGTCCAATATTTCAGATGGTGGGATTAAATCTAATGCGTGAGAATTTAAATAAGGATTATATTTTTTAAGTAATTCATTTATGATAATAAATGTACCACCCCACCTACAACCTATTTCAAGATATGAATCAATTTCCTTATCTTTTAAAAAGGTTAAGAATTTACTGAATTGGTTTGGGTATTGCCAAAACTTAATACCCCAACCATAGTAAGATTCGAATTCTTTTGGCATTTCCTCAAGATATTCATTATTCATACCAAATGTTGGTAATATACGTTCTATATCCTGTTGAGATGCTGATTTAAAATCAAAATCTTTAACAGCTTGGATGGATTCTATAATTGACTTCATACGTTAATTATAGTATTTTTCAAATAAAGTTAAACACTTCGGAAGGTTACCCAAGTTGGTGAAGGGGTCAGTTTGCTAAACTGATAGGTCGAGTAATCGGCGCGAGGGTTCGAGCCCCTCACCTTCCGCAAAAAAAATAATTATTCAAATAATTGACGAATCACGGTTTCTAACTTATATTTATAATTCATTGAACATGAAAAACATTATGAAAAACACAATTCTTACATTATTCACAATCGTAGCTTTAGCCTCTTGTGGAAACGAAACAACCAAAACTAACTCAGATTCAACCGTAGTTGTAGATTCAACTATGTGTGACTCATTAACATCAGATTCAACTAAGTGTTGCAAAGACACTGCAAGTGTTGAAGAGATGTCAGAAAAAAAGTAATTGGTTTTTGACTACAAACAAAAAACCCACTTTTCAGTGGGTTTTTTTATTTTATTAATCCTTTAATTCTTTCAATATTTTCTTCCAATTTTTTATTTGGTTTTCTATCAAAAGATTTTTTTAAATTTTTATATGTACTTAGAAAAAATCCATCATCAGGTGATGAAGTGTCGTCATCTTTTGGTTCTTTTGGTTTTTCATCGGAAGGGTTTTTTAAACTTCTATATAGACTAGTGAATATACCAACATCTTCACCTTTATCTTTTTCAGGATTAGATGATGGTTCATTGTCAAAAACAATTGAAGTCTTGTTTTTATTATGTTTGTAAAGTGTTACCAAAACATTTGAATTTGTTGTCCCTAAAACAGTACCGACTCCAACCTTATCCTTTATTTTCTTTGATGGAGATGTAATACCACAATATTCTAAAAATCCATCTTCAAATTCTATAATGATTTGGTTAATACAAGATGTGTTAGTTATTACATCAACGATTTTTCCTGAAACAGGACTTTTAATTTTTGTGTTTGAATTTCTTGGAATTAATACTTTACCACCTTTAATTTTTGCTCCAACACCAAACGTACCTGGTTTAAATGATTCTTTAATCCCCATTGAATTTAATACTGAAAGACCTATTTTACTTGCGAAATTTGAGCTAGGTGTTTCTGTGGATTGAATACCGCTCTCGGTTGATGTGGCATCTGTTGATGTTGCATCTGCTGTGTCGGTTGTAGATTGTGTTGTGGTGGGTTGACCTGAACTAACCCCACTATTATTTGAAATATGTAGGTGATTAAAGTGATTACCTCCAGTATTAGTTTGCCATAAAACTGCTTTAGGGTTTCCTGACCCCTCGGCATTTAAATTATAACCCATTGAAACTAACGCATCTTTCAATTTATTTCCAAGGGCTCTAAAATCCGCATTACCATTAGTTGAGTTACTTGCCCCTCCAGCACCAATCCCATTTAAGATTGCAACATCAACACCAGTACCATTCATGTGTCTACTAACATTATTAGAGCCTTTAACGGTTCTATTATGACCTGTTTTCGCGGTTGTTATGGTTGCAACAATCCCAACAGATTTTGCTGCTGTTTGTATGTCGTCTAATAAGGCTTTATTAACCGAATCGTTTTGAGTACCATCAGTATCATATTTCACATTACTATAACCTGTACTATTAAGTTTTACAAATGTTGCAGACTCTTTAATGAAAGTTTTATGACTTAATATAGTATCATAACTTGATAGTATATCCTCAATTAATTTTTTTTGATAACTCATAACTATAAATACATATTCAAATAAAAAAACCGACTATTGGTCGGTTCTTTTAGTGTATACCAATCTTTTGATTTCTGGTTTAACAGGTTCGTCAGATTGGATGGTTTCAATTTTATTTGTTTTCTTTTTAAATAAAGATTTAAAAAAAATAATAATCTTATTCAATAGTGTCTTAAATGTTTTCATGTTCTTTCAATGGAATTATCATCCACATAAATAAGTATGTGATAATAATTGGAAATGGCGTAAAAGTTAATGCAACAAAAATAATTCTTATGATTGATTCATCAATATTAAAATATTCGGACAACCCTTTACACACACCACCTATCGTACCATTTGTAGGTCTATATAATTTTTTCATTTTCCTAATTTGTCTTTTTCTGATATTGTTAATTCATTATTACCAATATAACTCTTAATTACTTCCGATACTTTGGTATTATCGGACCAAACAATACTATGTTCACTTTGCGGGTTATACTCACCTTCAACCATGTAAACTACAATTGTATTTGGTTCTAAAGTTAAGAATCCGTGAGCCTTTGTATTTGGTATAAATACCGCTCCTGTATCTCTTACTTCACAAAAATCAACTTCACCTGTTTCCAAATCGACCATAAAATCAACAATGGAACCTTTAACTACTTTAACATATTTTTTCTGTGGCGGGTTTGTTTGATAATGTAACCCTCTAAATGTGTAAATGTTATCATTCACACTAATAGAACATTGGTCCCATTTTTCATTAAGAACGTTTAACGGCATTGGGGTATAAGAACCCCTACTATCATTATATGTTAAATGACTTACTTCTATCATGTTAAAAATTTAAGTACTTTATCTTTTATTCCTGATTGTTTAATTCCTTCATTACCATTTGGAGTTAAGACAAAATTGTCCAATCCCCAATTTTTCCAGTCCTCACCATTCTTACCCATATCCAAATCATCAATAGATACCCAATGAGTAACTTCAGGATGGTCATGTAAAAATTGTGTTATTTCAATAACACGAGTCATTTCCAAGTCCCAACGAGGAGACCAAATCCAAACTTGGTCGTTATACCAAGTACACTGACCTAAATTGGTGGTTACTGCAATAGGTTTTTTGATGATACCTTGTTGCTCGTAGTATTCACCAAGTTCTTCAAGTGTTGCATGTAGTTTCCAATCAGAAGATACTACGATTTCAGCTCCAGTTTCTTCTAAAATTTCGTTAAGTACTTTAACCGCCTTTTGATTGAAATTATCAAAACGGTATTCTAATGGAATTTCTTTGTTGGTCATGGATAATTTACGACCACCCCATTTCTTTTGTTTCTTAAAACGATTACCCCACTCTGAAGATAAACAGATTACTCCATCATGGTCCAAAAATATAACTTTCATAACGCAAATATAGTATATTTATATAAAAACACAAAGCGTAATAAGCATAAAAGTTTAATTTATATCTATGGACGATGATAGTGAAAAACAGAACTTGGAGAAGAACGTTTCAGGACAATCTCTCCCAAATCTTTTTAATGTTAGCATTATTCTTCAATCCTTTTGGATTCGATGCCGTTCAATATGCTCTAATGTTGTGGACAGGGAGTTTATGGAAAGCCAACTTTATCTTGTATTGTGTTGCGGCAGTATTCTTTGGTTTTTACTTATATTTGAGGAAATTATCTAAAAAACCTTAAAGGGCTTCAAGTTGTCCTTCTTTAAACCTATCAAAGTTTGGACCTTTTTTCAAATAGAATTGACTACCTTTTTTATTGTAATCTAATATCCCCGCTAATTTTGCTGAATTAAAAAATCCACTATGTTGACCTCTCCATTTGGATGAGAAATGCCAATCATCCTGACCTGTTCTTGAATAATATGGTCTTCCGTTAACGTCTTTCTTTTTTAGAAGCCCAGCATCAGTTAAGAAATCCAATTTGGTCCCTTCTTTTCCTGATTCTAAATAATCCACAAGTTGTTTAACTAAACCTGAATCTTGTCTCTTGAATGTGTATCCATAACTTGACCTATTAGGTGACCACACGGTTTTTCCACCATGTATTTTAGACATAAATTCGGGACTGTTTCTTAAAGAATATACCACCCATTTTTTAATCTCTTCACAAAACTTGTTAAATACTTTTTCAGAAAAATTACGACGGTCTGTAAACCAATCATAATTAAACAATATTTGTCTATATCCGTCAGGTAAATCAATTCCAGAATCCTCAGGCCATGCCCCTTTTGGTGAAAATGATACATCGAAGAACACTAAATTGTTTTGATTACTTGGATGAATTCCATATGAAATTTCTAAATAATAACTATCAATGTTATCTTCATCTATTGATATATTTAAAGTCGCTTGACCTAGCTGTTCTTTATAGTTAGTTCTTTCCGCTTGGTAGAATTCCAATCCAACCTTTTCTTTAGTCCTAAGTTCTTTACTAATATCAAAGAACGAATAATTTTCCCAATCAAAGATTTTATCGAAAATATGTTGTTGGTATTTCTCCTGTTCTTTATCCCAATCATTTCTAATTGTTTCAATAACTTTTGGAGCTCCAAGATTAAAAACTTCTTTTTCTCTTTCGGTCATTCTTTCATCGGTTGCGTCATACCATGTCTCAGCACCAGGTTTTTTGTGAATGGCTATTTTGTAAAATTTATTACTCCTATCAAATTTTTTCAAAATCACATAATATAAAGCTTGGTCGTTACCTGATGTGTATTGATTAAAATAGGTTGGTGTATTTGCCATGGTTGTACACCATTTGGTTCCTGAACCATACTTACATGATGCCTCATATGTTAAAGGTTTGACAATTAAAATATTGGAATCTTCATATAATTTCTTGGCTCCTGATGAATCAAACTTATTTTGTTGGCTTTTTGAAGTTTCTTTGTGTGATTGTATTGCATTTCTTAAACCAGCGAAACTATACTTATTAATATCTTTTTCTTCTAATGATTGTTGGAATCTATCAAACTCTTTAATTAATTCAACATCGTCTATAATCTCTTCAATAGATGAATTTGGGTGTAAATTTTTTAATAAGAAATCTCCGTATTTGAAATTGGTTTGAGCCAAAAAAGGATGACCTAAAGCATAATCCAATACCTCAATATGTTCTGGGTCCGCAGAAAATTTTGATTCATATTTTTTACGTAAATCTTCTTTACGACCTTCGGCAATAAGAATTGGTGCTAATCTCATATTAATAAATATGCGATTTTATGGTTATGAATTATTTGATAGATATTCGCACTCATAATCTCTACAAGTTTTTGGTCTTACATCGTAAATGGTACAGAATTTTAATTTTGTATTGTAAAAAATACATGGAAGTTTTGGGTTATAAAAATCAACTCTAAATGCGGGATATGATTCGGGATTTTGCCAAGCCGATTTGTTTGGAAACATTCTACTACCCTCCTCAAACTTTATGAAGACATCATCTTCATTAATTTCCCGACCTATTTTTTCAGATAAATTTTTGACAAATTCTTCTGTATCGTGATGAGGACCAATAATATAATTTCGTTCTTCAATCGAACAACAACTACCATGGTATCCATCAATTCCGTAACATTTATTACTACATATATTACAATTTGTTCCCATGATTAAAATATAGTGAATTACCTGAAATAAAAAAGGGTTCCGAGTGGAACCCTTAATTTGGTGGAGGTAGAGGGATTCGAACCCTCGTCTTGCCCATCTTGACAATAAATGACTACACGCTTAGGACAACATTTAAGCTAATGTTCCGAAATTTCACAATTCCCTTATTTTAAAGTGGTTCGGTTTACTGAGAACTAATCCTCCACTTGTTTCTTTTAAGATAGAAACCACACCTTACAAGGACTTCTGTTCCTGGGTTAGTGTCCTCCCGACCCGATGGTTCTTCCTAATCTGATTAGGCTGCAACCGTAGCATCTTCACGGACTAATCCGATAGCTGCCATTTTGTTTAAAACGTTGCCGTTTAACTTTTGTATCCGTAGATTTAAGTGATAGGAAACTTCTCACTGCGTGCCACGTATCCCCAACTATGTCAATCGATACCAGTGTACCCCCATATTTTCAAAGAACAATAAAATCACTTTCGCCCCCTGTATAACTTTCGTTGGATGCTTAAGGTACGCCTTAACGACAGGTTCTAATTATAACTTCTCGCGTCCAAGTGGTTATGGACCGTGGTGTTTTTTTAGAACCCTTGAGGGAGCCACCCGTGATTTGTTCTACAAAGGTAAGTATAAATATGAATATTCCAAACAGAATTGGTATTTATAGTAAAAAAATATCCTGTGATAATAATTGAAGGTAAAAAAGAAGATGTTGCAAAACGACTTAAACAAAGGTTTGAGTATGATGGTCCATTCATAGACAGGATATTGAATGTCGACCCAACAAAATACAAATATGTAGAATACATTGCAAAGAAACTTGAAAAAATCATTCCTGAATTGGCTGGTGAAAAAGGTGGACTGAATGTTCAACAGGGAGAAGCTCTACAGGACTTATTTGGAACAATCATCCCTTGGTTCCATGCAAACGTAAATAGAATTAAAGAAGATGATATTTGGACTGCTGAGACAGCATTTAGAAACGACATGAACAATGAATATGTCGTTCCAAATATTGAAGGTATTGCCAAGTCTCCAAAAGATATTAATCAATATGAAAACCCACAATTCATTAAGAAGTTAATGAATACTATTGATGCAAGAAAAACTCAAAGGGAAATTGAAAGGGAGATTAAAACCCAAGCCGATAAGATTTATGAAGATAATGATGTTTTAGTTGTTAGACCTAAATCACATGCCGCCTCATGTTATTATGGTGCAAACACCAAATGGTGTACAACACAAACGGGAAACCCTGGTTATTTTGAAAAATATTTTAGAGATGGAAACTTATATTATTTCTTAAATAAAAAAACTAATAATAAACTTGCATTATATCGAAACGAAAGTGAAAGACTAACCGAAGTATATGATGCTCAGGACCGAAATGTTCCTGTAGAAAATTTAAGAGAAGAGTTTCCAAACCAAATCGACCTTATTGACGATTTACTTGGTATGGGTGAATTCATTAAAAAATTAAGAGAATTTACAAAAGGTAAAATTAATTCTCGTGAATTGGAAGAATCTGACGATTCAATTCTTCAAGTTAAACCTTCAGACCCATTAGGTCAAAGTACTATTGTGGTTGATTTTGGTGATGATGAAAAATTCTTTAAAAATTTTGATGTAAGTGAAGACGATGTGTGGTTTATGAATGCAATATCTTCAAGTTATAACGATTATGAATTTATTGATTCTTATACTGTTGAAGAGGATTGGAAAGAAGGGTATATTGTTTTTGGTGATTTGAATGATGAGAATAAAGAAAAATTACAACAAATTTCAGAAATTATATTACCATCAAAAGTGTTTAATTTAAATAATGAGGAATATAGACAAGAGTTATCTGCAACATTATTAGATTTATTTGAAAGAGAAACCGATAATATCCTAAGTGATTATTTTGTGGAAAAAAATCGAGAAATGGGTATTACTGCCAGAGATTCTATTGAAAAAGAAATTAATGACGTTTTAGAATCTGCGGGATTTACACTTAAAAGAAGATATGATGAAATTACAACAACAGCTGCAAATTTGGTAATGTGGTCTGCAAGACTTGGAATTAATAAAAGTGATGTTATTTCATTATTTAACCAAATTGTTGAAAACAATGGTGGTAGTATTGGTGGATGGGCTGAAGACCAATATGAATATCAGGATTATGAAAATTTTGATAGTGATTCATTCAACAACGAAGTTGAAAGACAACTAGATTCAATTATTGAAAAATTAGATGAGGATGTAAATGTTATGGAGTTTTTGGAATTTAGAAAAAAAATATTATCTAAATATGATATAGGTAAGGTGTATGAATTACCAAAAGATAAATCACTAAAATTCAGAATTAAAAATTTTGACAAAGATAACATTCAAGTTGTTGTTGAAATAGGCGGACCAAAAGGGGCTATTACTCGTAAATTTAATGAAGAACAATTCAATAATTTATTATATCAACCAGAATTATTTGATTTATTTGGTGAAGTGTAAATAATTTTCTATATTTGCTCTATGGAACAAAATTTAGAATTACTTAAAGCCGTTTTGAGCGTGCCTACT
>Ga0209770_10001992_pt1 | contig 10323 bp, 13 predicted proteins | sample LauGreSu1BDMLBDD_2_FD_187572 | JGI IMG/M metagenome (GOLD analysis project Ga0209770, IMG submission 187572) | Freshwater lake microbial communities from Lake Michigan, USA - Su13.BD.MLB.DD (SPAdes) (version 2) | ecosystem: Environmental > Aquatic > Freshwater > Lake | place: Lake Michigan, USA...
GGAACTGACCTTCGCCATCCAAAAATCCGAAGAAATCCTCCTCGCCCAAAACCTCAAAACCTCAAAAGCCAAGAAGTGACCAAAAAGCCCACCCACGGCGGCCCGCGCAAAGGCGCCGGCCGCAAAACCGGAAGCAAAAACAAAAACGCCAAAGGCCGGACAGCCATCACCAGATCCGTCTCCATGCAACCGGAGACCTGGCAAAAGCTCGACCGCGACCGAGGCGACCAGAGTCGCGGGAAATACATCGAGTCGAAACTATAAATCGCCAGATTTTTATCATGTCCCACGGAACGCGATAAACAAAAGCCGTTTCCTTAACACGATGTCGGAAAAACACCCCCGAATTTCCGACAAAACTATCCGCGTTGAGGTATAAAATCGGGATATTCGCTCACGAGTATAACCGAGCGGGATTGTTGAAAAAACAGGGCCGTTTTTTCAACAGGTTTTGAAAGAAAAAAGCATGAGCATTTCTTTCAACCTTATGTTTAGAAATTGAGCGCCGAAACCAAGCCAAACTTGAACTGCCGCGCAAAATCTAAACCGCCGGACTCTACATTTGCCAAATGTAGCATTTTTTTCGCATGTAGCTTTTGACTCCCCCAAATTCTTGCAGGCAGGTGATCATACATAGCCGTGACAAGCCCCTCTTCCCTTCGATGGGTAATGGGCGGCGGCCGGATCGGGGAGCGCTGGGTCGCTCGATTCACTCCGTAAAACCCGGCGTCTGAAAAGGTGCGGCCGCGCCGTCCCTGCAAATCCTCCCTCCGCGTCTCCGCGCCTCTGCGGGAGATCCCCCAGCGTTTGACTCCGCCCACACGGGCATGGAGTCCCTAAAACTTTCCGGCATCAAATCCTTCCTCCGCCGCACGAAGACCACAGCGGAGCTGGAAGCCCTCGCCGCGTCCACCTTTGCCAGCGCCACCGAGGAAGTCACCATCACCTCCATCGGCACCGAAGGAACATCCTCATCCGGCCAGGTCACGATGCCCAAGTGGCTCCTCCTCGAAGCCATCGAAGACCTCCTCTCTGAAGGCCCGAACGGCCGCCAACTTTTCGCCATCGCTGACCGCTCCCGCTACGGCACCGCCGTTTGACACGCCCGCCTCGGCGTGCCGTCGAAAATCAAAAAATCAAGTTGGGGAGGAACCCGCGCTGGTGCTGGCCGCCCGCGCAAGCCAGATGCCAAAGCCGCCGCCTTTGAAGCCGCCCAGCCCTCGCTGAATCGCGGCCTCATCTGGGTTCCGACCACCGATCCCAAGCGCGAACTCACGGCACACACCCGACTTGAAATCCTCCGCCTCTCGCGGTGGCTCTACAACAACGCCGCTCAGGCAACTTACATCGTAGAGCACCTCGCCCAGCGCGCCATCGGCACCGGCATCGTCGTCCAACCCAAAACCTCGAACCTCGCCTGGAACAAAAAGGTCGATCAGTATTTCGAGGACCGCAACTGCGCCGAGGCGTGGGCATTCGATGCCGGCGCACAGGTCAATTTCTACACCGCGCAAAGCCTCATCCTCCGCCAGGTCGCCATCGACGGCGATTTCTTCGCGCAGTTTCTCAAAACCAAAGAAGGCGCGGCCCGCGTGCGCTTCATCGGCGGCGAGTCCATCGGCGGCTCGGCAGGCTACGGCAACCCGGACGACATGACGCACGACGGCGTGACGATGGACCGCTTCGGCGCGCCCGTCGCCTACACCATCAACGCCGAAAACGGCACACGCATCCCCGCCGAAGATATCCTCCATTTCCGCCACATCCGCCGCCACGCCCAACCGCGCGGCGTTTCGTGGTTCCACTCCGCCGTCTCCAACCTCCGCGACATCTCCGAAATCAACGGATTCGTGAAAGGTGCTTACAAAGCAGGCGCACAAATCGGCTACATGGTTACCAGCACCGAGGTCGCCAAGATCGGCCTCGGCGCTGGCTTCAAATCCACGACCAACGAAGTCGGCGACCTCCAAACCAGCGACCTCCCGAACGGCATTCTCCTCCCACGCCTCAAGCCAGGCGAAAAACTCGAAGCGTTCAAGAACGACATTCCCGGCCAGACCTACGAAGCCGTCATGCGCGCGCTCCGCTCCGATGTCGCCTTCGCCGTCGGCCTCCCGCCCGAGGCCATGATGGTCAATGTCGGCCTCGCTGGCACCGAACAAAGAGCCGTTTTGGAGGTCACTCAAAACTTCCTCGAGCGTCTCCAGCAACAGGTCATCGATCAGTTCTGCCGACCCTTTTACAAATACTGGCTCTGGCACGAAATGCAGGCCGGTCGCCTAGAATACCCCGGTGACGACTGGTGGCGCCACGAATGGCTCGCCCCGAAAAAGATCACGGTGGACAGCGGCCGCGACGCCCGCGCTTTCAGCGAACAACTCGACAAAGGCCACCTCTCGCCGACCCGCTATTTCAACATGCTCGGCCTCCGCGCCGAGGAGGAAGAGGAGGATGTCATTCAGACCTACCTCCGCCGCAAAGAAAAATGCGACGCCCTCGGCCTCGATGTCGCCCAGGTCTTCCCGAACTCCCTCCGCAGCGGCCTCGCCGCGCAACAGCCCGCCGAATCAAGCGACGAGGACGCGGATTCTGCCGAACCGTCCGAGGGCTCTGCGGAATTCGATATGCAAGCCAAGGAAAAACTCGACGCCGTTGGCGCAGCCGTCCGCGTCGGTGTGATCACACCATCCGCTGAAGTCGAAAAATCCATCCGCTCCATGCTGGCACTTCCAGACATGGGCGAGGCCGTCCTCAGCGAGTGGCAGGACAACCCGACCCGCTCGCCAATCACTCTCACCAACTCGCTCGCCGCACCCGATGCGCCAGCGCAACCCGCACCAGAAGACCCTCAACAGCCATGAACACACCCACAACCACCCCGAAATTCTATGCACTGGAAAAATCCGACAACGGCGAAGCAACGATACATCTCTACGATGAAGTCGGTGCTTTCGGCTCAGGCTCTAAAGAGTTCCTCGCAGACCTCGGCAAGCTCGACGGCCAACACATCCACCTCCGAATCAACTCGCCCGGTGGGTCCGTGGTTGAGGGAACGGCCATTTACAACGCCCTTCGCCGGCACAAAGGCGGTCTGACCGTCCACATCGACGCGCTCGCCGCATCGATGGCCAGCGTCATCGCAATGTCAGGATCGCCGGTCTATATCGCCGACAACGCGCTCCTCATGATCCACAATCCGTGGACCGTCTCGATGGGCGACAGCGACCAGCTCCGCAAAGAAGCCGACCTCCTCGACAAACTCAAGTCCACCCTCGTCAACGCCTATGTCCGAAAGACCGGCATGGAGCAGGCGCAGGTAGCCGAGATGATGGACGCCGAGACCTGGCTCGATGCCGTCGAAGCCGTCGCCCTCGGATTCGCCGACGCCATCGAGGAAGGCGTCGCCGCCGCAGCCACCGCCACGCCGGAAAGTCTCCGCGCTCGATTTGACAGCTTCGCCAAGGGCATGACTGAAAAACCCGTCACCGAAACGCCCGAGATCGCCGAGGCTCCCGAAGCTCAAGCGCCCGTCGAGGCCACCGTCATCAGCGAAAACGCCGAGGCCCCCGCGCCCGAAGTTGTCGAAACTCCCGCCGCCGAGGAAGCCCCCGAGGCACCAGCCGCCGAGCAACCCGCCGAGGTCGTTGAGCCTCAAGCCAAAGTCTCCGCCGCCGACAGCATCCTCGCCAAATTCAACGGCGCAATCGCCGAGCGCGACGCCGCCCTCGCTCAAGCCAGCGCCTACCGCGCCAAATTTGAAGCCCTCAACAGCGAAGTCGAAACCCTCCGCAGCGAACTCGCTCAGGACCGCGAAGACCTCGGCCGTTTGCAACGCTCCTTCGGTCTCTCCGCCGCCCGCGTCGTTCCCGAAATCGATCAGTCCGCGAACACCGCGAGCATCTACGACCAGTGGAAAAACGCCACCGGAGCCGAGAAGACCCGCATTTTCCGCGCGAACCGCAAAGCCCTCGAAGCCCACGCCAAGACTGCTGCGATTTGACACCCGACCAATCCACGAAACCCAAAACCTAACCCACCAAACCACCCACTCAAATGGCCACAACCATCAGCTCCGAACTCAAACTGAATGTCGTCCTCGACAGCGCGCTCGTCGCACTGCGTGAGGCGCTTCTCCCGCTCAACTCCTTCTCGACTGTCTACAACAGCGTCCCGCTCCAAGGCACCGACAAGATCAGCGTTCCGTTCTACCCTCTCGCCACTGACGCGACGAGCGACTTCAACGGCACCTATTCTTTCGGCGACACAAACGCCATCAACAGCCGCGAGATCACGGTCAACAAGCGCAAGTATCAAGCGCTCTCGTTCACCTCGAGCGAACTCGCCCGCCAGCCTTATTTCAATCCTGAGCAACTCGGCTTCTTGAAGGGCCGCAAACTCGCCGAAGACATCCTCCGTGATGTTCTCTCGGTCGTGACCCTCGCCAACTACGGCGCAGCGATCCACACCGGCGCGGCCTCCGCGTTCGATAGCGACGACATGATCACCATCAAGACCGCGCTCGATGTTGCCAAATGGCCAAAATCCAGCCGCGTGATGATCCTCGACAATGCCTATGAAGGCGCGCTCCTCAAGGATTCCGGCATCAAGAACGCCGCCGCAGTTGGCAGCGCATCCGCCATCCAAAACGGCCGTCTCCCACAGATCGCTGGCTTCGATGTTGTCGGAACCAACCTCATCCCCGGCAACAGCCAAAACCTCGTCGGTATGGTCGCACTCCCCGAGGCGATCTTGGTTGCCTTCTCGCCCGTGCAGCCAAGCCCCGGCGTCCGCAACAACCTCACCGCCTACGAAGTGGCAGTCGATCCAGAGACCGGCCTCGCCATCGAGTATCGTAGCTGGGGCGATCCCGACACCGACACTGAGAAATCAGTCATCGAAGTCAACTACGGCTTCGCCCTCGGCCACGCCGCCGCCCTCAAGCGTATCGTCAGCGCCTAAGCCTGATGCGCCTCGGCCTCACACTCAACCGCATCGGCAACGCTTGGCAGGTCACACACCTGCCGAGCGTCCCACTCGCCGACCAGCTCGCCGACTTCAAAGCCAAGCAAGTCGCCGCCGAGTTCACTGCCGACGAAACCCTCGTCGTCAGCCTCGGTGACACGCTCAAGCGCCACGCCAAAAAAGCCAGCGCCCCCGCCGTCATCGCCGAGCCGGAAGAAGAGTCACCAAAGCCAAAGAAGAAATAACCCGCCAACCGGCGCGGCTGGTATCTCCGCGCCCACAGCCCGCAAACGCCTCGCCGTCTCACTCCGGCGGGGCGTTCTGCTTTTTGACACTCCCCGAACAGCGTGACCGCCGCCGCGATTTCTGCATTCCGAAACCAATCCGTCCGAGTCGCCAACTCCGCGCACGGCGTCGAAGTCGGCTTCCGTGGTCAAACCCTCCGCGTGGTCTTGGCCCCCATCGCCATCAGCCTCGACCTCGCCACCGGCGGCCTCACACAAGGCGGTCAATTCCGCTGCCACCTTCTCGCCGCTGACCTCGCCACACCGCCCCAGCGCGGCGAGGCGATCACCTATCGCGGCCGCAGCTACACGATCCGCGACATCGCCGAGCCCACCAGCGACGCCGAGCACATCGTCACCATCTCCCCAGGAGGTCGCCTGTGAACCTTGCCGTCGAGCAATCCCTCGCTTCCTGGCTCCAAAACCTCCCCGCCTTCGACGGCATCGCCATCCACACCGGCCAAAGCAACGCCGAAATCCCCGGCGACGCCCCGAGCATCATCGCCGCCTGCGAGTCCTGCGAGATCGTCGCTGGCGCACTCTACCGCGCCACGGCCGCGATCCTGCTCTCCACCCCGAGCACGCTCGACCTCGATCAGCACCGGCAGCTTACCACCGCGCTCCGCACCGCGCTGAAATCCCTCTCCGGCCTTTCGCCCTTCTTCACCGAGGCCGCGCTCGCAGGCGTCGTCCTCACCAGCCTCACCGAGTCGCAGTCCTCCGACCGCTGGCTCTGCACCGCAAATCTCACCCTCGGCCTCGCCGAGATTTGACAACCCACCAACCAGCAAACCCACCACCATGCCAGCATCCTACACATTCGGAATCACCGGCGGAGCCACTGGATCGATCATCGTGAATTCGGTCTCGCTCTCGCACACCTCCTCCAAGCAAGAACTGCAAGGCCCCACCGGCAACATCGCCGCTGTCGGTTACAATAAATTTAAGACGGAAGTCTCCATCTCCGGCGTAGGCGATGCAGGCACCCTTTCAGTCGGCGGCGCGCTGGGCTCCATGCCAGGCGTCACTGGCAGCTACACGATCGACTCGATCTCCACCTCGCGATCCATCGACGGATTCGCGGAATTCGAAATCACCGCAACCAAAAACTAAAAAATTATGCCCGCATCCTTTTACGCAGCCGGTGGCATCACTGCCGAATTCGGAATCACCGCAGAGTCAAACATGCTCGTTCAGTCCTTCTCCTACGAAGTGTCGAGCGACAAGGTGGAGCTTTACGACACCGATGGGGACCTCGCCCAGGTTGCCCGCTTCAACAAAAAAGCCAGCATCTCCATCTCGGGGATCAGCGATTCGGCAGCTCCAACAGTTGGAGACCCTTTGACGATTGCAAACACCGCCGCAGGACAACTCGGCGGCACGATCCTCATCGATTCCGTGACCGAGAACCTGAGCAGCGACAACTTCCGCACCATCGAAATCTCCGCCACGCAATACGACGCGACGCTGTCGTAACCCCCCACCCGCGCCGACCGGCTCCCCGGCTAAAGGGAGCCGATTTTTGAAACATTAAACCCGATGAAAGACATCTTCACATACACATCCAACATCAAGGCCGCCGCTGCCCTGATGTCCCTCGGCTTCGAGTTCAAGGAAGGCTCCCCCTGCGTCCGCATCCACCGCGAGGACGGCAAGGAAACATCCAGCTACTGGTTTAAGGAACACGGCCCGAAAGGCGAGCGCGCCTCGCAGATCATCTATTGGATGACTAAAGGCCACGCCGAACTGGAAGCCCGCGACCCCGAGCACCCGGTCAACTACATCCGCGCCGCCTTTGCGAACCGCGAGACCGCCATCGACCTTCACAAAAAAACGCCGCGCCTGGTCGAGATCAAGCGCAACGGCAAGACACTCTACCTTTCCGAAAACGCCAGCGAGGAAACCCGAAAAAAATTCGGCTCGCTGCTCTAACCACCGGAACGCCGACGCCCTCGTCGGACCATAGAAACAAAAAAACCAAAACACTAAAATGACAGACACCAACGACCTCCTCACCGACGACGAAGCCCTCCGCGAGCAAGCCATGACCAGCGGCCCGCAAAAACTCTCCCGATGGGAAATGCGACCAACCGCCGCGCTCGAAATCTCCTGGATGCAGCGAAACAAAATCCTCAGCCCCGAGATGGATATCCTCTGGCGCTCCGGCGGATTCGCCTTCATCCACAGCGCACCCAAAGCCTCGGTCCGCTCAACCGTGAACGACCACGCCCGCTTCGTTGCTGCCGTGGACGATTGGATGGAAAAACAAAACCCCACCGCCTCCGAAATCGCCGAACTCCAAAAGCTCTGCCTCGAGAGAACTAACGAATACTTCGCCAGCTTCTCCGAGACCCAAGGCGGAAAGCCAGGATCGGGAAACTAAACAGCCCCGGCTGGCTCGCAGGCTATGTTTACCGCATCGCTCGAATCACCGGCTGGGGCTACCGCGAAATCCTCGAAGACCTCCCCTTCGCCGCTGGCCTCCAAATCATCCATGCCGACGACGCCGCCCACGGCCGCCGCCGCACCTGGACCCGCAACTCTCGCAAGGTGGATTTTGACTCCCTCGCCGCAATAGACGCCGCATTTGCAAAAATCACCTGATGCCCAAGTTCAAACTCACCAACCTCAAGTTTGAGAAAATCATGAAGGACTACGCCACGATCCGTGAAACCACGATCCCCGACGCCGTCCACATGAATGCTCGGCTTCTTTGCGTGGAGTTGGCGCGGCGGACTCAGCCCTTTGGTGAGAAGACAGGCGGCGAAAAAGTGGGAGCGGCAGCGATTGCCCGCGATCTTCTGGGAGGAAAAAAACGATACGGCCTCTTTGCTCCTCTCACAGGATTCATGGCTCAAAACGCCGAAGAATACAGCACCGGAAATGTCAGGCTTTTTGTAAAAAAGAACGGGCAGGTTTACGGCACGGACAAAGCCCACTTTTTGCCTTCCGCCAACGAAGCAACATTGAGCGGGCTCCACCGAAATAATTTTGTGAACGGAAGAATGTCGTCGGCTGGAAGTGGCACGCGAGACATTGGCCGCTGGAAGTTTGTCGATAAATACTTCGTCCCGCCAGATGCGTTGAATAACTACTTAGCCACCACGCAGGCTCGTGTCGGCATTGCAAAATCAGGTTGGGCCCACTGCGCCAATCAACTTCGCAAGGTCGTGTCCGGCGCTATGACTCGAGGAATACCGGCCTGGGTCACCAGGCATCTCGGAGATTACGGGCTTGGAAATGTCCAAGACAAAACAGCAAATCTTTTTTCCCCCACGGTTGTCCTGACCAACCTCTGCAAATACGCCGACCGCGTTTTGCCAATCAGCGAGCAACTCATGGCGCAATCCGTGGTCGCCGAAAAAATGAAAAAGCAAATGGTGATGATCTTGAAAAAGCGAGTCACCAAACTCCAGGAGGCCGCGTAAAGCTATGGCAGATGTCTCAGTAGAATTCGGCGCACAGGATGTCGGGCTGGAGAAAGCCCTCCAGCAAATCCAGACCGAGATGGGCAACCTCCAGGGCAAGGTCAAAAGCGGCGAGCTTTCCATGACCGAACTCGAGGCCACGATGAAACGCATCGGCCAAGTCGAGAACATGGAGAAACGCCTCAAGGCCATGGGCGACCAATCCGGCGCAGCCGCGCCCAAAGTGGACGCCCTCGGCAAAGACATCAAAGGCGCTGGCGACAAGAGCGAGAAAATGGGCGACCAAGCCGGGATCGGATTCGGCAAACTCGCCGCCGCTGTCGGAGTCGGACAGATCGCCGCAAAAGCCTTCACCGCCGCGCTCGATGCTGGATTCGCCGCCGTGCGTGGCACGATCCAAGGCTTCACCGACGCCCTCGACCTCGGCGGGAAGCTCTCCGACCTCTCCGCCTCCACCGGCGAGTCGGCCGGCAATCTCCTCCTCCTCCAGCGCGCCTTCGACAATACCGGCGCTGGCGCGGACAAGGTCGGCCCCGCCCTGGCGAAGCTCCAAAACAATATCTTCGGCGCAGGCGAAGGCAGCAAGGAAGCCGTCGCCGCCTTTGGCCGCATGGGCCTCTCCATGGAAGACCTCGCCGGGAAGACTCCCACCCAGCAACTCGCCCTCGTCGCCTCCGGCCTCACCAGCATCGAAGACCCCAGCAAACGCGCCGCCACCGCCATCGATGTCTTCGGCAAATCCGGCGCGGAACTCCTCCCGCTGCTCACCAATTTCTCAGGCGAAATGGACGAAGCCCGCGCCACCGTCGGCTCCATGGCCGACATCATGGACCGCCGCGCGAATGTCTTCGACGCCGTCGGCGACCGCTTCCTCATTATCCAGCAAAAGGTTCGAGACTTCGCCGCAGGCATCCTCGACAAAGCACTCCCTGCCATCGACGCCATAACCAGCGCCCTCTCGCGCATCGACGCCGCCGCCGTCGGCCAAAACCTCGCCAACGCCTTCCTCGGCGGAGAGAACGCCATGAAAGGATTCCAAGCCGCCGTGGATGCCATCTCTATCGGCAAGGTCGGTCTCGCCTTCGAGCTTTTCTGGGAATCTTTAAAACTCCAGGCGATGCAAAGCGGCAACGCGATTTACAAATATCTCTCAGCGAGTTTGCAGACGGCGGCAGATACCATCGTCGATTTATTCGGCCCATCGAGCGGAACATTCACCTTGATGATTGATTCGTTTGCGTATGCAGGCAAAGCCTCCGGCGTGAAATTCGCGCAAGGCATTCTGGCCATGTTGCCGGATGTGAATGATGGCCTGCTGAAGACAATCAACCTCGCCGCCACATTCCTGCCAAACATCGCAGGCCCGGCAGCCTTGGCCTTCAACGCCGCCAATGCGGGCCTCGATGCCCTTCGCGGCTCGATGGATGGCATGCAGGCCAACCTCGAAAAGCAAAAAGAAACCCTCGGAACTTCTTTTGAAAATTTCTCCGCCAACGCCAAAAAGCAAATCGGCGAAATCCCCAAAGAGTTTGAGCAAAACCTCGCCAGCGCAAACGCCGAGTTTTTCAAAACCGGCGAGCAGGCCGCTGTAGTCAAGACCCTCCAGGACGAAGTCACTGCCGCGACCGCCGCCACCACCGCCGAGCGCG
>Ga0209770_10001993_pt1 | contig 10313 bp, 9 predicted proteins | sample LauGreSu1BDMLBDD_2_FD_187572 | JGI IMG/M metagenome (GOLD analysis project Ga0209770, IMG submission 187572) | Freshwater lake microbial communities from Lake Michigan, USA - Su13.BD.MLB.DD (SPAdes) (version 2) | ecosystem: Environmental > Aquatic > Freshwater > Lake | place: Lake Michigan, USA...
TGCTGAATGGTTTTGGGGCAGCACGAATTACATCATTTGGAGAACCTATGGTCATTTTATGTGAATGTTCTCGGGAATTCGTTAAAAATGCGAGAACCGCGGGTTCATCGGCAAATTCAGTATTCAAATCAAATTGTATATTACGAGAACCAAAGTATCCGGCGATCTTGTATTTGTATTCTAATTCGCCATTTTCTCGCTTGTTCATTTCATTATCATAGACCAATCGCAGGGCGGGTGTTTGACAACGACCCGCAGAGAGAGAGTTTGACTTGTTATGGTAGAGATATTTCCATAGAAACGGTGAAATCTTATATCCAACAATCACGTCCAGAACTTGTCTCGCCTGTTGTGCTTTCACTAGCGGCATATTTATTTTGGTCGGGCGTTTTACAGCATCAATCAATGCTGGCTTTGTTACTTCGTGGAATGTGATGCGGGGAGTATCTTCTACTGATAATTGAAACAGTTCGCATATATGCCAAGCGATTGCTTCTCCTTCTCTATCATCATCTGTGGCTAATAAAATATGTTGTTTTGAGAACCCAGAGATGATTCCACGCATTGCTTCAATATGATCCTTCTTTTCAGGTATAATTGAGAACGTGGGTGCAAAATCGCCCTTGGTATCTATTGATTTCAGTCCGTCTATTGTGCGAAGATGTCCACGAGATGCAATGCAACAGTAATCGTCGCCGAGATATGTCTCTATCTTTGCACATTTTGATGGAGATTCCACAATGATTAGATATTTTGCGGTTGACACATTGCCCGACACAATGGTGGATGCAGACGACGTCTTACTATATTTTTTGAAAATTTTTGGAGGCATAGGAGAACCTGGTACTTTATCTTTCTACGAAAACATACTATTTTATGTTTATTCTGTTTGCATAATACATTTGTTCTCGGAAATGGCATAAACCCAATTTATTATATGTTATATCAATTATAATATGAACGAACGACCAGAATGGGATGAATATTTCAAGGAAATTGTACAGGTGACTGCCAAACGTTCTCCTTGTAATAGATTAAAAGTAGGATGTTTATTAGTAAAAGACAATCGTATTATTAGCCAAGGATATAACGGTTTCTTGCCTGGCTGTCCGCACGAAAGCATCGTACGCGATGGACACGAACAAGCCACCCTCCACGCCGAACAAAACGCACTATGTGATTGTGCAAAGAGAGGAGTATCGTGTGACAATAGCATTGCATATATTACAAATTATCCTTGTCTTATTTGTACCCGATTGCTGCTTGCATCAGGTATTCGGGAAATCCGATATATTGACGATTATAACAATGACCCATTGGTTCCATATTTTACAAATCAAAAAAAAATAATCATACAAAAGATATAGTCCAATCAAACACGGTATTTATAATTCGCATATTACATAACAAGACCCTGTTGTTTTCAGACGATATTTAATTTGTACCCCAAGACAATATCTAGATACGAAGTCTGGATTTGCAAAAACCGGATTAGTTTTATGTATTTCATTATATACTTTCAATGCATCATTGAATATACCCGATGATGCATTTATTATTTCTGGTGTGTTCTCTACCTTATCTACTTCGGCGAGTATTCGCCTATCTATTATTGACCGGAGACAGATCAGACTGTTTTCTAGTTGTGCCAAATGGTCATCTGCAAATATATTGTAACATATTTGTTTTGCGTCTTCATACAATATGCTTTGTTCTTTGCCAGTTTTTTTCCAAACGTCTACGATGCAATCATCCTTGCAATCGTAACATTGCTTGCAGTATTCCAAATATTCTAATGCGTTTTCGGTTATAATGCACCCGCATCCACGCCAACGATACATATCGCTTTCTTTGATTTTTATTAGATTACTTATATCGCCACTTCCCTGCATTGCAAACCAGAATTGCCCACTGATATCGCCCTTGTATTTTCTTACCATTGTTGTCGTTATTGTTGTTCATAGTCATTTGCGTGAATAGTATTCAATTTTATGCATTTATTCGGAATAGTGGTTGAACATTCAAAGTTAATCTTCAACTGAGTTAAAATATATTTATTCTATATGTATAATATTATGGATGATGGAAGTAAAACAATAATGGTTACGGCTGGACCATATGAATTTCAAATAATAGATAATACATTGTATTCAAGAGATACAACTGAAATATATGGTCGTAATTTTAAAATTGGAGGAAGTTATCCAGATTGTGTAAATATTTCAATCATATATGAAAATAATAAACCGATTGATGCAAGTATGCCATTTTTATTAAGTGACTCAGATTGTGCATTTAATAGACCATTAGAAAAAGGTTGCACTACAATTATTATGACAAAAACATTACTACAATATGTTTATACGCAATTGCCAACGCTTACCCATATAAACTTTGATGATAAATCCAATATTGTATGTGCAACCGAAGAAGAATTAAAAAACGGAACATACAAACCGATGCCATTGTACTATTTTTCCATATTATTTAATGGGCAAACATGGTATGAAAATTACTTTAATGCGACACAAAAAGATGAACTTAGACATCAACAGTATAGAACAAGGGTAACAGAATTTTTATATACACCTGAATTCAAAACAAATATGCAGTTTGATAGATTTATCGCATTATTTGGTAAAAGGGAAGAAGAAATGACTGAATTGTATCAATATTACAATAATGCAAATAATTTTAATGATTTTTTTCAATCTATACCAAAACAACACCGTTGCAGATTAGTTGGTCCGTGGATTGAACAATTTATGAAATTTATACTAAAAGATGTGTTTTATAATGAAAATTGGGTAATTCATTTTCCACTAGAAATGAGTGGAGGAAATATTAAAATACGAAATAAAAACAAGAAAACAAGAAAATATTATTGTCCAAAAGGAATTATTACAAATAATTTTCAATCGCAAAATATATGCATATTTCCAGAAGATTTATAGAGCAGGCGCATAAAATAGTTTACGCAAAAGGTATAAACGCAATCGCACGTTATATATTAGATATTCAACCCAAATTTTGACGATATTGACCAGATGAGTTCAATATCTTCATTTACCGTGGCTATTCACAATCGCGATTATTCATCGTGGGCATTCTATCCAGACAATGCCGACAAAACCCCCATTAATGTTGCCGAACATCCCAAATTAGCTGCATTTGTTCCTCTTGCCGAAAAATGGTTGAATGGTGATGTAATTACTATGAGCGATGACGGCGTCGTAAATAAATCTGTATATGGAACTGCGAAAGCCATACCTGGCGTGTTAGTATTAGAAGGCAACAAAACGTTTGGACGAACACCAAACAATAAACGGCTTTATTATAAATGCATACCATTTGATCGTGGACTTCCCGTTTTTCTAATTCCATACAATGCTCCCATTGGGTTTTCAAAGGTTCAGACAAATCACTATGTTACGTTTCATTACGACAATTGGCTTGGAAAACACCCATACGGTATATTAACCGAAACGCTCGGCAACGTAGATGATTTATGTGCATTTTACGAATATCAGTTACATTGTAATAATTTAAATACGTCTATTGTTTCCCTAACCAAGACCACGACCGCGGCATTTAAATCGCGGTCACCAGACGAATACATCAACCAAATTATGAAAAACGCGGATTTTCAAATAGAAGATAGGCAATCAGAATATGTATTTTCAATAGATCCAGAGGGAAGTGTGGATTTTGATGATGCGTTTAGTATTCAGTCCGCCGAGAATAATACGTATCGGATATCTATTTATATTGCAAACGTGTTCGTTTGGCTAGAAACGCTTAATCTATGGAATGAACTTACCGACCGCCCATCTACTATTTATTTGCCAGATAGAAAACGTACCATGTTACCGGCTCAATTATCAGATGATTTATGCAGTTTACAAGAGAACCAACCGCGTTTTGCATTGGCAATGGATATTGTAGTGAACAGCGACGGACGGGTCGTGACCGACATCCCACCACGGTATACAAACGCGGTTATTCGGGTAAAAAAGAATTTCGTATATGAAGAACCCAAATTACTAAAAAATGCTCAATATAAGACGCTTTTTGATATTTCTAAACGAATGGATGCGTCTATTGGTGATAGCCACGATGTCGTAGCCCATTTTATGGTTTTGATGAATTCTGCTGTCGGAAAATATATGAAAACACAGGAAATCGGAATTTTTAGGTCGGCTGCATTCATTCAGCCCACGGATATTAATGAACCGATAGTTGGTTTGAACGAAGAAACCAGCCGTATTATCAGATCTTGGAAGAATACGCATACACAATACACTTCATTTAGCCCAAATAAGAACCTTCAACACGATATTATGGGAATAGATGCGTATGTTCATATTACAAGCCCTATACGTCGTCTCGTCGACTTGCTTAATCAGATGATTTTAAGCAAATCTGCTGGGATTGTTCGATCATTAAGCTCGGCGGCAACTGGATTTTTAACCGAATGGATGGGGGAACTAGACTATATCAATTCTACTAGCAAATCCATTCGCAAGGTACAAATGGACTGTGAATTATTAACCAAATGCATCAATTCGCCTGAAATTATGGATAGCGTTCACGACGGCATTGTCATAGAAAAAACGGGAACGGCGACCACCATATTTGCATATATGGTATACATAGAACAGCTGAAAATGATGACCCGAGTAAAAACTGACGCAGATTATAGTTTGTATTCCAAAGTGTCTTGTAAACTATATCTTTTCCAAGACGAAGATAAAGTTAGAAATAAAATCAGGACGGCTATATTGTAAATTTTGCAATGTATGCACCACACAAGAATGCGAGTGTATCTACAATTATGTCAATGCGACTATTATCGCCAGTTGTACTAAACGGTTTAGACATACCAATGATGATTTGCCACGTCTCCCATATTGTGTGGGTCGCGAACATTGTATAGTAGTATCCATAATTAGAAAGACCGCGACGCAAATAGAGATAACCAATTAGTATTCCAGATATCACGTGCAAAAATGTCCATCCGTTTATGTAAAAATAATATGTTTTATGTTTACGTTCATATAGTGGAGTATCTAATAGTTGCTTGACTGGTTTAGGTAAGAAAACATCACCGCTTTTGTATAACATATCTTCTAATGTTGTATCCCACATTGTATACACTGTCATCACAAATTATTTTATTGCAAGGATATAAAATATAGAGGACAGTATATAGTATAAGAAAATGTTTGGACTTAGACTATCACTATTTTTGATTGCAAGCCTCGCTGCGGCCAATGCAGCGACGCTTTTGGAACGGTTTGAGCACTGGGCTCAGGAGTTTAGACAGGAGTTTCGTGACCACGAACACCACGAAGACACTTTTGCCAAGTGGGCAATGAACGACAAGTTTATTGAGACGACTAACAGTAAGAACCTTACTTACACTGTTGGACACAATCAGTTCTCCGGTATGGATCAGGAAGAGTTCCGCAACTATCTTGGTTTGTCTGGTGCCTCTACGCGCGTTTCTTCTTCTATGAAGAAGGTGGCTGAGATCAAGTGTCTGTATGAATGCATCGAGCACTACAAGGAGAATTCCAAGCTTGAAACAATCCAGTGTGTTACTGACTGTCTTAGCCAGAAATCGCTTGATGCCAAATCGGTTCCTGCGTCTGTTAACTGGGTCACCAATGGTGGCGTTACCCCTGTCAAGAACCAGGGACAATGTGGTTCTTGCTGGAGTTTCTCAACTACGGGTGCATTGGAGGGTGCTTACTACGTGAAGTACAACAAGTTGACTTCTTTCTCTGAGCAACAGTTGGTTGATTGCGATAACCGTAAGAACGGAGGCAAGGATATGGGATGCAACGGTGGTCTTATGGACAATGCTTTCCAGTGGATCGACAAGAATGGTGGTCTCTGCACCGAGAGTGCTTACCCCTATGTTTCTGGCACCACCAAGACCGCTGGAACCTGCCAGACCTCGTGTTCAGTGGTTGGCAACAGCAAGGTCACGTCGTATACCGATGTTCCTCCCAACTCGGACTCTGATATGATGGCCGCTCTTGCTCGTCAGCCGGTGTCTGTTGCGATTGAGGCGGACCAACAGTCGTTCCAGTTGTACAAGTCGGGTGTGTTTACCGGTGCGTGCGGAACCAACTTGGACCACGGTGTCTTGGTTGTCGGATATGGCAATCTTTCGGGTGCTGATTACTACCTCATTAAGAACTCTTGGGGAACCACTTGGGGAGATAAGGGGTACATCTACGTTGGACGTGGTCCTCAATTCAATGATGGTGCTGGACAGTGCGGTGTGTTGATGCAGGCGAGCTACCCTGAACTATAAATAAATTTTAGTTAGTAAATGTAAATACAATATAACCGTGTTTAGTTACATTGTATGTGTAATGTTTTCTATAAATATATTATAACAAATGACTACTCGTAATTGGAGATCAAAAATGTTGCGGTCTGAGTGTAAGTCCAATACATTTATATGTGACAAACGACTTGCATATGTACCAAACACATTGACTATTTTGTCATTTACGGATGTTGCGATAACTTCGTGGACCGCACCCGCATATGTTTCTAACGTTGAATATTTAGTAGTTGGTGGTGGAGGTGGTGGCGGTGCAGCATACGACACTGGTTCAGGTGGAGGTGGCGGCGGAGGATTAGTATTATCTGGCACATTAAATGTTGTACCAGGAAATACATACACAGTAACAGTTGGTTCTGGCGGCAATGGGGGCGTAGGTGCCGGGGACCGGGATAGTAGTCGTTCTGAAACAAACGGTTCAGACGGAGGACAATCATCATTTGATGCAATTGTTGCACTTGGCGGTGGAGGTGGTTATAGAAGCAGAGAATTCTCTGGTGGCCGAGGGTTCGGTGGTTCTGTTGCAATTATACTAACTGCACCAACCGGTGGAAACGGATCAGACAATAGGAGTTATGGAGTAAATGGAGGTGGAGGTGGCGGCAATGGTAGCGCTGGTGGTAGTTCCACATCAACCCCACAAGAATCCAAAACCGGTGGTTCTGGATTAACTAAAAATATATCTGGCAGCAATGTAACCTATGGCGCAGGTGGTGTAGGTGGTCAGATTGATGTTAGTTCTGATGGTTCAAACGCCGTTAATAATACTGGTAATGGTGGGCAAGGTGCTACAAGCGTTAGCTATGACGCAACATCCGGTGGAAAGGGGGGTAGTGGAATAGTTATTCTTAAATATTACGTGTAGACCCTGTCCATAAAAAAATAATTGACTTGTCCTTACCCGATGACAATTCAATTACTTTTATTTTTATGTTTTATTGGGTTGTTTTTGTGGGTGGAGTGCCGAGGGCAACCGCCATACTGTGTATCTCTTCGTTCATCATATCACCGCGCTCTTTCGCTTCTGCATCTAGATCGCTTACCACGTCCCATAAACGATTATATATGGAAACCATGTGATCATTTGCATTGATATTTTGTGGTTTGGTTTTACTGCATCTGTTGGTGAGAAGTGTGATTAAATCAACCATAGTGATGCCTTTCTCTTGTAAACTGGCTGCGATTTCTTCGGCGGTTGCTTCGTCCTCCTCTTCTTCCTCGTCACTCTCTCCCTCAGCATCACTCTCTTCATCACTCTCTTCATCGTCGTCGCTGTATTCTTCCTCATCGCTCTCTGGAACATCTACGAGAGATGTTCTGCAATACGGACACGCATTATTGTATTGAATTGAAGTCGCAATACACTTGAAACAGAACTGATGGCCGCACTCGGTTGTGCAACAGTTCTTGCTTCCAATGCTTTCATAGCATATGATGCATTCGGTAACGTCTGACATATTATGAACTAATGTTCAGTTGATATTGTTTGATACTTTTTATTTTCCTATAAAAAGTATTCAATTTTTTGGAGTGAATGTATGTAAAAATCAGTATTTTGTTACACTGTTTTGATGTTTTCAGCGAATGCGGTGGATTATCTTTCTTGTTTTTCGGTTACGCGACCCACCTTTTGTCGGCGATGCCAAACGAGATGAACGTGCGTCAAGAACTCGTCTGGATTTAGGGTTTATACCAGTCAAGAATTCTCCAACTAAGTTTGTTACATCTCTTGGTAGAGAAGGGCGCGTCTGCTGTTTGGGTCTACGTAGCAATTTCTTAATAAGGGTGCGCTTTTTATACCCAGGTTTCGTTACACCCAGTGCAAATGTATTGATTGTCTCTGTCATTGAAACAATTGTAACATTGTCCTTTCCGTAAAAGTTATTATTTTCGCCAAAATGTAATGGCGGCATTTCACCAAAATTAAATGGGGGTAGATTGAGTGTATTACGTTCAGTATTTAATCTTTCCAGAGCAGTTTCTCCAATAACTACTAGGGTTAACCCACTTCCACTAAACGCATTCCGACCAATGTGGGCAATTTTAGAATTTTGTTCGAATGTTATTTCTTTCAAATCGGCTGTATTTGAAAACGCATTATCACCAATCTTTGTGACCATTTTTGGAATACGTACTGTATCCAATGATGTCCCATTAAACGCATCTTGCCTAATTTCCTTGACATTCGCTGGAAACTGAAACGTCTTCAACGCTTTCGTGCCGCGGAACGCTCCTGGTTCAATGGTTTCAAGTTTAGAATTTTTGTTAAATGTAACTTTTGCTAAACGAGATGCTCCGTAGAATGCTGAATGACCAATCACACGGACACTCGCTGGAATTTGAACCGATACCAATGATTGGTTTTTATACAACGCCTCATCTTCAATCTCAGTCCATCCTTCTCCTAGAATTAGATTATCTTGACTACCGGTAGCCATCCAATCGTCAAATGAAAATGTTTTATTTCCAGTTTCCGGCGCTGGAATAGTTTCAGTATCGCTAGCCATTATATACAATATACTAATATATAATAGGTATGTTTGTTACAATGTTACACTAAATATCGTTGGCGAAATTCACTTGGCGTCATTATCGGAATAGACAATTTACGTGCCTGAACCAATTTTGAACTGGTTGAATTGACGTCGGGAGTTACCACCACATACGTATTGGATGATACTGCACTTCCGACCGATGCCCCGATTTCAGCCAATCTAGCTTCTAATTCTTTATCCCGTGTTCCACTCATTACGATCACTTTCTTATATAATTCGTGGGTAGTTTGCACAGGAGCAACTGGATTGATTTTTGGCAATTCTAGTTTGCCTTCCAGCCCCGTTTCTTGCAAAAAGCTTATAAATTTTGGTATGTTATCAACAAAGTTGTCCGCGGTCTTTGATGCCATACCTTTTACCTCGGCTAATTTCCGTTTTTTATCAGCGATACTTTCAGCAGATACAAGCACATTCGGGTATTCGTCTAATATTAATCCGATTTTCTTTGTACTAAAACCGCGCCCGAACATATTGGATGCCGCCATAATTGTCGGTATGGTGGCTTTTTCCACACTGGACGCTATACCATCGTGTATCTTAGTTGCCATTTTGTCTTTGAACCCTTCAATCGTGAGAAAATCGTCCTTGCTCATACGCATAATCTTTGCCACGGTATCAAATCCTGCCTCCATTATTCGTTTTACATTCCCCTCGCTGAGACCATCTACTTCTATTCCGCGGAAAAATCCGGTAATATTCTTCTCCATTACACCTGTATCATTATCCTTGTCTTCCAACATAACATCCACCTGACTTTCGTTCCATATATAAGGCACACTTGGCATCTTTCCTTCGTCCGCTGGTGTGATTACGTCCTTGATGTATGGAATGACATCGCCACTACGAATGATATTTATAAGCGCCCCTACACCAATACGATTGTTCTTGATAAATGCACCATTAAACCCAGTTGCATATTCTATCTTTACCCCGCTTAAATGAACTGGCTCAATTTGCACGCGAGGTTTTAAATATCCATCTTTGCTCGCTGTCCAATGAACATCAACCACCTTTGTTTCTGCCATTTGGTCGGACAATACCATCTTAAATGCAAAGGAATGATCGGGATTACCCAATTTGCGGGGATAGATTTTGTCATTGGTTACAATTACTCCATCAATCTCATATTCGTAGTCTGTACGCCATTGCACGAGTAACCCCGACAAGAGTTCATTTGTTATATCTTCGCGTACGCCATTGCGCACGGTATTAAAAGCATTGTTTTGTAAGAATGCCATTTGCTCACTTGGTGTGAGCGATGGAACCAAGACCTCATATGCTACAAAGTTAATATCATATATTACATCATTCACTGTGAGACGGTTGATTGTTCCTGCAATTAGGTTTCGTGGGTTAGCGAAATGGTCCTTGTATTTGGCGTTGAATGTTGCCTTTGT